>Ga0255350_1000189_pt1 | contig 25238 bp, 22 predicted proteins | sample HBST25r1metaG_FD_186028 | JGI IMG/M metagenome (GOLD analysis project Ga0255350, IMG submission 186028) | Peat soil microbial communities from Stordalen Mire, Sweden - H.B.S.T-25.r1 | ecosystem: Environmental > Terrestrial > Soil > Wetlands > Peat | place: Sweden: Norrbotten County, Stordalen...
GGAGATGTGCTCGATCTGGAAGGGCAGACTCACGTAGGGCTCGCGGTCCGGCGAATAGAATACGCGGTCCTCGGTGGGATGCTGGTAGGTCCGCATCGTCACATGGAAAGCGCTCTCAATGGCGGAGACGGTGCCGGTGAGAACCAAATCCCTCTTTGCCAGACTGCCGTTTACCACCGTAAAGCCACTTTCCTTGGCGAAACTCACCAAAGCGTCCCAGTTCTCCTGCGTGGGGCCGAACCGGGCTGAAGTCTCTTCCGGGGTCAGGAAATGGCGGAAATTAGGGCTGGACGGATCATAGACATCCGCGACGAAGGCATCCAGGCCAGCCTTGTCGCGCAGTGGCAGAACGATATCCACCTGCATGATTTGGCTTGCGGGCAGGCGCCCCACTAACTGTGCTCGCCCGTTGAGAACTGCATCGCGCACGTGGCGTGTCATCAGCGATTGCGCACGGCCGTCCAAAGTTCCGGCCGATAGAATCGCCGCTATGGTCAACACAAACACACTGATTTTCTTGTTCACGATTCCTCCTGTCAGGACTTGTTAGCGGGGAGGCTTCCAACCGCCTTCAAGGAGACTTCCAGCCATTGTGGTCAGCGTCACAATGGATGTCAATGATAAAACCGCAATTTCATTAACGATTCCTGTGCAAAAAGTCCGCCCCTGCAAACAGAAAACGAAAAGGCTACCGTCAACCCGGAAGACACACGTTTTCATTGCGATAGGCGCAGTTGGTTTTGCAGACATGATACAAAGTCGGTGCTCGCGGAGAATATCCCGAACCGGCCTGAGACCAAGTCGCCTGCTCCATCTGCGCGGGAATGAACATGCGTCTGTCCCGCTTGCGGAATAGGAAGCGCCTGCAACTGGAGACAGAGTTCGGGCGGTTCCCAATCCGTGTAAACTGGGCTGCGGGAGAGTTACCTTGTCCACATCAGACATTCGCTACGCGGCTGCGGTGGTTTCCGATTGCGGCAGCAAGCGCCCTTCCAACGAAGATGCCTTCGGCGTCTCCGCCGAGCACGGAGTCTATCTTGTCTGCGACGGCATGGGCGGCGCGGCAGCCGGCGAGGTCGCCAGCGCGCTGGCCGTCGCCGAAGTGCTGCGCGCGCTCAGCGGCCGGCCCGAAGCCGAGTCTGACACCATGCCGCTCGAAGATGTGGTTGAAGCGGCCGTTTGCGCCGCCAACCAGACCATCTACTCCCGCGCGCAGAGCGACTCTCAACTTCACGGCATGGGCACCACGCTGGTTGGTCTGGCGACCGAAGGCCCCCGCGTGCTGGTCTTCAACGTGGGCGACAGCCGCTGTTACCGATTGCGCAATTCCGCTCTGGTTCAAATTAGCCAAGATCACTCGCTGGTCGAGGAGCAGGTTCGCTCGGGGACCATCACGCACGCCGAAGCCCTGCGCTCTCCAATGCGCAACATCATCACCCGCGCTCTGGGCACAGAGAGCAGCGTTGAGCCGGATCTCTTCGAGTTAGAGGCCGAGCACGGCGACCTTTTTCTGCTCTGCTCCGATGGCTTGACCAACGAACTCCCCGACCCGCTCATTGAATCCATCCTTGCAACCGATTTGTCGCTCAATGAACTCTGTGCTCGCCTGGTGGCCGCCGCCAATCGCGCCGGTGGCCGCGACAACATCACTTGCCTGCTCGTCCGCGCCGAGAGTTAGCGCAGTGATCCTAGAGCGTGTTTCATAAATCCGGTTCGTGTCAGGGCACGGCTTCAGAAACTGCGGAAAAACTCCTAGATCGTGTCTCAAAGGAAGGGCTGCTTTGTATCAGGGCACGACTTTAGTCGTGCCGTAAGTGTCGCAAAATCAGCGTGGCCTTTAGGCCCTGAGGGATGCTTTTCGGGAGTTTGGATCTAGTCAGGGCCTTTTTCCGCAGCCTCTTCAGTCGTGCCGAAATGAATCGGAAAAGCTGAGGGTTTTAACCCCTGGGGTATTGCAAATGGACATGGGTCTTTTTATGAAACAAACTCTTGGAGTTGGCAGCTAAATGTGGAATTCAGGAACAGTTTGCCGGCGACCGGTGTCTACACTAGTGTGATGGCCTGCAAGAAGTGGATCCTTCGCACTCTGCGCGTCGCGGGCTTGGCCGCGCTTGCTGTGGTTCTGCTCACCTTTGTTGCGGTCCAGTTTCAACAGCGTCTGTTGCGCTGGCGCGCCGAGCGCCTGATGGCCGATATGCACCAGATTCGCCTCTACCAAAGCACCTGGGCCGACGCTCAAAAGCTCATGTATCGCTGGGGCGCCTGGGGACATTACGACGGAAGCTGCACGGCGACCGATTGCCGGTATGAAATCAACCTGACCGATGCCAGTTGGCGGTCCTGGAATCGAGGGCGCAGCGGCGAGGTTGGTTGGCTCTGGCGAAATAAGACTGCGAATTTGATCTATCGCTGGCTCGGTGGCAGGTACGCAATCATCCATTGGGCATTCATCGTGCAAGACGGAACGATCTGGAGGACGCGTACTTGGGTCGCCATAGCAGTTCCACCTAGGTCGTTGGACAAAGACGATTTTGGCTATGTTCTTATTGTTGATGCAAAGAGTCAGCAGGCGCTGCGCCATTCAGAGGGCGGTGACTGGGTGCTTGGTGGGGAAGATGTGCCTGCTGGGCATCCCTATTACAAGATGGGTCAGCCCAGCGGATGTGAAGGTTGCGCGGCCAAGGAAGTCACCTACTCAACGCACACTCCTCAGGCTGAGATTGTTCGTCTGACCTCGTACGACTTTTCCTGCTTTACACGGCTAATCTCTTGCAAGTTTCCGGAGGACTTGATGCCGGCGGCCCGTGAAGAGAGCCCCGACGATTTTGACGCCGACCATCAAAAGACTCCCAATCCATCAGCGTTGGCGGATACCTGCGGGAGTCTCTTGTGGGCCGTGGCGCGAGATGCAGGAACGGTAGTGATTGTCGATGCACTCTCCGTCTCAGAACAGAAGGGATATTACGGTCCTTATCAAATAGCACAGGCCAAGGTTGCTGCGTACCTCAAAGGCTCCTCGCGTTGGCCTGTGGGGTCGGTCCTGAAAGTTGAAGCCGAGGAGATGGTACCAGGAAAGCGTTACATGGTCCTTCCGCATGAGGATACCTATGGAGAGCCAGACCGGTATGCTGACGAATCTGAGATCGACCCGTATCGTTGCGGCGTACAAGAGGACACGCCGGAGGTTCGCCGCGAACTGGAACAGGGATTTGCGCAGAACGACAATCTGCGTGGACCTGAACTCAGATAATTCTCAGTCTTCCAATTCCCGCATCAATCATGCTTCTTGACTTTCTGGAAAAGCATGACCAATGGCAAGCAGAGCAAAGCAAGCACGGCCAGCAGCCGGAAGTTATCCGTATAAGCCAGCAATGCGGCTTGCTGCTGCACGCTGCGATAAAGCGCTCCCAGAGCCTTTTGATGCGCGGTGACCATGTCCGCGCCCTGAGAGAAAAGCCTTGCCTGCAACCCGCCGACGAATCCCCCCTCGACAGGGTTCCCCGCGCCCGCGTTGGCCGCTAAATAATTCTGATGCTCCTGGGAGCCGCGAACCAGCATGGTCGTAACGCTGGCGATGCCGATGGAACCGCCAATGTTGCGCATCAGGTTGTAGATGCCCGCGGCATTGCCCATATCCTGCCTGCGCAGGCGGCTCAGTGTCATGGTGGTCAGCGGCACCCAGATGAAGCCCATGGCGAATCCGTTGACCAGGTTCGGCACCACAACCGACGACATGCCGATCTGCAGGTTGACCTGGCACAGCATCCATGTGGAGACGGCGAGCAAGCCAAAGCCGAAACACATCAGCCAGCGCCCATCGATTTTGCGCACCAGAAGGCCGACCACGACCATCGACACCATCGACCCAAGACCGCGCGGACTCACGGAGAGGCCGCTTTGCAAAGCCGAATACCCCAGCAAAGTTTGCAGAAACAAGGGCAGCATGGCCGTGACGCCATAAAGAACAAAGCCGTAAGTGCAGGTAATCAGCGTTCCCACGGCAAAGTTGCGATTGAGCAGAATGCGCAACTGCACGATCGGTTCGTGATCGGTGAGTTCGCGGATAATGAAAGCGACAAGCGCCGCCGTGGAGATCGCGGCGGTCCAGCAAACCCACGGAGCCGCGAACCAATCCGCCTCCTGCCCCTTGTCCAAAACAAGCTGGAGAGATCCGAGCCAAAGCGCCAGCAGCCCAAAGCCGAGATAGTCGATTGCTCCCTTGAATTTCTCGCGCAGATAAGGAGGGTCTTCGACATACAGATTGACCATGAAGAGCGCCAGCAAACCCACGGGCAGATTGATATAGAAGATCCAGCGCCAGGAGTAGCTGTCGGTGATCCATCCGCCAAGTGTGGGGCCGATGACCGGGGCTACGATGACGCCGACGCCGTAGACGGCCATCGCCGTGCCGTGCTGCCGGGGCGGAAAACTTTCCAGCAAAATCGACTGCGCCAGCGGCTGCATTCCTCCGCCGCCAATGCCTTGCAACACGCGGGCCACAATCAGCATAGGCATGGTCAGCGCCATGCCGCATAGCAGCGAAGCCGCGGTAAAGATGAGGATGGAGAGGATCAGCAGCCGCTTGCGCCCGATGCGCCGCGCAATCCATCCAGCGGCGGGCAGCATGATTGCGTTTGAAACCAGGTAGCTGGTCAGAACCCAGGTTGATTCATCAGTTGAGGCCGAGAGATTGCCCGCAATGTGCGGCAGCGCAACGTTGGCCACCGAGGAATCGAGCACCACCATGAAGGTCGCCATCATCACCGATGCGGCGATCATCCACGGATTTGCCTCGGGTTTCCAGGCGTGCTCTTCGGCCTCCGTAAGGCTCCGTATATTACTGGGGGTGCTCATCCGGCTGTCTATCGCTTTCGTTTCGCGGGGGTGGCTGCCGGTGGCCATGACCAGAGTCCCGCTGGAAGTCACTCTAACTATTATGCGCGATTTTGCGGCGCGCTTGTTTCCCGCCGGCCCATGTACCATGGGGATAGGCCCCTCATGACAGACACCAAGAATCTCTCCCCTGAAATCCTTCTTCACATTGCGCAAACGCTGAAAGTTCCGCTTCGCGGCTTGGTTGCCGTCATCGAACTGCTCGACGAAGGCGGAACCGTGCCGTTTATCGCGCGCTACCGCAAAGAAGCCACCGGCAACCTGGACGAAGTGCAGATTCTGGCGATTGAAGAATCGCTGGCTTACTTTCGCGACCTTGCCAGCCGCCGCGAAACCATCCTTGCCTCCATCGCCGAGCAGGGCAAGCTGACCGATGAGTTGAAGGCGCGCATCGAAGCCACGCTTGACAAAGCGGAACTTGAAGACCTCTACCTTCCCTACAAGCCCAAGCGCCGCACCAAGGCCACCATTGCGCGCGAGAAGGGCCTCGAGCCTCTTGCCGCTTACCTGTGGGCGCAGCAAAATACCGGCCAACCGCTGGAATCTTTTGCAGCAACATTTGTCAACGCGGAGTTGGGCGTGGCCACAGCAGATGAAGCCCTTGAGGGGGCGCGCCACATTGTTGCCGAATGGATCAGCGAAAACGCCGATCTGCGCAAGGCTCTGCGTCAACTCCTCTTCGACGAGGGCGTGGTCGTCAGCCGCAAATCCACTGACGCTGTGGACGAGCAGGAAAAGTTCAAGATGTACTACGAGTACTCCGAGCCGGTAAAGACGATTCCCTCGCATCGCATGTTAGCCATACGCCGCGGCGAAGCGGAGAATATTCTTTACTTCCTCCTCGAAATCGAGCCGGAACGGGCCATCGCGATTCTCCAGCGTCACGTCCTGCGCCAATCGGGCGACTGGACGCCCCAGCTCGTGATGGCCATTGACGATGCGTGGAAGCGATTGCTGAACTCATCCATTCAAGGTGAGATTCGCCTCGAACTGAAGCGGCGCTCCGACACCGAGGCCATTCGCGTCTTCCGCGACAATCTTTATAACTTGCTGCTGGCTCCGCCCGCCGGACCTATCTCCGTGCTGGGCATCGATCCGGGTTTGCGCACCGGCTGCAAGGTTGCTGTTGTCGATGAGACGGGCAAGCTGCTGGCGCACGATGTTTTCTATCTGCATACGTCGAAGCACGGCAATGCCGAGGCAGCGCCAAAGCTGGAGGCTCTGCTGCGCACGCACAATGTCCGGGCCATCGCCATCGGCAACGGTACCGCATCCCGCGAAACAGATGCGTTTGTGCGAGAGTTCCTGAAAGAAAAAAAGATCGAAGGAATTTTCTCGGCAACTGTAAGTGAGTCAGGCGCCAGCATCTACTCGGCCTCCGCGGTCGCGCGCCAGGAGTTTCCCGATCTTGACCTTACGGTGCGCGGCGCAATCTCCATCGCTCGCCGCCTGCAAGACCCGCTCTCCGAGTTAGTCAAGGTCGATCCGAAATCGATCGGCGTCGGCCAGTACCAGCACGATGTGGACCAGCGGCAACTTCAGGAATCGCTGGAAACAGTCATCGAGAGCTGCGTCAACAAGGTCGGCGTCGACTTGAACACCTCGTCGTGGACACTGCTGCGTTTCGTCGCCGGCATCACGGAGCGCGCCGCGCTGAACATCGTCAGCTTCCGCAATGAGAAGGGCAGCTTCCGCTCGCGCATGCAAGTCCTGGAAGTGCCGGGCATCGGCCCCAAGACCTTCGAGCAGGCGGCAGGTTTTCTGCGCATTCGCAATGGCGATGATCCGCTGGACGGGACTGCCGTTCATCCCGAGTCTTATCCCGTAGTCGAACAGATTGCCGCGTCGCTGAAGACCACCGTAAAGGCGATCATTCAGGAGCCGCAATTGCTTGAGAAAGTGGATCGCAGCCAACTCTCTGCCGGTGCGTATACGGTGAACGACATTCTTGCCGAACTGCGGAAGCCGGGGCGCGATCCGCGAGACAAATTCGTCGCGCCCAGCTTTCTTGAAGGCGTGCGCGAAATCGCCGATGTCGAGCCGGGCATGGTGCTTGAGGGGGTGGTGACAAACGTGACCAAGTTTGGAGCCTTCGTCGATATCGGCGTCCACCAGGACGGGCTGGTGCACATCAGCGAACTTTCCAACCACTTCATCAAGGAGCCGTCCGAAGCCGTGAAAACCGGCCAGATTGTCAAAGTCAAGGTGCTCGCGGTGGACACGAAAGCCAAGCGCATAGCGCTCTCCATCAAGCAATTGACCGCGCCAACCGCGCGCCCCGCTACGAAATCCGCAGCAAAACAGGAGAAGCCAACCCCAAAGCCGCAGCCCACCATGGATGAAAAACTTGCTGCGCTCTCCATGAAGTGGAAGTCGCGCTAGCGCGCCGATCGGTCGAATGAGCGCCTGCGGAAAAACCCCGTTCGGAGGGAGGCGGGGGTTTCAACCCCCGCACAAAGCCAGCAAAATTGACGCGGGCTTTAGCCCCGGCGGGATGTTTCCGAGCATGTCTCAAGAAGCCGCTTTGTATCAGGGCACGGATTTATCCGTGCCGCAAAGCCCAGCAAAATGACCGGGCTTTAGCCCCTGCCGGGGACTCTTGCTAAAGACTACGACTTTGGGGGCAGGATCCGAAGTTCGGGCAAATTTGCCAATCTTTCACGGGGACAGGCCGGGTTAACTGAGAGGCAATTTCCGAATTGGCGACCATCCACCAACAATGGTTGGCTCGCTCAGGTTAATCTGAAGTGAGAGGTGCCGGAATGGATAGTTGGCCCACGGGATGGCGTTTCTGGCTGCTGGTTGCCCTGCTTTTTCTGTTTTCGGTTGTGCTTCATCCGTGGTGGCTGTTTATCATCTCCACCGCAGCCTACGCTTTGTTGATTTGGGTTGTAATTCGGACGCGGAAAGAGTCAAAGTAGCCCACCACCGAAGCGCGCAACGCCGCATCAAGCGGCATTCCGATCGGATCATGTACGGTGGGGCGACTATACAATCGTGACGAGGCATCGAGCCGCACCGTTGGACTGGTTGTACGATTGAAGAGGTACAAAGGAGCCGGTCGGTTCAATGTCTCTTGGAACTGGAGCATTCCTGATTTTTTGCATTTCAACGATCGCTGTTTCGCTCATCTCGTGCGCGAAACGGCCCTCAGGAAGGTTCTGGTTTTTAATTGCGGCGCTGAGTGTGCCGGTCCTGCTTGCGAACGGCCTTTACTGGTCTGTGGCCTGGCAGCACACCGACCCGATTGTATTTGGCGAATATGAAATGTGGGCACCCATGTTCATCGTTCCGTGGTCTATCGCCGGGGCGATTCCCTCGATTCTAGCCGTTCTTTTTATCCGGAGGTCTCCTCCAAACGCACAGCTTCCGCGCAAGCCAAAATGATTCACTTTCGCTGGGTCGTGGATGACCGGCCATCCGGACAGGACTCAAAGACGGAGGGTGCCGTCTCGTCAGGCGACGATACAGCCTCTGCGCGTAAAAAGTCTCAAGCCGGGATCATTCGCGACATGACGATCTAGCTTTCTGTCTTGATTCTTCTTTCCAACCCTGCGATTTCCCGCTGTAGCTGCGCAATTCTCGCGCGTACCCAAATGTGCGGGTCTCGCGACTGCATCTGTTTCATCAGAGGCCCTATGAGGTCGCAAACGTGATCGTGCCGAGCAAGACGTGCCGAGGTGAACGGAGTGTCACCCTCGCTCATCGCAAACAGATCCGCCCCGTTCTCGATGAGTAGCCTAACCATCTCAACGTCGCCTTGAATGCAAGCAACGTGCAGCGGAGTATATCCAAGATCGCCTGCCTTGTTCACGTTGATGCCAGCGTCAATGAGGACTTTCGCTGCTGATTTGTCCTTCCATCGGACAACACTATGCAACGCGTTATCTCCATCAGTGCTGCACGCATTCACATCGGAGAAATCGGCTTCAGCAAAATCTGGTGTGACACCTAGTCTCGCAAGAATGGATTCTAGTTTGTCGTCCATACCTCCATTTTACCGAGCTTCGCCTCGCAACCTGTTCCGGATGGAAGAGCTGCTCATATCGCTGGGGCGGATTTCCTGTTCTGCGGTTAAGGTCGCATCACCGGCAATCCGGCAATCATTATTTGTCAACATTCACACCCGATCAATCCAGCGGCTGGGGGATCTGAACGGATGCATTCTTGGGCAAAGCTCCCTGCCGAAATGATCGTCCGTATAAATGGAATCCATCACGCGCGAATTAGAAGACTATGATTATTGCGGTGGCGAATCCCGCCGATAAGAAGAGAATTGCCCCGTAGCGTTGGAGGAATACCGATGAAAGACAAGTCCGGGAAGGAACAGCCGGAGACAAAGCCAGTGGTGGCCGTTGCCAATAGCAACAAGCAGAGCGGAGACCAGCCGTCGCCGGCATCAGGCAACGTAAAGTCACTGCGTCTCGGCAAAGACTGCGACTATGACAAGGAGCTGAGCCGGCTGCAAGTGGAGCTTGTCAAACTGCAGGAGTGGATTCGCCAGGAGAAGCTGCGGGTAGTTGTACTCTTTGAAGGCCGTGACGCGGCGGGCAAGGGCGGCGCCATCAAGCGTATTACTGAATCGCTCAATCCGCGCGTCTGCAATGTGGTGGCGCTCACCACGCCCACCGAGCGCGAAAAAACGCAGTGGTACTTCCAGAGATATGTAGCCCACTTGCCGGCGGCGGGAGAGATGGTTCTCTTCGACCGGAGTTGGTATAACCGGGCCGGCGTTGAGCACGTGATGGGCTTCTGCACCGAGCCGCAGTACCTGGAGTTTATGCAAAGCTGCCCAGAGTTTGAGCGCATGTTGCTGCGCTCCGGAATTCGCCTCATCAAATACTGGTTTTCCGTCAGCGACGAGGAGCAGGAACGGCGCTTTCAGGACCGCATGAAGAACCCCACCAAACGCTGGAAGCTGAGCCCGATGGACCTCGAGTCGCGCAAGCACTGGGCCGAGTATTCGCGCGCCAAGGACGAAATGTTCGCGGTTACCGACACCAAGATGTCTCCGTGGTTTGTGGTAAACGCTGAAGACAAGAAATCTGCCCGGCTGAACATCATCCGGCATCTTCTTTCGATGTTTCCCTATCGCGATCTAACTCCCGCGCCGCTGGAGTTGCCCAAGCTGGAGAAGTCGAAGTACGTGCGTCCGCCCATCCAGGAGCAGAACTTCATTCCGCAGGTTTACCGGTAGAGCAGATTGAAGCGGAATCGCCCCGCCAATTTCACCGCTTCATCACAAGTGGTCCGCAAACACCGCCGATTTTCTTAGCGCACCGAGCCTCGCCGCCAGCTCCGCCAGGGACTCATCGTATCCGCGCGCAGCTGCTAACTGCATTCCGCCGGCCGTGCATGGAAGAGTGACCACTGGCACTCCCGCGAGGCTGATTGGTGTCGTGTATCGGAGTATCCGCGCGCGAGTCATGCTGTGATCCGCACCTGCCACCAGTCGCGCGATAGGTGATGCGGGCATCAGCAATAGATCCTGTGTTGCAAAGACTTCATCCATGCGCGCCGTGAAGTTTGTATGGCGTTGGCGCGATGCGGAGATTTCCGCAGGCGTAATCCGTCCGCCCCACTCCATCCGTTCGCGCAGCGCTGGTTCAAAAATCCCAAAGTGGCCTGCGTGTACGCGCGCCGCCTCCCACGCCTGAATGGGCGCATAAATCTCGAAGGCCTCCTCCCACCAGCTTGCGTCAATCTTGACCGCGCGCAGTCCCAGAATCTCCAAGTCGAAGATTGTGGTGCGAAGACTGGCGATAATCTCCGGCTCGCAGTCGTAGAAGAAGCTTTCGTCCGGAACCGCAAACCGCGTGAAGGTATGCGTTGGAGCCGCATCCGCAGGCGCGAAGAAGCCAGCCAGCAGCGGCGCATCTTCCAAATCGCGAAACAGCCATCCCATGGTGTCAAACGATTGCGCCAGGTGCGCCCCTCCCTGCCAGTCGCCACGGCCCAGCGAGGCGCGGTATCCAGCCAGTCCGCACAGCGCGGCGGGCGCGCGGATTGACCCTCCTGTATCAGTGCCGAGCGCGGCCACGGCCGAGCCTTCAAGCACGCTGGCTGCCGCGCCCGACGACGAACCGCCAGTCAGCGCGCCCTCATCGCCCGGTTGCAGGCAATCGCCATAGTCTGGATTTTCGCCGGTGATGCCGTAAGCCAGCGGGTGCAGATGTGTCTTGCCGGTGATCACCGCGCCGGCTGTCCGCAGCTTCTCCACCAGCCAGGAATCGCGCAGGGCAGCGCCGTTGAGGTCGCAATAAGATAGCACTCCGCAGCTGGTGGGCGTTCCCGCCAGGTCAAAACAGTCTTTCAATGAAATGGGCAAGCCCCACAGCGCGTCGCGGCCGTCGTCGAATGGGCCTCCATCTCCGCGTGGCATCGAACCTGCGCGCATCGCTTCAGCCAGCGTCCACTCGGGGTCTTGCCAGAGGTATGTATTGCAGCTTCGATTCCCATTCGCGCGCGCCAATGCCATTTCCGCCAGTTCGACGGGCCGTACAGTTTCATCGGCAAGTGCCTCACGCAATCCGCGAATCGTCCACGAAACATCGGTCATATTTGAATTCTAGGGCAAGACTCGGCGAGGCCTTGACCGGCGATGCGAAGTTTTCCACAAAATGGCTGAAACGATTCCCGGCCCGCCCGCACTATACCTCGTAAGACAAAGATGAGTTCGAGTGCTCAGTGGCTTGTATGCACGTGCGGTCACGTTTCGCAAGCTCTGAGGCAGGTTCAGGGCGCCCCAAAACCATGAGAGCGCCCAAACTGCCTAGATTGCCTGCCCCCTTGGTTCCTCTCCGTATCAACGTGGGCAGCGACGGAGGTCCATCTTGAACTCTGTGCGGCTGGTATTTTCCCGCAAGCGATCAGCTAGCGGATTCGACCGGCTTCCCCAGAGCAGGCGGAACCTGTTTCCCATGCAGGTTCCGCCTGCAGCCACGACAGAAGGGAGAAACTCCGCGATGATCGAATTCAACTATGTCGGATGTTTTGCCCTGTGTGCGCTGGCCATAGAATCGGCCCGCAGCGTGTTGGCGATGCGAAAACAGGCGCAGGAATCACTGGCAAGCTTTCAGAGTTCAGGCGCACAGAACAATCAGGAACTGCTTCACAACCAGATGGAACAGGCGGCGCCTTGGACGGAGTTACTAACTCCGGTCGACTTATCAGAACCGGGTAAACCTCAGGCTACGTCCCAAGGAAAATCGAAGTTAGACATTTCATTCAGCACGCCCTGGTTGTACTTGTCATTACTTTTGCTGTTGTGGCTGCTTTTGCTCTGAGAGAGATACGGCAAGGCTATTTCGAGTGGCCAGCAACGGTAAAGCTTCAGGCTCTGCCTGGTGATACTTGCCTTGGAGGAAAATCATCATGTTCCGCAGTCAGCGGCGTAGCGCGTTGAGAATCGTTGGAACCACGCAGAACGGCGCACTGAATCTCAGGTATTCCGGGCAGCCGCTGGTGAACGTGCGCGGCCCCATCACCGGAATTATCTACAAGTTTTCTCCCGCCCAGCCAGTGCAGCCGGTGGACGTCAGAGACGGGCGAATTCTCCTCGCCAGCCAACTGTTCAGGCAATCCCTGTAAGCCCTGCGCCATAGCGCCCGCGGCGAATGGCTGCCGCTTCCCCACTTAGCCGGAACATATATGACGCGTGCGCCAGCAACGTCCGCAATGTTATACTTTGACCCACTTAGCATTGCGGAGTGAGAGTTGCAATTTTGTTCGTTCAGTGCAGACTATGTTCAAAGTCTCTGTGCCGGTGACCAACAGGCGCAGGAGCACTTCGTTGTCTACTTTACGGAATTGCTCGACCTCAAGCTCCGCTCCCGGCTCCGGTCCCCGCAAGCCATTGAGGATGTACGCCAGGAGACCTTCGCCCGCGTCTTCTCCGCTTTACGCAAAGACGGTGGCCTGCGCCAGCCGGAGCGCCTCGGCGCCTTCGTGAACCAGGTTTGTAACCATGTACTTTTTGAGCATTACCATGCCGCCGCCGCCAGCGAATCGCTCGATGTGGAAGGCCGCCCTGAGCCGGTCGCTCAGGGCGCCGATGCCCTGGATATCGTAGCTGCCCGGCAAATCAGCGACAAAGTCCGGGAGATTTTGCTCGGTCTGGACTCGCGCGACCGGTTGCTGCTTAAGGCTGTCTTCCTTGATGAGCGCGACCGCGACGAAGTTTGCCGGGAGTTTGGCGTGGACCGCGACTATCTGCGGGTGTTATTGCATCGCGCCAAGCATGAATTCAAGGCCGAGTACGTCAAGCGCGCTGGAAATCAGATGTTCCTGGGCGAGCGCGCCTGAGGAGTACTAAAGTTTGACCGTATTGTAACGATTTGTTCGCGGTGGCCACTATTGAGATGTTGGACCGCATTGGGGTTGAGATGATGGATCACAGCGAAGCTTTACAGCAGATGGCTGCTGAGCGTTATCTTCTGGATGAATTGACGCCTGATGCGCGCGAGGCCTTCGAGGAGCATCTATTCGATTGTCCCGAATGTGCCCTTGATCTTCGCGCCGGCGCCGCGTTTGTAGAAGTGGCCAAAACCCAGTTACCCGAACTGACAGGCGCCATGCCTGTTCCCGTCCCATCCCGTTCCCACGAGCACAAAGTCAAACGCGAGTGGCGGCTTTTCTTGTTCCGGCCGGCCTTTGCCGCGCCCGCCTTCGCCACCTTGCTGATGGTTATCGGTTACCAGAATCTGGTCACTTATCCCAGGTTGCGTGCGGCAGCCAGCCAGCCGCGGCTGATTCCCTGGGCTCAGTTGCACGAGGCCATGCGCGGCGGCGCTCCGGTCCCCATCACCGCCGACCGCGTGCACGGAGTTGCTCTTCCCATCGATCTTCCTTCGCAGCCTAGCGAAGGCGCATACGCCTCTTACTCCATCGACCTCTATGACCCGCAAGGGAAACTCGCCTTCAGCAGCATAGTTGCCGCGCCCGGCGAGAGCGATAGCGGCCCTCAGCGGCTCGGGCTGGTAATTCCCGGCGCTGCGCTGCACAACGGCGTTTATACCCTCGCTCTCTCCGGCGTCGCAGCTAACGGGGAACGCACCGTGATCGACCGCTACGCCTTCGAACTTCATTTGGATTGACCGCTACGCTTTTGAACTTCACAAGAGCGTGTTTCGGCCGTATTGTGTCAGTCGCCCACCGGCGCTGCCGACCCACAAGGAATGAAACTTCGGGTGCCCCGCCCTCGACACGTTCTTGTTTTTGTGGCTAGGGTGGGCTTGCACACACTTTGCAATTGCTCCTTGTTTTGTTGAACTTGCATTTTTTGTTTCTTTTTAGGGCACGACTGGTAGCTCAGGGCTTTAGCCCTGACTGCCGCAAATGCTCGATTACAAATGATGGGCTTTACAGGCTGCGGGAAAACTCGCAGAACGTGTTTCAAGAGGGCGCTTTGTATCAGGGCACGACTTTACAGGCTGCGGGAAAACTCGCAGAACGTGTCTCAAGAGGGCGCTTTGTGTCAGGGCACGACTTTACAGACTGCGGAAAAACTCGCAGATCGTGTCTCAATGGGCCGCTTTGTATCAGGGCACGACTTTACAGGCTGCGGGAAAACTCGCAGAACGTGTTTCAAGAGGGCGCTTTGTGTCAGGGCACAACTTTACAGGCTGCGGAAAAACTCGTAGATCGTGTCTCAATGGGCCGCTTTGTATCAGGGCACGACTTCAGTCGTGCCGTAAACGCAACAAAACAGCGGCGGGCTTTAGCCCCTGAGGGATGTCTTCCTTTAACCTCGCCTGAGAATCGTAGTTTTTCCGCAGCCTGTTTAGCCCCGCGGGATGTTTTTCGGCAGTCCGAACTTTCACCACAAACCCTTTTTGATTGACGCATCTGCCAGGACGCCATAAAGTTATCCCCAGATTCAAAAGAGAGTCTCCCCCCAGTCCAAAAAAGGAAAGGTGAAAGCTCCAATGCCGAAAGTGAAAGAAAGAACGCACAAGTACGACGCGGAAACAATGGTCCTTTCGGGCCATCTCGTCCTTCCGGTCGCTCAGAAAATTGAACCCCAGGCCCATACCAAACTCCCGGAGAATGGCGGCTACTTCAGCCAGCGCCAGGATCTCTTCCGGCTTGAATCGGTCGTTACCTTCCGCTCTGCCTACTCCCATACAGCGGGCATCAAGAGCAACAAGCCGGGCGCGGGCTGGAACACCCTGACCACCACCGTTGTCGAAGGGCTCAACGTGATGGAAGTGCTCACGGCCGACCGCGTCGTGGGCCAAACCATCACCGAACACCCCCTCGAAGGCCATATGCCGTCGATCTCCTTCCTCGGCACGCGCTTTGAGAATCTGCGCATCGCCGGCTACCCGGTCAAGATAGAGTGGGATTTCGATATCTTCGGACCCAGGCCGATCGACGACCTGTCCTACGCCAGGGATGCGGGCGTTGTCAGCCGCGTCGGGCGCCAATACAACCGCATACTCAAGAACAAGAACCTTCCCGATGCGCTGCAGGAACGTTACAATCAACTTTCCTCTACTTTGGGCGCTACGGAGGAGGTGGAATGTTCGCTGGTCAACCGGGTGGCTGGACTCTTCCCTGGCAGCAGCTTTGGGAACGTGATTACCGTTCCGGGCTTCGGGACGATCACGCTGGCCAAGCTGACGGTGAAGCACGAGGATCAGGACGGAAAGACAAAAGTCCACAAAAAGACCATCTTCACCCTGACAATGATCGATCTCAAGCTGGGCTGTGCCATCGAAGGAAGTATGGGGATTGGTGGCGGCAGTTCCAACGGATCAACTGGAGGGTAGCGCAAGCGCTTTCCTAGTTCTCACTTGACACCAACATTTGAAGACGATTCAATGGTGAGCCAGGAGGAAATTTGATGTTCGACTGGCTCACATCTTTTCTAGTTCTTTTTCTTCATAGCAACCCAGCACAAGTCAGGGCTACCGCGCAGCACCATTCTACGGGCGCTGGCACGACACAAACGTTACATTCGGACGTCGATGGTGGCGTGGGGATCGGTGGCGGCACTACCAACGGAGACACAACGGGATAATACAGACGATTTCTTGATTTTCACTTGACACCAACGTTTGAAGACGATTCAATGGTGAGCCAGGAGGATATTTGATGTTCGACTGGCTCGCATCTTTTCTAGTGTTATTTCTTCATAACAATCCCGCACAGGTCAGAGCAACCGCGCAGCAGCATTCCACGGGCGCTGGCACAACACAAACCCTGCATTCGGACGTCGATGGAGGCGTGGGGATTGGCGGCGGCACTTCCAACGGAAGCACAGGGCAATAGGGCGAACGGCTCCACTGGATGCTCACCTGACATTGGATTTGGTTTCAAGGCTGGTGGGCATCCGGGAACGGTTCGGAGACGCGCGGTGCGGCATACGGCACCGCATATTTCCTTACTACTTGGCACTTTTGCTCTTGCTTCTGATTCCTCTGGAAGATACACGCCCCGGCAGCGCCGAGGTCGCGTATGACCGCGCCTTGAAACTCACACAATACCATATTTCGAAATGAATGAACCCGCGCACCAGACAGCCCGAGACCTGATACGGCTTTGCGACCTTGATGGGGCAAGCCGCATCGTGGATTCAGAGCTTCAGAGATGCGATGACGAGGGCTCCTCAGCGGATGTGTGGAATCTTCGCTGTGCGCGGGCAGATTTGACCAGGCTGCGCGGGCACGCCGAAGAGGCATTGGTCTATCTGTCTGCCAAAGAGAAGGCGAACCCTCCCGAGAGCGACGACGTTCCCTCCTTGATAGCCCTCAAGAAGACCTGCGGCTATTGCCAGGGTATGTTGGGAAAATACGCAATATCAGACAAGTTGCTTGAAGAAGCCGAGAAATTGGCAAGAAATGCCGGACTGCTGGAGTTGCTCTGCGAGGTGTGGCACAGCCAAGCATGGTTCCTCTACGTCCGCTTGAATTTTGAGTCCTCAGATCGCCTTTTTCGAGAGATACTCAGCGCCTCTGAACAGGTCGGGGGATGGTACTTCCGGGCGATTGGGCTATGGGGCATTGGGAAGAACATCATGATGCGAGGACACGTAAACAGCGACGCAACGCTGCTCACGGAGGCCCTGCGCTGGTTTGAAGAATCGCACGATCTTTTCGCTGCTGCTGGAAGGCAACGGTATGCATATGGCGATATGGCCGTGTGCCATCTCGACCTGGGAGATGACCAGAAGTCGCTGGAACTGCTTGAAGATCTGCTGCCCGTTTATGCGGAAGCTGGATCGGTGCACAGCTATCAAGTCACGATCGCGAATATCGGAAACGTATATCGTTATCGGGGCGATTATTTACGTGCCATCGATTACTACAGAACCGCCGTCGAATACGCACAGGAGATCAAAGATCCGGTGTCGATTCGCAAGTGGACATACAACATTCGGCTTTCGTATTCCCTGCTTCGTCAATCAGTAGAACGGATGCGTACGACAGCAGATTGAATGTAAGCTGGAATCATGCTCATTTTTGAGAGGTTCCGGTCAAGGCTGATCCTTTCCGCTTTGGGCCTGATATTCCTGCTTCTCATCCCGCTCGAAGACACCCGTCCCGGCAACGCTAAGGCTGCGTATGACCACGCCGTGCAGACTTTTCAGCGGGGCGACCTGGCAAAAAGCCAGCAGGAAGCCGCGCAAGGAATCGCAGTATTTCAGGTCTCCAACCCGGAATGGGCAGCTAAATTCCAACTGCTTGAAGCGGAGGCCATGGTGTGGCGCGGTATGTATAACGATGCCCTGCGCCTCCTCGCTGGCTACCACTCGGATTCCAACCATCCGGATGAAACCGTCCGCGAACTGGCGATTGAGGCCAGCGCCCTGGCCCGTCAGCAACAGTTCTCCGCTGCCGATCAAAGACTGACACAGGCCGAGGTTCTTTGCAAGATCGCCAACTACACATCCTGCGGCTACGTGCTTCGGACGCGCGGGATCTTGGCCGGGAGGCAGGGTCAGCTCATAGTTGCGCGGCAGTTCTTTTTGAACAGCTATTCCATGGCCCAAGCCCATCAAGACCGCTACTTGATGGCGAATGCAGCTATGAATCTAGGATGGACCGCACTCCAGATCGATCATTTTGACGAAGCCGTCGATTGGTCGCAGTCAGCCTATCGGACGTCCGCGCAACTGGGCGCGGATGGCTTGGCGCAGATCGCGTCAGGCAATCTCGGCTGGGCCTATTATCAGCTCGGAGATGACGAAAGGGCGCTGGAGCTGTTTCTCGAAGCGGAGAAGACCGCTGCAAGACTCGGAGATTTTCGCACTGAACTCAAATGGACAAGCACCGCCGGGAATGTCTATCACGATTCCGGAGACTTAGCCCGTGCCGCGCAATCCTATCGCCAGGCGCTCACTCTGGCAAAGCAGATCAATAGCAAGGAAGACATTGTGATCGCGCTGGAAGACCTGGCCCAGGTCTCGGTGGACACCGGGAAGCTGGACGATGCATGCGCTTATCTCGATCAGGTAATTCCCATGGCGGGCGCGGGCAGCAAACTGCTGAGAGTGAATATCAAATTTACACAGGGAACGTTGGCCGCCGCGCGTCACCAGGATCAGCAGGCCGAGACGATCTTTCGTGCCATCCAAAAAGACACAGCGAACCCGACTACGTTTCGGTTGAGCGCGGGGTATGAGCTAGCACGGTTATATGAGCGGCATGGCAACAGGAAGGAGGCGGAGCGGACCTACAAGGCCGCGCTAATCACCTTCGAATCGGCGGAGGCGCAGCTCAAGCAGGAAGGCTCGCGGCTGCCCTTCGCAGCCGACGCTGCGGACATCTACGACGGCTACATTCACCTGCTGGTGGAAGAAGGCCGGAGCGATGAAGCCTTGGCCGCGGCCGACCAGAGCCGCGCCCGGACGCTTGCGCAAGGCCTCGGCGTGGCCGTGACCAAAGCCTCGTTCCAGCCCGCCGCGCTGAATCCGCGCCAGATCGCCCAAAAAACCGGAGCGACCCTCCTCTTTTACTGGCTGGGGAAAGATCAATCCTATCTCTGGATCGTGAATCAACCCAAAATTACGCTGATTCGCCTCCCCGCGCAGAGAGAGATTATTTCGCGCGTCGAGCGCTATCGAAAAGTCCTGCTAAACATGGACGATCCACGGCAGACCGGCAACCCGGACGGCCAGGCGCTTTATCAAATTTTGGTAGCCCCAGCCGCCAAGCTCATCCGGCCGAACGCTCCGGTCATGATTCTGGACGATGGCGCGCTGAGCCGGTTGAACTTTGAAACCCTTCTGGCTCCCGGCCCCAGCCCGCAAGTCAGTCCGAGCGCAAACCATGGCCCAAACACGCATTACTGGATCGACGATGTAACCCTCCTCTCGGCTCCCTCGCTCGATCTGCTTGCCGCGGCAAGGCCTGCGCGGGAGAACAATCGAAAGCTGCTCCTGCTCGGCAACCCGGTCTCACCCAGTCCGGACTATCCCAGCCTTCCCCTATTCGGCTTTGAAATGAATAAGATAGAAGGGCATTTCGCCGGGCGTAATACGGCCGTTTTCGCGGGGCCACAAGCCACGCCCGCGGCCTATCTCGCCAGCAATCCGGCGCAGTACGCTTACATCCATTTTGTCTCTCATGCAGTTGCCAACAGCACCGACCCGCTGGATTCAGCCATCATTCTTTCCCAACCCAAGGCAAGCCAAGACTCCTTCAAGCTCTACGCCCGCGACATCATGCAGCATCCCATTGATGCCCGCCTCGTCACCATCTCGGCCTGCTATGGCAGCGGCTCCCGCTCCTACGCGGGAGAAGGATTGGTGGGCCTCTCCTGGGCGTTTCTTCGCGCCGGAGCCCACAGCGTCATCGGCGCATTGTGGGAAGTCAGCGACGACTCCACTCCGCGCCTGATGGACTCTCTTTATAAAGATTTAGAAGTAGGCCAGGCCCCCGCGGTCGCCCTCCGCAACGCCAAACTCGCCCTTCTGCATTCACCGGGCAGATACAATTTGCCGTTCTATTGGGGGTCATTCCAGATCTACACGCAACAATAAGTACTGGTCGGGGCGGAGGGATTCGAACCCCCGACCCTCTGCTCCCAAAGCAGATGCGCTACCAGGCTGCGCTACGCCCCGACACTCTTCGATTGTAGCGCGGATTCCTCTCCGTTTCGACTTGAGCAGACGAGCCCAATGGCCGAGGAGTCAGGCTAGATACTCGACAGCCCCTGAAGTGGATGCCCCGGCAGGAAATGACAATGGTCACGTCCAACAATATCTCCAGCCGGGAGCGGGATTCGGCAAAGATGGTTTCCCTTCGGCCTGCCGGGCTCGAGGGGCTGATTCGATGCTACAATCAAATGGATACATGGCGGCAGTAGTTCAGTGGCAGAACGCCTGACTGTGGCTCAGGATGTCGTGGGTTCGATCCCCACCCGCCGCCCCAATTTTTCACGGACCGCACAGGTAGCAAGCCCTTGTTCCCCGAGTTCCCGTGAGCCTAGAAATTAAAGTAAACGCTTTGGTTGATGCTCCACCCTCCGGGCTGCCGGCGGGTTTCCCTTCCTTTGAGCCGTGCCGCGGCATCCGCAACGGCCACTTGCAGACCATTGTCGGTAATTTTCTTCCCCGTCCAGCTTTTCGGCTTGCATCTGTATCGGAAACGGTCGAGGTGGACCCAGCCGATGGCAGCCGCGTGCTCTGCCATTGTCACTGGCAGCCGGAGGCTGTTCGCGCCGAACGGCTGACCGTGGTACTCATTCACGGCCTCGAAGGCTCATCGGATTCCCGCTACATTCAAGGAATTGCCGCCCGCGCCTGGGACGCCGGCTGGAATGCAATCCGGATGAACATGCGCACCTGCGGCGGCTCGGAAACCCTGACGCCCACGCTCTATCACTCCGGACTTTCCGGCGACGTGGGCATGGTGGTTCGCCATTATGCCGAGCGATTAGGCCTGGAACGAGTGGCGCTGGTGGGCTACTCGATGGGCGGCAACTTGGTGCTGAAGCTGGCTGGAGAGTGGGGCAGCCAGCCTCCCCTGTGCGCCGTGGCCGCAGTCTGTCCGGCCATCGACCTGGCTCCGGGCGCCGACGCCCTGCACGAGCCGCTCAACCGCGGCTATGAATGGAGATTCCTGCTCAGCCTCATGGCGCGCTACGAGCGGAAGGCAAAACTGTTTCCCAGCATTTACGCGTCCCCGAAGGCTATCGGTCCGGTGCGCTCCATTCGTGACTTCGACAACAAGATTGTGGCCCGATATTGGGGCTTTCGCGATGCCGACGACTACTACCATCGCGCCGCCAGTGCCCGCGTGGTAGACAGGATCGCGGTTCCCACGCTCGTGCTGCACGCCCAGGACGACCCCTTCATTCGCCTGCTTCCGGAAACCCGCGCCAAGCTCGAGGCCAATCCGCATTTGACGTTTGCCGAAACCCGTCACGGTGGCCACTGCGCTTACCTTTCCCGCGATCCCGGCAACGAAATTCACTGGGCAGAGGCCACGGTGATGCGCTTCCTGCAAGTAGCATCCGCCAAATCTGATGGAAGCTGACTGGGAGTTCGAGGTAGGCGCCGATGCCGCGACGGGCCTTGCCGCGCCTGTAATCGAAGCTCATTGGCCGGGATTCGTCGATCTGCGCCTGGCGCCAGAGAATGCCTGGGATTTGCCTGAGACCATCCAGTTTCCGGCATTGGGCGAGGCGATTGGAAAGCTCAACTCCGCTGACTCTGCGGTATGGACCTCGAAGTGCGATATCTGGGAACATCTGGAACCGGATGAATTCGACCCCGATGAGCTGGATGCGCCGCCCGGCTGCGCCGCTCACGCCATGGGCTGTTACATCGACCTGCTGCCCAAGAAGAATTGGCCCTCTCCGGACATGGCCGCTACAGATTGCAAACGCGTGTGCAGCCTCTTGCGCGCGGTCCCGCTCCGTTGTTGCCGCGCCGATCTCGTAATCCGCCGCGCTTTCATCACGCCGGAGCTCATGGAACTGGGAGTGACCGTATACATTACCTCTTGCGGCGAATCCCTGGCGGAGGCGTCGGGGACGTTTCAGACTGCATTAACGGTATTTACAGATGTACTCTGCGCTCACTCAACGCTAGAATAGGAAAGTGCACGGGCGAGTAGCTCAATTGGATAGAGCACCGGCCTTCTAAGCCGGGGGTTTCGGGTTCGATCCCCGACTCGCCTACCACCTAGAATCAATGTTTTAGATTTGCCCTGCACTCGCTTCTTGATTCTGGCATAGGAGAAATTCGGGGTAGCCTCCCTGAATTGTCCCCACATTCAGAGCCTCTAAGACCCGACAGCATCAATCCGCGCCCAGAGCTCCTTCACGCCGTAGCCGGTTTTGGCCGAGACAGGCAGAATCTCCTCCAGTTCCAGTCCTTGCCGCAGCGCCAGCAGATTGCGCGTGCGCTGGTTTCCGCTGAGCCGGTCAATCTTGGTGGCCACCACAACTAACTCGCGCCCTGCGGCCCGCAGCCAATCGGTCAACTGCCGATCGCTCTCCTGCGCGGGCACGTTTGAATCCACCAGGCACACGCAGAGCTTCAGCGCGGAGCGAATCGCCAGATAAGGTTCGATAAACTCGGGCCAGCCAGCCGAAATCGATTTCGATATCTTCGCATAGCCGTAGCCCGGCAGGTCAGCGAAGACCAGCTTCTGCCGCTTGCTTTCGTCTAACAAAGCAAAAAAATTGATGGCGCGCGTCCGGCCCGGCGTCTGCGAAACTTTGGCCGTCTTCTCGCCCACGAGCGTGTTCAGCAAGCTCGATTTGCCCACATTTGAGCGGCCGAGAAACGCGATCTCCGGCGCATCCGGCGCGGGAAACTGCGCCGCCGCCAGGGCCGAAAGCAGAAATTGTGTCGTATAGCGCATAGCGTGGGCAAAGAAAAGCGAACTGAATAGAGCATACAGCCTCAGCCCATCACTCCGTCCGCGACTCCTGTGCGTCCGCTCATCGTAGTCGGCGCGTCCTTGCATTATGCTTTAAATAAAACCCTGCTGCTTATGCGGCTTCATCTGGAGGACTCTTCGTGGCTCCGCTGCCATTCAATTTAGGTCTCGTGCAATTCCTGGCGGAGCATAGGAATGTTTATCTCACCAAACTTGCACATGTCGCCGCTTTCGCTGGTGGAGTTGAAGGGTACATTCTTTTGGCAGCGCTGATTTATGTGGTTTGGAACAAGCGCCTCGCCATCCAGCTTTCGGTCGTCATGCTAGCGGCCTCGTCGATCAACGATCTATTGAAGCTGCTCGTACGCAATCCTCGCCCTTTCATCGTTCAGGGAACATATCTGCAGAAATGGGCGGTGTCGGCGAAAAGCGCGCGCAACCTGGCTATGGAGTTTTCCACCCCTTCGGGCCACGCCACGGCGGCGGCCGCGTTCTACACCTATCTTTACGGCAAGGTCTGTAGCCGGGTCGTGCGCATCGTCGCGGTCGCCGCCATTTTGATTATTGGCATCTCACGCCCCTATCTTGGAGTGCATTACTTTGAGGATGTTTTCCTCGGCTGGGCTCTCGGATTAGCTGTTGCGGCGGTTGGCCTGCGCTACGCTGAAGCCATCGCCGCCGCGTGGAACCGCATCTCTCATTGGCTGCAAATTGCCATCGTCGCGCCCGGCGGACTGGCTCTCTGGCTGACTGCTGTTCTCCTCAACGGACACAGCACAACAGGCCAGCCTTACGCTTACCTTTGCTACGGCGGGTTCCTTACTGGCGTCGTCATCGCACGCCCACTGGAGTTGAGCAAGGTAAACTTCGATCCCCGAAGCTCGACGTTATTGGTCAAGGTTCTGCGCTACTTTCTTTCGGTCGGTTTGCTCTTCATCACCTTGTTCGCTCTCGAAATGATTTTCTTGCTCATCACGAGTCGCTATTCGGTGCTCTGGAACCTGCTGGAATATCTTCGCTTCATCGCCGCCGGCTTCGTCACAGTGTTTCTGGCTCCGTGGGTCTTCACCAGGATCGGCTGGGCCAAGACGCTGACGAATGGTGCAAGCAGTTTCGCAGATTGACAGTTTGCGTTTCTACGTCGCAACCCAAAGGCGCCGTTATACACTTTGTACTTATGGAGACGACGGGTTGCGGAACAGCGATTGTAACGCCCTTCCGGGCTGATGGGGCAATTGACGAAGAGGCGCTCAAAGCGCTGGTGAACTGGCAGATCGCCTCGGGAATCGACTTCCTGGTGGCCTGCGGATCAACCGGCGAGGCAGCCACGCTGGACGAAGAAGAGTGGCTGAGGGCGGTCAGCATCGTGGTGGAGACGGCTGCCGGGCGCGTTCCAGTGTGGGCCGGCTGCACCCATAATTCGACTCGCACTCTGGTTCGCCAAGCCGCCAAACTCAAGCAGATACGCGGTCTGGACGCGGTGCTCTCGGCCAACCCTTACTACAACAAACCTTCGCAGGAGGGGCAGTTTCAGCACTTCCTGGCATTGGCGCGAGCGGTTGACCCGCTGCCGGTGACGCTCTACAACGTGCCCGGGCGCACGGCTGTAAACCTCGACCCCGAGACCGTCGTCCGGCTGGCCGCGGCCGCGCCTAACATCCAGGCCATCAAAGAGGCTAGCGGCAAGCTGTCGCAGTTCACGGAGCTGGTTCATAAGCTGCCTCGCAGTTTCAAGATTTTTTCAGGCGACGACAATATGGCGCTGGCTGCTGTCGCAGTGGGCGCACACGGACTGATCAGTGTGGCCTCGAATGAGATTCCAGCAGAGACCGCCCGCATGGTGCACGCCGCGCTGAATAATGACTGGGCTGAGGCTCGCGAACTGGAGCGCATCTGGGGGCCGCTCTTCGAGGCAAATTTCTGGGAGTCGAATCCCGCGCCGGTGAAAGCAGTGCTCGCCATGATGGGCCGGTGCAGCGAGCATCTGCGTCTGCCGTTGGTTCCTCCCACAGCCCCGACACGAGCCCGCCTGGAGCGGCTGGCCGGAGAGCTAGGCTTGCTCAAAAAGCTGTCATAACAGGATGCAGGTCAGTATTTCTCCGGGGCTAGGCCGAGTCTGACGAACCCCAAGTGAATCCAAATTCGACGGGCTTTGTGTCAGGGCACGACTTCAGTCGTGCCGTAAAGACCGCAAAATCATCGCGGCCTTTAGGCCCTGAGGGGCGTCTTTCTCGGCTTGCTGAATACTCGGTCGAATCGTCTGAAATTGCCCAACGCCCGCGTTGGTTCTGTTAGCTCTATGCGGGGGTTGCCCCCCGCATAGAGCTAAGATAAGGAAAGATCGCTTCCGGATTGCCGGTGATCCGCTCAGAATCGTCTCACTTACTGAACCTCGCATAATATAGTGTCAATATTAGACATATAGCAGTAAGCTATAAGGCATGACACGCTCCAGTGCTCCGCGCCGAGACTTCGCCGCCATGCAAGCCCGCCGCCGCCGCGCCGCGC
>Ga0255350_1000191_pt1 | contig 25006 bp, 27 predicted proteins | sample HBST25r1metaG_FD_186028 | JGI IMG/M metagenome (GOLD analysis project Ga0255350, IMG submission 186028) | Peat soil microbial communities from Stordalen Mire, Sweden - H.B.S.T-25.r1 | ecosystem: Environmental > Terrestrial > Soil > Wetlands > Peat | place: Sweden: Norrbotten County, Stordalen...
AGCTCGGAGCGCCCTTTCCATATCTTCCGCTATAAGTTGTTTAGAATCAGCAGCAAGGCAATATCCTGGTTTGGTCTGGAAAATGCTAACTCAATCAACGGATTCCCAGTCGGCTATTTGTGGTTTATTTGGAGAGCTTCATGCAGACCTTGTTGCAAGACCTGCGCTACGCCGTGCGGCAGTTGCGCAAATCGCCGGGTTTCACATTGGCCGCAGTGCTCACCTTGGCCATCGGGATCGGCGCCAATACGGCCAACTTCAGCATCATGGACGCGGTGGTTTTGCGTCCGCTGGCGGTGCCGCAGTTGAACCGCGTGATGACCGTCTTCGAGCTGGAGAATCACGACCACTGGAAGCCGGTGGCTCTGGCCAACTATGAGAACTGGCTGCGGGACAGCCGCTCCTTCGAGCAGCTCGCCGTGCAGCGCTCCGCCGACATGAGCCTGGAAGAGTCAGGCGCAACGAGCGGCGACGCTGAGCACGTGCAGGCCGAGTACGCCTCGCCCAACTTTTTCTCTGTGATGCGAACTGACGCGCTCCTTGGCCGAGTCTTCGATCAGCAAGAAACTCAGCCAGGGCGCGAGAATGTCGCTGTGCTGAGCTACTACTTCTGGAAGCATCATTTCAACGCCGACCCCAGCGTTGTAGGCCGCAAAGTCGAACTGAACCAACACGTTTACACAGTGATCGGGGTGATGCCGAAGACGCTCCAGTATCCGTCGCTTGCCGATCTCTATCTTCCCTTTGCGCCCTCCAGCGCGCAGCTTGCCGATCGCGGCACCCACGATTACCAGGTAATTGGCCGCTTGCGCGACGGCGTCACCGCACTCCAGGCACAGGCGGAGATCAACGTCATCGCCGAGCGCCTGGCCCGCCAGTATCCGGCCACCAACCAGGGATGGACCGTGAGGGTTGATCCGCTGCTGGCCACCATCAACGGCGATCTGACGCCCCTCTACTTCCACCTGATGCAGGGCGCCACTTTCTTCGTGCTGCTGGTGGTCTGCGCCAATGTGGCTAATCTGCAACTGGCCCGCGGCATCGCCCGGCAGCCGGAGATTGCCATGCGTACCGCCCTGGGGGCCGGGCGGCTTCGCGTGCTGCGCCAGTTGCTCACGGAAAACATCCTGCTGGGGATCATCGGCGCCGCCGGCGGTCTCTTGGTGGCCCAATTAGATCTGCGCCTGGTGCAACTCACCATGCCGGCTCGCATGGCTCGCTATCTGGCCGGATGGTCGAACATCTCGCTGAACGGACGCGCCCTCGCGGTCTCTCTGCTGCTCGCCGTAGCAGCCGGAGTCATCTCCGGCTTTGCGCCGGCGCTGGCTGCCTTGCGCGTCAATCTTGTCGATCAGCTGAAGTCCGGCTCGCGCGCCATTGTCGGCGCGGGGCACACTCGCTGGGCGCGAAATCTGTTTGCCTCCGCCCAGATCGCGCTGGCCGTTACGCTGGTTATCGGCGCGGCGCTGATGGCCAAAGGCATGACGGCGATGACCCACTCAGCCGATCGCTATAACCCCAGCCAGATGCTCACCTTTTACCTCCATCTGCCCCTGGCGCGCTACGACACGCCGGAGAAACAGGCCGCCTGGTATGCTGCGAGCCTGGACAAGCTCCGCTCGCTGCCCGGCGTTAAAAGCGCTGAGATCACCACGGCCCTGCCCGTGAACGATGACGGCGGACTCAGCGATTGGCAAATTGAGAATCGTCCTCTTGCTCCCGGCAACTCACCCACGGCGCTGCGCATTCCGGTGAGCGCCGGTTACTTTTCCCAGTTCCATATTCCGCTTGTCGCGGGGCTCGACTCCGGCCGCCTCTTCAGCCAGAGCGACGATCTGCGTTCACAGCCCGTGGCCGTCGTCAGCAGGGGATTTGTGGCGCGCTACTTTCCCGCCGAGAATCCGCTCGGCAAGCGCATCCGTATGGGGATAGGAAGCTATCAGACCCCCTGGCTGTCGATCATCGGCGTCGTCGAAGAAGCCGATTACTCCCTCTGGCAAAGAACCCATGAGGTTGCGGTATACATGAACGCGGCCCAAATCCCTCCGCATAGCGCGATCTATGCCGTGAATACCGGTGGCGATCCGCTGGCCATTGCCCCGGCGGCGCGCAAGGCTTTGGCAGGACTCGACCACTCGCTGCCCCTCGATGCCGTTGAAACTTACGCGCAGTGCTTGCATGAAAACCTGATCGGCGTGCTCTACGTTGCCTGGGGGTTGTGTTTCGATGGGCTGATTGCCTTACTTCTGGCGGCCATCGGCATCTTCGCGGTGATGGCCAACCAGGTGGGCGAGCGCACCCGCGAGATTGGCGTGCGGCTTGCCATGGGCGCGCGGCGCGAGGATGTGCTGCGCATGATTCTTCGCCGCGCCGCGGGTCTGACCGGCGCGGGCGTGGTGATCGGTCTCGTGCTGGCCTTCGCCCTGGCGCATGGCGCGGCCAACCTGCTCTACGGCGTCCGGTCCGACGACCCGGTGATCTTCGCCGGCATCACGGCGGTGATCGTGGCCACTGCGCTAGTCGCAAGCTGGATTCCAGCGCGGCGGGCATCGCGCATCGATCCCATGGTAGCCCTGCGCGACGAGTAGAAATGAGGCCCGTGACTTGACTGCTGCTCCAGAAGCAGTGTCGAGCCAGGAGCAGAATATTTGCGTCGATTTGGAGGATCTCGACAGAGCTGGAGATGCGGACGAATTGGTCCGGCGATCTCCGCTTACCCCATCCTTGTAATACAACGCGTTCCCAGTTCGGAGTTCAGGCTAATTGGCAGGAAGAAAAATCTCGCAACAGCGTTTGCATCCGCTTGTAATACGGCGTATTCTCTGGCGTTATGAGTAATCTGCGCACCATAAGCTTCCGGATCCCAGCCGAGAAGGTTGCCGAACTGGATAAGATTGCCAAAGCCAAGGACCGCGACCGCAGCTACCTGCTCAATGAAGCCGTTGCGAACTATGTCAGCGAACAGCGACACCCTGCCGCCTTGGCCGAGAAAAACTTGGGCGCACCCCTGAAGAAAGAGCTGGCTAAAAACGCGCATACCGGCACTTCGTTCGGCCCCCGGAAGCTGGGGAAGACCGCAACAAAGGAGATCGTTCATCCAGTGGAGGACAGATCGAAGCCATCGTCCGGTCCCACCCGTGAAAGCGCTTACGATTTTCTCGCTCCGCTTGAGACGCAAGGCACAATTTCTGAAACTCAGGCTCGGGGCGAGGCTCATTCCGAAACTGATTTCCCGGAAGCGAAGCTCGGCAGAGTACTCGTTTTTCTCAGCGCCAAAGGCGGCAGTGGGGTGACTACCCTGGCCTGCAATTTTGCGGTATCGCTGGCCCGGGAATCAAAGAAAAGAACGCTGCTGATCGATCTCAATCTTCCGTTGGGAGACGCGGCCATCAACCTCGGAATCCAGCCTCAATACTCGGTTGTCAGCGCATTTCAGAATTTCAGCCGGCTCGACGCGAGCTTCCTCTCGACCTTGCTCGTAAAGCATGCCTCGGGATTATTTGTTCTCGCGGCGCCCAGTGAGTTGGGGCGCACCTACGTTTCGGTTGAGGCCATCGAAAAGCTGCTGACGATCGCCCGCCAGGAATTCGATTATGTGGTGGTCGATGCGGGATCGAAATTGGACATGAAGTACACGCATTCCTTCGATGAATCCACCACCATCTACCTGGTCACGCAGATCGGAGTGCCCGAGCTGCGCAACTCAAATCGCCTGATTGCGCAGTTTCCCAGGATCGGCGGACCCACTGTCGAAGTCGTAATCAACCGATTCGATCCCGATAATCAGGGAATCGATGAAGCGCATATTACGAAGGCTCTCACCAGGCCGGCCAGGTGGAGGGTTCCCAACGACTACGCCGCGGCGCAGCGGATGCAGAACGCCCCCAAGCGGATCATGCAGGAAAACTCACCAATTTTGGAGGCAATCCAGCAGATGGTCGGAGGCGTTAGCGGCCGGCCCGATGTCGTGGACGAGAAAAAGAGCATCAACTTCTTCGGATGGAAAATCTCCCGCAATTAGGAAGTCTTCAAGCCGGCCTGCGATTTTTCAAGGCCGCCCCGCAGTGAGAAACGCCACGGCGGCGGCTCGAATCGTTCCGGGCCGGATCAGCAATTGGAACCGCTCCGGCGGCGATTGCGTAGAGTATCTTTCCACTAGTACAAATCAGTTGACAAGACTGCTCTTCTTTTGAAGGAGGCTCGATGGAGCCGGAGATTGAACCCGCACAGCCGCAAGCGCTAATCGCCCCGAGTGAGATTACAGCACCGTTCGCCCCGGACCCGGAATATCGCGGCCTGCGCTGGGCTTTCATCGGCGATCAGGGCTTGCGCGCCGGCTGGTCGGCGGCGATCTTTGTCATGCTAACCGTAGTTTTCGCGATCACACTGGGAACGGTTGCGACGGCGATCGCCCGGCATATTCCCCACGTAAAGTCGAGCGCTTTCACGCCCACCACGGCGCTCATCGGCGAGACGCTTCTGTTTCTGGCCATGCTGGGAGCGGTCGCGCTGGTTGCGCTCATGGAGCGCCGCCGCATCCTGGACTACAACATGCGCGGCCCTCGGCCCCTTCTTCACTTTCTCAGTGGAATCGTGGCTGGCTTCGCGGCCCTATCTGCGCTGGTGGGAGCGCTGGTCTGGGGCGGCTGGCTGCATATCGGCCCGCCGGCGCTGCACGGAGAGCGGATTTACGGCTACGCCGCGGTCTGGGGCGTGGTTTTTCTGCTTACTGGCATCGTTGAAGAAGGCAGCTTTCGCGGCTTTCTGCAGTTCACCTTCACGCGCGGCATCAACTTCTGGTGGGCGCTGGGCGCAGTTGGCTCGGCTTGTCTCATCCTGCGTTTTGCTGTCACGGGCAACGGCGTTTGGGGCGTCTATCTCGCGGCTCTGCTGGGACTCTTCCCCTGCCTGATACTGCACATTCGCAAAACGCCGCGAAGCGGCTTCTGGCAGGCGGCCTGGGCCGCTTCCACGCTCTTTGGCTTCATCCACACCGGCAACGGCGGCGAAAACTGGATTGGCATCTTTGCCGCGGCGCTGATCGGGTTTGTCTTCTGCGTCAGCGTGCGATTGACCGGCTCGTTGTGGTGGGCGTTTGGCTGTCATGCCGCGTGGGATTGGTCGGAGACTTTTTTCTATGGGACCGCAGACAGCGGCATGGTCGCCACAGGTCATTACCTGACCGCCACTGTGACGGGCAACGCGCTGTGGAGCGGCGGCGCGGACGGTCCCGAAGGCAGCCTGCTGGTATTGGCCGTCGTTCTGCTGCTGCTGGTGGCGCTGTTGGTGATTTACGGGCACAGGAAGCCCGCCGTGCATTTTGCGGAAGAGGCGGCGAGATAGTCTGATGCGGCTTTGGCTCAACCGAACAGGTGAAGTTTCGCTGCGGGATCAATTGGTGACGCAGTTGACCCTGGGCATTCTCTGCCACGAACTCGTTCCGGGCCAGCGGTTGCCCAGCACGCGCGAGTTGGCGCGGCGGTATGGCATTCATGCCAACACGGCCAGCGCAGCCTATCGGCAATTGGAGAGCGAGGGCCGGCTCGAGTTCCGCCATGGCAGCGGCGTCTATGTGCGGGCCAGCGGGTCTGCAGCGCCGCTCTCGCCGGAGCTGGCCACGGAGTTTGCCGTAGACCAGTTGATCGGCGATCTGATGGCAAATGCGCGCAAGCTGGGCGCGACTGAATCCCAAGTGCGAGAGAGGCTGCGCCGCTGGATGGCCCTCGCGCCGCCGTCACGCTGGCTTGTGATTGAGCCGGACGCCGAATTGCGCCGCATCTTTATGCACGAGATGCAGCAGGCGCTGGCGTTGCCCATTGGTGGATGCACTCCCGCGGATTGCGCCGAACCTGGCTTGGTGGAGGGGTCGATGCTGGTGGTCGCCCCCAGCAAGGCCGAAATGGTGCGCAAGCTGCTCCCTGCCGGAACCGAACTCACTGTGTTGCAGGTGCATCCCATCTCGCTTGAGCTTCTCGCCCATCTGCAAAAATATATGCCTGAGCACGCCGGAGAGCTGGTGGGCATCGCCTCGCGGTGGGGGGAGTTTCAGCGTATTGCGCAGACCTTGCTCATCGCCGCCGGGCTCGCTCCTGAAAGCTTGCTGGTGCGCGATGCCGCGCAACCCGGCTGGAAGCGCGGACTGGACGCAACCTCGGGCGTGGTCTGCGATGCGGTCACCGCGCTGGAATTGCCGGCGGGCGTCTTCCCGCTACGCTTCACTCTGCTCGACGCGCCGACGCTGGCCGGGTTGCGCAAGCAGGAAGAAAGCATCTCTGCCTCGACATAGGTCTTTGCGCTTGTTGTTGTGCCAGTTGCGGGTGACCCAGGTGCCTCGCTTTTGGGCACCTGGGATAGCTTGAACTCAAGGTACGAAATCACGCGCCCAGAGATGCGTGATTGGGACACTTGCGAAACTGTCCCAATCGCCCGCACACACGTGTGCAACCTGCCTAACATCGGTCCTTGTAGTCCACAAGGAGTTCCGATGAATCGTTTCCTGCTTCAAGCCGCTTTTGGTCTCACTCTTTGCCCGCTGCTGGTGGCACAGCAGCCGCAGCAAGCCGCCACGCCCACCACCCCGCAGCCCGCCCAGGCCCTCCAAATCACCGGCTCTCTGCAGCTCACTCAACCCGCGCGAGGGCCGGTAGAAGAGCATCCGCTCACCGCCGCCGACCTCGACCACAACCAGATCCTCAGGAACGCACGGACAATTTTCATCCGCTCGGAGACCGACTTCCTCTCCTCGGCCACGCTCTCTCGTGCTCTGCTCGGTCAGAAGGACTGGGAGAAGCTGGGCTTGTCGATCGTTGACGGTCCGCGCTACGTCGATCCGCGCACCAGCAAGTCGCGTCCTGCCGAACTGCAACTCCAGATCGACCGGGTCGTCTTCACGCATATCCACACCTACGTCCTCACGGACAGGACGACAGGCGTTGTTCTCGCTGCGGGCAGGGTGCGTGCCTTCGACGGAGTCGTTGCCGCCGGTCCCATGGCCGAGCAGATCGTGAAGATACTTTCCGCAGTCCGGCTCCAATCCCCGGCCCAAAAAGGCGATCAAGGGCTCTGAGTTCGTGCGAATGAAGCGGCCTCTGGCCAGGTTAATCAAACAAGACCAACAGGCGCAGTTACAGAGTAATCTGGAACTGCGTGAGGAAGCAGCCATGCGAACGAGAGTGCTATTCATTCTGTTTCTCTGTAATCTTCAATGCGTCTTATCCGCAGGCGGATTGCCGCAAAACCATCACAAGACACTGGACCAGCCGACCGAAATTCAAGGCTATCCCTGCGACAAAGGCGACGCCTGGTTCTTTGACGATGGCCACTTGAACCGCTGCACAGTCACGCGCGAGATTCCGTTTGGTGAAGCGCGCATCCCCGCGGGATCGTATATTGCTCTCCATCCCGACGGCACGCCCGATTTTGTTCAGATGAGCCGCGACGCGCCGATTCTGGGCATCACCTGCATGGGCGGCAGCTTGCTGGGGACGAGCGAAGGTTCGGTGGTGGCCTTCTATCCCAGCGGCAAGCTCAAGCAGTGTTTCCTGGCGGGAGACCGGACGGTGCAGGGCGTTCCCTGCATGAGCGGAGGGTTTTTCGGCGATGGCCGCGCCGGCGGAGCCATGTTCCACGAAAACGGCAAACTGAAATCCTGCAGGCTGACGAAGGATTATGGCGCGCAGCGCAAGGGAGATCGCTTCGTTCAGGCGCCGTGAATCCAAACCGGGTGCGGGTGCCCCACCCTCGCTGCGGATTTGTTTTTGCGGCTAGGGTGGGATGGTCCGCGATTACTGCTTGCGCGCTTCTACATCAAAGATCTCCGGGTCGGGGTCCTGGAAGAATGCGGCGTGCAGCGAGCGGACGGCCTCGTCGGCATCGTCTTCGTCGATCATGAAGCTCATATTGATTTCGCTCGCGCCCTGCGAGATCATGCGCACGTTGATGTGGCGTATGGCGCTGAAGACCTGGGCGGATATGCCGCTCTTGCCGCGAATGTCGTCGCCCACCATGCAGACCAGCGCTTTTCTGCCCTCATATTTCACGTCGGCCAGTTGGCTCAGGTCGGCGGCGATGGCGGGCAGCTTATCGTTCGAGTCCACGGTGAGCGAGACGGAAACCTCGCTGGTGGAAACCATATCGACGGGGCACTGGTGCTTGTCGAAGATGTCGAAGATGTCCTTCAGGTAGCCGTGGGTCATCAACATGCGGCTGGCCACCACGTCGATGATGCTGAGCTTCTTTTTGACGGCGATGGATTTGAATGGGCTCTTGCAGTGCGGAGGAAGCGAGATGATACGTGTGCCTTCGCAGGCGGCGTTGCGGCTGTTGAGCACCAGTACGGGAATATTCTTTTTGACGGCGGGCAGAATGGTGGCGGGGTGAAGCACCTTGGCGCCGAAATAAGCCAGTTCGGCCGCTTCTTCAAAGCTGATGATCTTCACGCGCAGAGCATCGGGGCAGACGCGCGGGTCGGCCGTCATGATGCCGTCCACATCGGTCCAGATTTCAATGGCCTCGGCCCGTAGCGCGCCGCCGATGAGGGCAGCGGTGAAGTCGGAGCCGCCGCGGCCAAGTGTGGTGCTGATGCCGGCCTGGTTGGAGGCGATGAAGCCGCCCATGACGGGGACCTGGTTTTCGGCAATCAGCGGGAGCAGCTTTTTGGGCGCCCGTTCTTCGATCAGCGCATCCTGCGGGATCGCCTTCTGGAATTGCGAATCGGTGATGATGATCTGACGCGCATCGACGTGGACGGAATTGATGCCCAGCTCACGAAACGCTGCGGCGACGATGTGGCTGGAGAATAGCTCGCCGAAGCTGACGATCAGGTCGGAGACGCGCGGGGTGAGTTCAAGAATGGCGGACAGGCCGCGCAAAATTTCATCCAGCGAGTCGAACTTGAGGTCGATGCGGTCGACCAGGGCGCCGGAATCGGCGACCAATGCGGCGGCAGTATCGCGGTGGCGCGAGCGCAGCCGAGAACTGATGGCCAATGCGCCGGTGCGGTCGCCCTCAGCGGCAATGGCTGCGGCACGCAGCAGTTGGTCGGTGACCTTGGCCATGGCGCTGACCACGACTATGGGCTGTTTGCCCTGCGCCACGCGGCCGGCAACGATGGCCGCGGTACGGCGAATGGCCGCCGGGTCTTCCACCGAGGTGCCGCCAAACTTCATCACTACGAGACTCATGCGCGTCTTCCTATGGTTCAGTGCCGGCTAAGACACAGGCTCCAGTTTGCCGAGGCTTGCCAGCAGTTCAGCGTTGAGAATTGCCGCTCCGGCTGCTCCGCGAATGGTGTTGTGCGAGAGCGCGGTAAACTTCCAGTCGAGTACGCCGCAGGGGCGCAGGCGGCCCACGGTCACGGCCATGCCGTTTCCGCGGTTGCGGTCCAGGCGCGGCTGCGGGCGATCATCCTGCGGCGCCCACTCGATGGGCTGATCGGGCGCGGTCGGCAATCCCTGGCCGGCGAGCGGACGAAACTCCGCCCAGGCAGCCAGAATCTCTTCGTGCGTGGCCGGTTTGGCGAGCTTGATGCTGACGCTCTCCGTGTGGCCGTCCTCGACCGCGACGCGATTGCAACTGGCGCTAATGCGGGCGGCGAGCGGCTTAACCGCGTGGCCTTCGAGCTTGCCCAGCAGCTTGAGGGTCTCGGCCTCCATCTTCTCTTCTTCGCTGCCGATGTAGGGCACGACGTTGCCCAGGATGTCCATGGAGGGCACGCCGGGGTAGCCCGCGCCGGAAACCGCCTGCATGGTGGTGACGATGATCTGCGTAATGCCGAAGCGCTGCTCGATAGGCTTGAGGGCCATCACCAATCCAATGGTCGAGCAATTCGGATTGGTCACCATGTAGCCGCCCGAGGCCTTGCGCGATGCCTGCTCCTCGATCAGGTGCAGATGCTCGGCGTTGATTTCAGGAATGACGAGCGGCACGCTGGGAGCCATGCGATATGCGCTGGAGTTGGAAACCACGGCGCATCCGGCATCGGCAAAGCGTGGCTCAAGCTCGCGCGCAATGCCGGCGTCGAGAGCGGCGAAGATAATCTTCGGCGCGCCAGCAGCCTCCGCCGGGGCGACGGTTATGTTGGCGATGCGTTCGGGAAGCGGAGTGTCCAGCCGCCACTTGGCGGCGTCGCCGTATTTTTTGCCGCTTGAACGGTCGCTGGCCGCGAGCCACGCGACCTCGAACCACGGATGACGCTCCAGAAGCTGGATAAAGCGCTGCCCCACCATTCCGGTCGCGCCCAGGATGCCGATTGGATATTTGTTTTTCATAGCCTTAAACATTCAGTGTACAGGAGGACGGGCGCGGCCTCGAGAAATTACGCGTTGCGCAGTGATGTCGCAGCGTGTAGGGCGCTCCGGATTCTACCGCGCCATCGCCGCCAGCACTGCATCGGCAAACTGAGTGGTGCCGGCCGAGCCGCCCACGTCGCGAGTCAGCGTCTTGCCCTCGGCATAAACGGTTTCGAGCGCCTTGTGGACGCGGTCGGCGGCGGCTTCTTCGTCCAGGTGGCGCAGCATCAGCACGGCGGATTGCAACAGTGCCGTGGGGTTGGCGATGTCCTTGCCCGCGATGTCAGGAGCCGAGCCATGCACCGCTTCGAAGATGGCGCAGTTAAGGCCGAGATTCGCGCCGGGCACCAGGCCGAGCCCGCCCACCAGCCCCGCGCAGAGATCGCTGACGATGTCGCCGTAGAGATTTTCGAGCAGCAGCGTGTCGTACTGATAAGGGTTCATCACCAGTTGCATACAGGTGTTGTCGATGATGTGTTCGCCATAAACGACGTCGGGAAATCCCTCGGCGACCTGGCGCGCGCAGCGCAGAAACAAGCCGTCGGACAACTTCATGATGTTGGCCTTGTGAATGGAGTGAATCTTCTTGCGGCCGTGCTTGCGCGCGTACTCGAAGGCGAATTTGGCGATGCGCGTGGAGCCTTTTTCGGTGATGACCTTGATGGCTTCCACCACGCCGGGAACCACCTCATGCTCCAGGCCCAGGTATTCGCCCTCGGTGTTTTCGCGCACAATGATCAGGTCCACGCCAGGCCAATGCGTTTCGAGGCCGGGAAGATTCTTGATCGGGCGGAAGTTGGCGAAGAGGTCAAATCTTTTTCTCAGCGTGACGTTGATGCTCTTGAAGCCGCCGCCGATGGGCGTTGCGACCGGTCCCTTGAGAGCCACGCCGTTGCGCTCAATAGATTGATAGAGCGCGGCGGGTATGTATTCGCCATAGATCTCGAAGGCTTCGGCCCCGGCTGCGTAGCGCTCCCACTCGAAGCGGACGCCGGTGGCTTCGAGGATGCGCACCACGGCCTGCGTGACCTCGGGGCCAATGCCGTCGCCGGGAATCAGGGTTACTTTGTGCGTCTTTTGCTCAGGCATTATTTTTCCTCTCAGCTTCCAGCCGTTATTTCTTTAGCCTTCCCACTCCGCGGCTGCCCAGCAGCCCCTCCAACTCTTCCTTGAACTCGCGCACATCCTTGAAGTCGCGATAAACCGAGGCGAAGCGAATGTAGGCCACTGTGTCGAGCACCTTGAGTTGGTCCATAATCAATTCGCCGATCTCGGCCGTGGTGCGCTCGCGCTCCGGCGCGTCCACCAGGAAAGCCTCGGCGGCGTCCACAATAGCCTCCAGGTTTTTCAACGGCACAGGCCGCTTTTCGCAGGCGCGCAGCAGGCCGCTCAGGACCTTTTGGCGGTCGAAGCGCTCGCGCCGGCCGTCTTTCTTGACCATCATGTAGGGAATTTCGTCGATTCGCTCATAAGTAGTGAAGCGGCGATTGCACCGCTCGCACTCCCGCCGCCGCCGGATCGCGTCGGCTTCTTTGCTTTCGCGCGAGTCCACTACCCGATCCTGCCCGAAGCCACAATAAGGACACTTCATACAAGGCCGATTCTACGGCATTTGAGAGGGCAGGGAATAGGGAACAGGGAATAGCGACGGGCTACTCAATGCGGTTGCTTGCATGCAGCTTCAGGGAACAGGGACAAGGATGGTCTTGCTGGCGACGGCGGTGAGGCCATCCAGGCCGTCGAGCAAGGTAGATGCAGCGAGCGGCGCGTCGGCCAGGTGCCAGAGCAACTCGGCGTTGTTCCACGCTGCTTCCCGAGCGTCGGCCAGGCTCCACGCCGCCAGAGTGTCTTCAAGGCGCGAAGCCGGCGGCAGCGCATCGCCCAGCAGGCGCACGCTCAGGGCAACCTTGGCCGCTTCAATGAGGCTGTCGAGCGTTGTGTTGAGCGCTGTGAAGTCGTTGTATTGCGCAGTGCCGTGCTGCGGCGGGACGCCTGTGGTCTGGCAAATGTCGAGTACGGCCTGGGGCAGGTCGTGGTTGATGTGGGCGTTCATGCCTGCCATGGCGAACTGGATGCGGGCGATGGCGGTCTGGTGACGCCGGTCGAAGAGCGCCTGCCAGCAGCCGGGAGCCTTTCCCTGAGAGCCGCCGGAGAGAGCGGACTGGATGGCGGCGAAGTAGAAGCGGGCAAACCGGACATCGAGCGCGGCAACCCAGGCGGGGTTAGCGAATCCGGCAGCATTGACCCGCGCTTCAACGGCCTGTGTCACCTGGAGATAGAGTCCGTTGAACCATTTGAGGCCGTCGCCGTCAGCGCAGGCAACCTCAATCGCATCGAGAATCTGGACCACATCCGCGATGCTCTGCGGGGTGGTCTGGACCGCGGCGGCGAGGATGGGGTCATAGGGAAACATAGACGGCCATCATAGCTGGAGGCAGGCGTCATTGAGAAGAAGAATATTGAAACAGGGAACAGGGACTGGGCCTGTTCCCTGCCTTTAGAACCCTGACCGCATGATTCGGCAACGGCCGGGATGTAGCGCCGGTCTCCCGACCGGCTGTCGTGCGGGCGTCCCCGCCCGCACTTGCCCAGAACAATTACCAGTTACGCGGTCGCGACTCTAGAATGGAATATCGTCGTCGGAGATTTCGGCTTGCTGAGAGTATTCGTCTGAACCGCCCGCCGCAGCCGCGGGCCGCTGGTCGAAGCTGGCCGAGGAACTCGATGAGCTTTGCGACTTGCTGTAGCCGCCCGAGCCTTCTTCGCGTGCCGAAAGCAGAGACAGGTCGTTGACGATGATCTCCGTGCGGTACAGCTTCTTCTTGGTTTCCTTGTCTTCCCAGTTGCGCGTGTTTAACCGGCCCTCGATGTAAAGCTTGCTGCCCTTCTTTACGTAATCCCTAACAATCTCGGCTAACTTGGTGAAGGCGACAAGGTTATGCCACTCTGTCTTGTCGGTCCAGTTTCCAGACGCGTCTTTTTGCCGTTCGGTGGTCGCGATCGAGAAGGTGGCTACCATGGTGCCGCCGGGGGTGGACCGGATCTCCGGGTCTTTGCCTACGTTGCCTAAAAGAATGACTTTGTTAACGCTCTTTGCCATATTCGTTTACTCCGTTAGTTGAACAGAATAGCAGACCATCAGCGCTTGCGGGCAACTGCCCGGTTGCGCAGAGCCTTGGCCAGGCCGAGCGCCGCCAGGAATCCGCCGAAGGGAATGCACATCAGGGCGACGATCAGGGCGAACCAGCCGGGATTGGTGCTGGCGCCGGAGCGCGAGAAACCACCCAGCACAGCTTCCAGCAATAACCCAGCCAGCACCCCCGCGCCCAGCATCGACGCGCCCCATTGCAGCAGTTGCCGGGTGCCGTCGCCTGACGGAATCTGGCCGCGGCTGAATGGCTTCGGGTTGGGGTCATTCGCTTGCATCGTCACTTCTCGAAAAACCGCCAGCTAAGGTTTCACTGTCCACTGTCCACTAACCACCAACCACTAACCACTAACCACTGTTCACTATCCCTGCGCCAGCCTCAGCATCACATAGGTAACGACGCCGGTGACCGACACATAGAGCCACAGCGGAAAGGTCCAGCGGGCAATCTTGCGATGCTGCGGAATCCGCCCGCTAAGCGAGAAAAAGAAAGTCACCAGCACCAGTGGCAGCGCCACGATGGCCAAAATGATGTGGCTCGCCAGTAGCGGCAGATAAACCGAGCGCAGAGCCGCATGAATCGGATAGCGAACATCGCCGTGCAGCGCGTGGTGCGCGATGTAGCTCACCAGGAACAGCGTGGAAAATCCAAACGCCGTCATCATCGCCGCGCGATGAGCCGCAATGCGCCGCGATTTGATGAACGTGTAGCCAATGAGCAAGGCCGTCGCGCTGAGGCCGTTCAGCAAGGCGTTGAGTGCCGGCAAAAAGGCGTACTGGCTGCTTGAGGCCGCAGCGGGATGAACGTAAATCAGCCAGAAAAGAAACAGCGTGGCCGCCGCGCTGATGGCCAGAATGGCGGCAACCGCAGCGCGTGTGCCTTGCTGGCGGTTGTTCGATGCGGGAGCTGCGGTCGTCATGGCTTCCTCAGGGCTTTGCTGTGGCGCAGAGCATGAGCGAGGTAAACAGCAGGGGTAGATAGAGCACGCTGACCTTGAGCAGATCTCGAGCTAGCCTACGGCTCTCGTCCTCGGTTGGCCCGCGCAGGATGCTCGCGAAGCGAATGGTGTAGCCCAGGTAAACCGCGCCCAGCGCGACGGCCAGCACAGCGTAGGTCAGGCTGGTCATGCCCAGCCGCCAGGGCATCAGGCTCACGGGAATCATCGCCACTGCAAAAAACAGCGCCTCGCCCACCGTGGACCAGCCGTCGGGCTGCACGACGGGCAACATGCGAATGCCGGCGCGGGCGTAGTCGTCGCGATACAGCCACGCAATCGCCATGAAGTGAGGAAACTGCCAGACGAAAAGAATGGCGAAGAGCGCCACCGCCGGCCACTCGATGCGCCCGCGCGCAGCGGTCCAGCCGAGCAGCGGACCCATGGCGCCGGGAAATGCGCCGATAAAAGTTGCCAGTGCGGTGACGCGCTTGAGCGGCGTGTAGATGGCCACGTAAGTGAAGGCGGTCAGCAGCGCAAGGGCCACGGTGAGCGGGTTGGTGGTGAGCGCCAGCCACCACGCGCCCAACGCCAGCGCCGCAAGCCCCGCCAGCACTCCCTGTGCCAGCGAAAAGCGGCCCGCGGCCATCGGCCGGTCGGCGGTGCGCTTCATGCGCGCGTCAATCTTGCGTTCCAGGGCTTCGTTCAGCGCGCCCGCGCCGGCCGAGACCAAACCGATGCCAAGCAGTGTGTCCAGCAGGCCGCGCTGCACGCTCGATATGCCGGACTGCATTGAGCCCAGGTAAAATCCGCCCCAGCCGGTCACCAGCACCAGCCCCACCACCTTGACCTTGAACAGTTCTCGCAGGTCGTGGATGAGCACAGCCGTGGCGCCGGGGCTGGGCGCGTGCCTATGCTCCTGGCCGTGGCCGCCAAGTTCTGTCTGATCGGAAGTTTGTGTGGCTGAAGTCATCGGAATGAGTGAAAACTTCAATGGAGTCGAAGCGCCGTCAGCCGTCCAAGGAACAGGGCACAAGGCTTTTGCGCCCTGTTCCCTATTCCCTGGTCCCTGTCTTCTTACTGCTTGCCGAAGCGAACAACAATGCCGGTGGTGAAGCCGAGGCTCTTCTGTTCGGTCGAGCCGAAGCTGGTCATGTAGAACTCGGGGGCGACGCGCAATCCAATCTTCGGCGTCAGGTTATATTCCACGGGAATGCTGGCGCTGGCCGCGAAGGCAGATCCATTTGGCCAAAGCCCAAGATCGGTCGACAGGGTCGTGCTGTGGTTTGTGTCGCCGGAAAAGTTCCCGTAAGCGAACCCGCCCAGAACGCGGCCGGAGACCGAATACTTGGGCTGCAGATAGAACCGGTACGTGGGTCCAATCAGGGCGGCATACTGGCTGATAGCCGGGTTGGTGATTCCCTGAACGTAATTCGGATTGTTCGGCTGGAGACCCACCCAAGCGGTGCCATAATAGCCACGGCCGTCCACGGTCACGCCCATCCGCTCGCTGTAGTAGCGTGTCAAGCCCACGTTCCAGGCGTATTCATGCGCGCGCGCCAGGCCGGGGCCGTGAGGAGCGCTGCCGCTGGCAGGATACCCGGGGCCGGGCTCAAAGCGCAGGTAACCCATGCCGGCGTAAGCGTCATAAAGGTGTGCGTAAGCGTCGTGAATGGCGGCTGCGCGACGCTGTGCGCGGCGGGCGCGGATGCGGGCCTGCACGCTCAACTGGCCTTGAACCTCGCCGGCAGTCTGCCCGGCTTGTGCCTGGTCAGGCGCGGGGTTGCTGCTCGAAGTCGGGCTTTGGGCCACACCAGCGGTTACGGCGGCAAAAGAGAGCGCCAGCAGAAGGGCAAGACGGCGAGAAGAAGACATCGGTATTGGGTTTCCTCCACGGGAGTGCGGAAGCGGTCTACACAGTGCTTCCCCCATTAGTTATTAAACCACCTTGGGGCGAGCCCTGGCTGTGAACCGGCGGCGGATTGACAAGGAATTCGGCCCGAACCGGCAACTGAATCGCCTGCAAATCGGCGTGCGGCGGGGCCCGGTCAAAATTCGCCGCGAAAAGCCGCAAAATGCTCTACGATAAAGGCCAATGGAGGCGGTAAAGCGTATGGGTCGAGTTTTTCTGGGAATTCTGTTGGTCGTTGTGCTGGTGCCTGTAGGCGTGCTGGGATGGCTGAAATTTGGCAATGTGCCGGTAGCTGTGGCCGACCCGCCTTTGCCGCGGGAGCGTCTGCTGACCGGGATGGCGCTCGATGCGCGCATCGGCCGTGAATTGGTGAAAACTCCGCCCATCCAGGCTGAGGAGGACAATCTGGTCGCGGGCGCCGAGGTCTACGCCGACCATTGCGCCCAATGCCACGGCTTTCATGGCAAGCCGTCAGGATTGGGCGCGCACATGTTTCCCTCCGCGCCGCCACTGTGGGAGAAGCACTCTCGCAACGCTGTGGTTGGGGTGAGCGACGATCCTCCGGGCGAGATCTACTGGAAGGTGGCCAACGGCATCCGGCTGACCGGTATGCCGGCCTTCAAGAGCGTGCTCAGCGAGACGGAAATGTGGCAGGTAAGCTTGCTGCTGGCCAACGCCGACAAGCCGCTGCCTCCGGCCGCCCTGGTGATGCTGCATGGAGCTCCGCCCGCGCCTGCTCCGGTTATTCCGGAGAAAAAGAAGTAGCGCAAACAGACCGGGTGCCCCACCCTCGCCACGTTTTTGTTTTTGTGGCTAGGGTGGGAATCATACAAAACGAGCGGAAAAATAACCGGAAAGGACTCCGACCATGCCCATGCTCGACTCGCTGCGCAAAGGCTTCAGTTTTCTGCTCTTGAGCTTTGGCATCTCCAGCCCCGCCAAAAAACCGAAGCCGGTTTCAAGGCCTGCACCCGGCCCTCCAAAAAACTAGCTGGAACGCGGCCGCACCCGCGGCAACTGGCAGGTAAAGCGTGAGAATCATGCAACCCTAAGAGCCTCCGCTTCCTCTAATGAATTGAGCGCTCAAGCATGATCGAGCGTCATCACTGAGGTTCTTTCCCCGTGGCGGTCACCAATAAGAGGAGTTTCTTCCAAGCTTTCCTCGACTTCTTCATTCTGTTTTTCGGAGTTTCAACCGCGTCGAATCTCTCGCGCACTCAGGGCCGGGTAGTGAGGAGCCGCGGCCTCTTTCTCTTCCGCTCACCGAAGAAGAAATGAGCTGCACCCGCTCCTCAGCCCGCAAATTGTTAAAATCAGAATATGCCGCTGACTCGCCAACAGGCTCTCGACTACTTCCACTCCCCCGATCTGATCGGCCTTGGGTTTGAGGCAGATGCCTTGCGCCGCCGCCTGCACCCCGAAGGCGTGGTCACCTACATCATCGATCGCAACATCAACTACACCAACTTCTGCACCGAGTACTGCACCTTCTGCGCCTTCTACCGGCCGCTCACGGGCGCGCGTTCGGAAGAAGGCTACATCCTTGACTTCGAGAAGATCTACGAAAAGATCGCCGAAACCCTTGAGATGGGCGGCACCGGCGTGCTCATGCAGGGCGGCATTCATCCCGACCTCAAGATTGATTGGTTCGAGCGGCTCTTCTCGGGCATCAAGCAGCGCTTCCCGCAAATCTGGCTGCACTGCCTCACGGCTTCTGAAGTCCTCGCCATCGCGAAGTATTCTGATCTGTCCTTGCGCGACACCATCATTCGCCTGCGCGACGCGGGCCTCGATTCCATCCCCGGCGGCGGCGCGGAGATTCTCGACGACGATGTGCGCAAACGCATCGCCCGCCTCAAGTGCAATACCGAAGACTGGGTCAGCGTCCATCGCATGGCGCATCAGTTGGGCATGAGAACCACAGCCACCATGATGTTCGGCGTGGGCGAAACCTTCGAGCAGCGCATTAACCACTTTGAAGTTGTGCGCCGCCTGCAAGAAGAAACTGGTGGATTCACAGCCTTCATTCCCTGGAGCTTCCAGCCGCATAACACGGCCCTCGGCGGACGCGGCTGGGAAGAAGCAACTAGTGTGGAGTATCTGAAGGTTCTGGCTATCTCGCGCCTCTATCTCGATAACATCGAAAACGTGCAGGCAAGCTGGGTCACTCAGGGATTGAAGGTCCTTGAGTTAGGCCTTCACTTCGGCGGCAACGACGTAGGCTCCGTCATGTTAGAAGAGAACGTAGTCCGGGCCGCGGGCACCAGCAACTGCACCACCGAAGAAGAACTCCGCCGCATCATCCGCGACGCCGGCTTCAAGCCCGTCCAGCGCGATACGCTTTATCGCACGATGTTTCTGAATTAGACGACTATTGCAAGGAGGCTTGAAGAATGAACTTGCAACTCTTGCTCTCGATCCTTTCGTCGTCGTTTATCGCAGGGATTACAGGTGCCTATATTAGCCATTGGCTGACACACCGCAGAGAAAAGAAGAACAGGCTGTTAGAGCAACGTATACAGTACCTAATTCACGCTTATCGTGCCTTCGTCAAAGCAAGTCACAACCTCTATTTACGAGAAGTCGCTGATGATTTGGAACAGGCCGTAGCCGATATTCAGTTCCTTGGCTCGCCAGAACTCATTGGGCATGTACGGAGCTTTTCGGAAGAGTTTGCTCGCAAAGGCGAGGCGAGCTTGAATGAAGCTATGACGGCGATCCGCACGGAACTCCGCAAAGAACTGGGCGAAACGCCCGTCTTCGACAAGATCTTCATGCTTCGGATCCCTCATCCCAAGTAGTTTCGTCGCGCGAGACGAACAGATACCGGCAGGTTGTAGCTTTTATGCTACAATTATTCCGTGATCGAGCTCGTCTACTACCGCGATGAAAATGGGCGTTCTCCCTTCATCGAGTGGATCATGGCGCTTCGGGACAAGCTGGCAAAAACCCATATTGCTGCAAGGCTGCGTCAGATCGAATCTGGCAATTTGGGCGACTCAAAACCGGTTGGCGAAGGGGTTCTGGAGTTGCGGATTCACATTGGCGCCGGGTACAGAGTTTATTGCGGGTGTTACGGCCTGAACTGGGTCATTCTTCTCTGCGGGGGAGATAAAGATAGTCAGACAAAAGATATAACCCGAGCCAAGATGCTTTGGACAGAGTGGAAAAGGAGGCAGCCATGAAAAAACTTGTCTCAGTCGGTTCCTATCACGAATGGGAAGTTGAAGAGTTGCGCAAGGACCGGGAGTTTGCCGTCGAATATCTGAAGGCTGCCTTGGAATCCCTCGATAACCCCGACGAGCGTGCCGGCGGATTGATCATGTTGCGCGCCGTCGCCGAAGCTTACGGCGGTATGGGCGCGGTAGCTGCTCAGGCGGGCATCAGCCGCGAATCGCTCTATCGCGCACTATCGCCCAAAGGCAATCCGACGCTCAAGACTCTGATTGCCGTCCTGAACGCCGTGGGCCTGCGGCTTTCTGTCACACCCGCGCAGCAGGTGCGCAAGCGGCGTACGAAGGCTCGCGACAATTCTCTCGCGGCTTAAGCAGGTTCCGCGCTTGCTCCACCCAAAAACGGTAGCCGGAGACGATTCGCCGGTCCGCAACTGGAATTGCGCCGAATTTGCAGATAATTTCCATCCCTCGGCGCACAATCTAGCAATGAACAACGAGAAGAGAAGTGGTGCCTTGCTATTCCCTATTCCCTGTTCCCTGTTTTTTGGGCACCCCCTACCCCCCTATTTCCTGTGAGACTGTGAAACTGTGAACTCCATCGCGTCCTCAAATGCGCCAAAGATCTGAGCCTCAAGCCCTCCGGCTTTCCTTGGCACGCCCTTTTGTGGCACACTTGCATTCATGGGAAGCAAAGACAAAGGTAGAAAAGAAGTCAAGAAGGCGCCCAAACCCAAGCCCAAGCCGGAACCTGCGCAGAGACGCGAATCATTCACGCCGGCCCCGCCGAAGTAAGCCTGAACTGCACGCCTCACCAGGACGCAGCGCGGCCGGCAAGGGAGTTTCTTCCTTGCCGAGGAGATTCCTTGCGCCGTTGGCCCGCTTCGGTCAACCCTTCCGCTGCAACCAACTCCGAGCGGCCGTGAAAGGTACCCATCACGGCACAGCCTCCTCGAAAGCGTTAGCTTTAAGAGAGGTTCTTCGCCAGGGGGTGTATTCGTGCGTCGGAAATCTGCCGCAACTCTGCTTGCCGCCGCTTTGCTTTTAGCTGCTGCGGCAGCGCAGAAACCTGCAAATTCAGCCTCCGTTGGCTCCGCCCTGCCCGCCGTGCAGCCTATGGGCCGTCCGGCCATCGGCATTGCGCTCGAAGGCGGCGGCGCTCTCGGCCTCGCGCACATCGGCGTCCTTCAATGGCTTGAAGAGCATCGCGTTCCCGTCGACCGCATCTCCGGCACCAGTATGGGTTCACTGGTCGGCGCGCTCTACGCCACCGGCGACACGCCCGCCCAGATGCGCGCGCTCGCCGTCACCGATGCATTCAGCCGCGTCTTCACCCTGCGAACTTCCTATGCCGACTCGAATTTTCGCCGGCGCCAGGACCGCCGCGAGCTTCCTGATGCGTTTACCATCGGTCTCCGCCACCGGGTGTCCCTGCGCAACGCCCTGCTCACCGACCGCGGCGTCAACGAGTTCCTCACTGTCAACCTGCCCAACTACAACAGCGATGAACTGGACTACAACCAGCTTCCCATTCCTTTTCGTTGCGTGGCCACTGACCTGAACACCCTCGCGCCGGTCACCTTCGCCTCCGGGCCGCTGCCACAAGCTGTTCGCGCCTCCATCTCGATTCCCGGCGTTTTCCCTCCAGTTCAAGATCGCAACGGCCACTATCTGGTTGACGGCGGCATTCTCGACAATCTGCCCACTGATGTTCTCAAGCGCGACCTTCATGCCGGCGTCATCATCGCCATTCGTATCGAGGATGCGCCCCTTGCGAACTCCGACACCACGTCCATCATCGGCGTGCTCGACCGCGCGTTTGATGCCGGCATCCAGCGCAATGTAGCACAGGCCGAGCAGTTGGCCGATCTGGTAATCAACATCCCGGTCGGCAGCTTCTCAGGCACCGATTACGCTCAGGCCGCCGGGCTGATCGACGCGGGCTACAAAGCCGCCGAGCAGAACCGCGCCGCCCTCTTGCGCTACGCCCTCGACGCCGATGGCTGGAAGGCCTACCTGACCGCGCGCGAGAGCCGCCGCCGTCTGCCACCGGGCGCGTTGCTCCAGGTACGCGTGGAAGGCCCAGAGCCTGGTCCCGAACCGGGCGCCGTCCGCGAGGTTCTCCGCGACTTGAAGCCTCTTGAGGGTCGACCCATCGTGCCCGCCACAACTCTCGCCGCCCTCAAACCCGTCCAATCCAACGGCGAGATTACCGCCGACTGGGAGACGTTTGCGCCCGCGCCGTCAGCATCTGTCCCGTCAACGTCAGCCGTGCCCGCCCCCGACACCGGCCTCCTGGTTCACCTCAGCAGTGACCGCACCGGCCCGCCCTACCTGCTGATCAGCCCTGAGTTGGCCGCGGCTACTTCGAACATTACCCGTGGCGAGATAACCCTCCGCCTGGTCGATCAGAACCTCGGCGGTTTCGGCTCCGAACTGCGCGCCAACGCACGCATCGGCTACATGACCGATCTCTCCGCCGAGTACTACCGCCTGCTCACCCCCAGCGGCTATTTCCTTGAGCCGCGCACCGGAGTTCTTCGCGAGCCCGTCTACATCTGGGTCAAACAGAAACGCGTCGCCGAACGTTTCCAGCAAGATCTTGGCGTGGGCCTCGAAGCCGGCCGCACCTTCTCCGATCAACTGCAAGTCTCAGCCGATTGGCATGCCGAGGATACGCGCTGGAGCCTCACCACCGGCTCCGGAGGCGGGCCGTATCTTTCTGGAACAGCCCAGACCGGCCTGCTGCACGTCAGCGTCGATCAAGCGTCATCCGGCGAAGTTTCGCCCAATGGCTTCCGTCTGGCAGCCTCGGCCGGCGCGCTTTACCACGCCGCGCAAAGTGCTAACGCTCCACTGGTCAAGCTCAACTTCGGTATAAGCCGCTCCCCGAGTCAGGCAAACATTTTCGGCATCAGCGGGGAAGTGAGCTCCTACCTGCGCGCCAACGTTGCACAGCCCTACCGCTTCACCCTCGGCGGCCCGCTGCGCCTCTCGGCATCCTCGTTTGATGAGTACCGGGGCACTGACACCTACCTTGCCCGCGCCGGATATATGCACCGCCTGGCAGCGCTGCCCACTGGCCTGGGACAAGGTCTCTACGGCACCTTGGCCTACGAGGGCGGCGAAATCTGGTCGCCGGAGAGCAAAGCGATTCTTCGCCAGGACGGCCTCGCCGGCCTGGTGGCCAACACACCGCTCGGCCTGTTCACCTTTGGCATCTCGGTAGGCGACGCCGGCCACCGCAAGGTCTTCATCACCCTGGGCCGCTGGTTCTGAGAATTTGTGGAACGCCCACACGCACAGAGGCCCTCCCATCCGGGAGGGCCTCTGTGCGTCAGAATCCTTGAACAGTCGCGGCTTACGCCACCACTTCAATGCCCATCGAGCGGGCCGTGCCCTTGATGCTCTTGATGGCCGTCTCCACCGAGGCGGCGTTCAGGTCGGGCATCTTCTGCGTGGCGATCTCTCGCACCTGCTTTTCGGTCACCTTGCCGATCTTTTCCTTGTTCGGCGTGCCCGAGCCCTTGGCGATTCCAGCCGCTTTCATCAGCAGAACCGCAGCCGGCGGCGTCTTGGTGACAAAGGTGAAGCTGCGGTCGGCATAGACCGAGATGACGACTGGAATTACCAGCCCTTCCAGTTCCTTGTTCTGCGTGCGCGCGTTGAACTGCTTGCAGAACTCCATGATGTTGACCTGCGCCTGGCCCAGAGCGGGGCCAACCGGCGGCGCCGGTGTTGCCTTGGCGGCAACAATCTGCAGCTTGACGTAACCCGTAATTTTCTTCGGAGGTGCCATGATCTTTTCCTTTGGAACCAGCTTCTAGCTCCTAGCTTCTAGCTACTAGCTGGTCATTCCTTCTGCAAATTTTGGTGTTGGCGCTTTAGCGTTTGCTTGAACCAGCGTCCGCTAGGTGGACACTCTGGCTAGAAGCTAGAAGCTAGTAGCTAGAAGCTGAACCAACTACTCAATCTTTTCAACTTTGCCGAACTCCAGTTCAACCGGGGTGGAGCGTCCGAAGATGGTCACCATGACCTTCAGCGTCTCGCGATCTTCGTTGATCTCATCCACCACGCCATTGAAGTTGGCAAACGGCCCGTCGGTAATCCGGACCTGCTCGTTCTTTTCAAACTTGATCTTAAGCCGCGGCTTGTCCTTGGAGGTTTCCGAACGGAAGAGAATTCCACTCACTTCTTCTTCGGTCAACGCCACCGGCTTGTCGCCTGTGCCCAGAAAGCCCGTCACCTTGGGCGTGTCCTTCAAGACGTGCCACAAGTCGTTGTCCAGTTCCATCTCGACCAGCACATAGCCTGGCAGGAAAACCCGCTCCACGGTGCGCTTCTTGCCGTTGACAATCTCCGTTACCGGCTCGGTGGGAATCATCACACGGCCCACCCGGTCGCTTAGCCCAAAGGCCTGGACCCGGCTTTGAATCGACTCGCGCACCTTGCGCTCAAAGCCCGAGTAGGCGTGCAGAATGTACCACATGAAGCGCTCGTTGCGCACCGGTGGAATCTGCTCGGCAGCTTGTTCATTCTGCGCGGCCAGCCCAATCTGTCCAGCTTCTTCCGCTGGTACAGCCTGTTCGACCTGTTCGGTTTGTCCCAATTCTTCTTCTGCCATCATCAGTTCTCGTTTCGCTCTCGCAGCCAGAACTAAAACCCACCCAGCCGGCCCAGCAACGCATGCAGCCCGTACTGGAAGATTGTGTCCACCACGAAAAAGAACACGCCAAAGATGAACACCGCGATAATCACCACCGTGGTTGTGGATTGCACTTCCCTGCGCGACGGCGCAACTACCTTGCGCATCTCGGCGCGCACATCGCTCAAGAAACGCGTAAATTCTTTCCACTGACCAACCACGCTGCCAATAATCCTGGACACGGGATTTGTCTCCTGCCGCTTTACCGGCGGCTGCCGTACTTCGCCGTTCACCATTGCTGCCTTCGTTGCCATGCTTCCAGTTCCTTCGCGCCGGGCATCTTTCCCAGCGCATCCCAACTTAATCTGGCAGGGGCGGAGGGATTCGAACCCCCAAGTTCGGTTTTGGAGACCGACAGTTTAGCCGTTGAGCTTACGCCCCTAAAAGCAGTGAATAGTGGTCAGTGGACAGTGTTCAGTTTCTTCTGTGCTGGTGTGAGCTGATTATGCTCTACCAACCAACGCTCAAACTGACCACTGTCCACTGTTCACTGATCACTGTCGTTACTTCGTTTCCTTGTGCGGCTGGTGCTTGCGGCAGCGGTTACAGAACTTCTTGAACTCCAGACGGCCTGTGGTCGTCTTCTTGTTCTTCGTCGTCGAGTAGTTCCGCTCCTTGCACTCAGCGCACTGCAATGTGACAATTTCCCGCATTATGAAAACCCTTCCGGTCGTCAGCAACGAGGGGCCGCTTTCCAGTCCCAAGTCCCTATTCCCTGTTACTTGATAATCTCCGAGACCGTGCCCGCGCCTACCGTGCGGCCGCCTTCGCGGATCGCAAACCGCAGACCCTTTTCCAAAGCCACAGGCGTGATCAGCTCCACATCAAGCTCCACGTTGTCGCC
>Ga0255350_1000192_pt1 | contig 24931 bp, 20 predicted proteins | sample HBST25r1metaG_FD_186028 | JGI IMG/M metagenome (GOLD analysis project Ga0255350, IMG submission 186028) | Peat soil microbial communities from Stordalen Mire, Sweden - H.B.S.T-25.r1 | ecosystem: Environmental > Terrestrial > Soil > Wetlands > Peat | place: Sweden: Norrbotten County, Stordalen...
CCTCCTACGCCGCTGGTTTAACCTGCCCCCGGCAGAACGCGCCGCCATGGCCACCCGTGCACGGGCCAGTTTTATCAAGCGTTATGCCATGAAGCGCGCGGCAGTGGTCATCAATCGGCAATTCTCTCCCAGCGAGCTTGGGACTCAGCCAGAATAGAGAGACGACGACACTCATTTCTTGTGTTTCCTACGTCCCGGCTCCGGATCGCCATTCCAGCCTGCCCGGCCTGAGCCGTTCCAACCGATCAAGCCTCCCTCCGGCAGCCAGGGATTTGACTGCAATTGCAGGTCTGGCCTTGCTGCCCTCTCAATGCAATGATCCGCTTGCATGAAGGTAAGCGGATGGGCGAGTGACCCAGCCAAACTCTAGCCTGCGGACTGAGTCTGGACAGTTATATGAGCAAGATCCTTCAATCCCGCATCGATGGATTTCCAACGGTTCGAGCTTCATTCAGAGCGCGGGAATCGATGATTGCCGGCCCCCCGAGAGACTCTGAACGCAATCGTTTGCAAGCAGCAACCAAAAGCCAACCGCAGGATTGCGCTCGCTTCTGAATATGTCAAACTCTTACTATCTTTCCCGTGGAAACCAGACCTATCCCCTTTGAATTAGAAGTTGACTACCCAGTGATTACTGATATAGTCGAAACAGTGCTCAATCCTGTTGGCGCGGAACCTTAGTACGGACACGATGTGTGAAAGCACATGCTTTCGAGTGGGGTATCTGCAATGCAGTTCCAGTGCGTGTTTTCTGTCCGATTGCATGCCTGGAAGCGTACACTCAATTTGCGTCGTGGAAAACCTTACCCAAGTAAGGAGGGCGAAGCTTTGTCCGGAATTGCCAAGGTGACGGTTGTCCCTTCGTGGTGTTTGGTATCTTCCAGTCTCTCTGAATCGCCGTCGCCAAAGTGATTTTGCAGTTTTTACGCCATCCGCAGAGTGCCGCACAGCGATTCAGGCAGTGCTGGATTGAGCATGATCGTCCGCTGGTTCGAGCGGGGCGCTGATGGAAGAACGGCGCCCAGGTTATTCTTCGAGCATCCTTGTCCCTCCGACCACTGATTGACCCTTTCAATCGCAGTGTCAGGGCAGACGTTCATTTAGGCCCTTACGTTGCCCAAAAGAGGAATTTCAAGAATTCCCAGTGCCAGACGTTCGCGCGTTCGGCAAGACGCCCTCTTGACTGGGGATGTTGCCCCTGATTAACATCGCTACAGAGTAAGGTTTGACCATTCTCGATCTGGCCTGACTGACCGGCAGGTGCTGGAAGCTGACGGCGAATCGTTGTTAGGTATCTCATGGGCGGAAACCAGGCTGCGATTGGTCATGGACATCAGGCTGATCCAAATGCTGGTGGGCAGCGAGGGCGAGTCTGCAAGAAGGAATTCGTGCCAACCGGGAACCTTTCCGGCGGCAACTGTCACGATGGCGCAACAGATAGGCCGTCGGGCGCCAGTCTGGCAGCCTGGGCCGGCAATGAGACCATGCAGCCACAGTGCGAAGTTGCATCAATGGGGGACTGTTCGTTGAGGCTGCGCCAGTTTGTGTCGTGTTCTTCGCAATCCTCCCGGTCATGCGGCTTAGGTGCTCCGGAACATCGATCGGTCGAATCGATCGGGGTTTTGTGCGCGAAGCTCGCGTGCCATTGCTCCAATTCCGCTGTCCTTTCCCATTCCTTAACATTGCACTGTTCCGCGTTCGTCCCGGCGCGTTGCAAAGGATGAATTTCGTTCGGTATGAAGCATTTCGCGCGGTTGGCGAAGTGATGGCAATATGAACTGGTTCCAAGTAAACTCAGGAGCGTAAATGTCCCTTGAACCGCAGCCCGAGTCGCAAGCCGGCCAGATAGCTCGTGCCCGGGCGACCATTATTCCCTCTGAAGAACGGCTCTCACTGATGGACGTTTGGCGCGTCCTGATGAAGCGGATTTTCATCATCCTGGCCGTGACGGCTATTTCCCTGGCCGGAGCCGCCATCTATACATTCCGCACCCAGCCGGTCTATGAGAGTGTTTCGCGCATTGAGGTCAAACCGAACAACTCGCCCAACGTCGGGCTGGAGAGTTTGATCAATGAAGAGGCCGCCGGCGCGGAATCCGCCAGCGCCTTGCAGACGGAGATCCTTGTTCTTCAGAGCAATTCGGTGATGCTTCAGACAGCCCAGAGTCTCGATCTGCTGAAACTGGTTCGTAGTGCCGAGCAGAAAGAGAGCAAGGCCGGGGAATCCATCCCTTCCGGCGAGATGACGACAGCGGAGCGTATTGCCCTGATCGGCCTGATCAAGGGCGGACTGCAAGTTCAGATCGTCCCCTCGACGCAGATGGTCGACATTCGCTACCGCAATAACGATCCGAAACTGGCGACCGATGTTGTGAACAAGCTCGTGGATACCTACGTCGATGAAGATCTGCGGTCAAAATTCGACAATACGATGCGCGTGTCGGTCTGGCTGCAGAAGCAACTCGAGAGTCTCAAACAGTCGGCGGGGGATGCGCAACGCCAACTCGCGGACTACCAGAAGCAGCACAATATCGTCGGAACCACCGAGACCTCGAATCTTACAATGCAGAACCTGGCACAGATCAGCGGAGACCTGGAGACCGCCGAGGCAGACCGGATTATGAAGGAAGCGCGGATGCGCGAGTTTGAATCTCAGGATCCGGATCTCGTGGCACTGATGGGCGACAATCCCGAACTGTCTAGTCTTCGAGGCCAACTCACCGGCCTGCAAACGCAGCGCGCGGATCTCGCTTCAAAGTATGGCGAACACCATCCGAGAATGCAGGAGCTCAATGCGCAGATTGACAAAGTCCAGACCAGCATTAACAGCGAAGTTACGCTTGCCCGGCGTCAGGTGCGCGATGAATACACCGGCTCGCTTCGCCTGGAGGAGATGCTGCAGAAGCGGCTGGATGCGCAGAAGGAAGACGCCTACCGCCTGAACGAGGACGAGGCTCAATATGCAATACTCCGCCACGAAGCCGAATTGAACCGCGATCTATACGACACCTTACAGATGAGGCTGAAGGAAGCCAGTGTTACGGCGGGTCTGTCAGCGACGAACATCACGGTCGTCGACCGCGCCCAGGTTCCTTTGGAACCGGTCGCACCCAGGAAAACCCTGGCCATGATGATGGGGCTGACGGGCGGGCTCCTGTGCGGCATTGTTCTCGCCTTCATGGTCGAATCGATTGATGACACGCTGCAGACGTCGGAAGAGGTGGAAAACGTGTCGACGTTGGCATCGCTCGCGACCATTCCCCACATCCTGGGCGAAGCGGGGAAGCGCAAGCGCAAAGCCACCGACGATCCCCTTCCCGAAGGCGCCCACGCTCAGCAGCTCATTGCCCTGCACAGCTCCAAATCGCATGCCGCTGAAGCCTACCGTGGGCTGCGCAGTTCTCTGTTGCTTTCTTCTATCGACAGGCCGCCGCGCGTGATTGTCGTAACCAGCGCCTTCCCGGGCGAGGGCAAAACGACGACCGCCGTCAACCTTGCAATCGTTCTCGCTCAGCGCGGAGAGCGGGTCCTGCTGGTGGACGCCGATCTTCGCCGTGGAAGCCTTGACCGCGTGTTCAAATTGGAGGAAAAGAATTTCGGCTTGTCCACCGTGCTCACGCAACCGGCGGTTTACAGGGAGCTGGCCTGTCCGCTGCCTGAACTGCCAATGCTGCGGGTGCTGCCGACCGGCCCGAGGCCTCCCAATCCAGCCGAGATGCTTTCATCCAATCGAATGGAGGAGCAGTTGCATCAGTGGACCCAGGAATTCGACCGTGTGGTCCTCGACACTGCCCCGGTGCTTGCCGTAAGCGACACACAGGCGATGGCGGCGCTTGCAGATACGGTCATCCTGGTTGCTCGCGCCGGAATGACTCGCAAACGCGCGTTGGTCCGCGCCCGCGATCTGCTCTGGCGCATCAATGCACCCATCGCCGGGGTCGTCGTAAACGATGTCGACATGCGACTTGAAAACTTCTACACATATCGCTACGGCATGTACGGCTACAACTACGGGTATGGATATCGATATGCCCCCAAGGGCTCTGATATTGCCTACGGACATGAAGAAGACGAGGAAAAGGGTGAGTAGCATGGCTAAGACATTCGCGTTCGCAGCGACCATTGCGGCATTTCTTTTGGTGCAGGCGGGTGCTGGCGTTGCCCAGCAAACCGGGAATCCCACACCGGCTGTGCCGCCACTGATCATCAGTTCCGGCGATCTGATTGAAATCGCTATGTACGACAACGCTGACCTGTCTGGCCGCTTTCGGGTGGATGAGAGGGGCGACATCACCGTTCCGCTGCTGGGCTTGGTCCATGTCGCGGGAGAGACCGCGGAGGAGGTTGGTGCAACCATCGAGGAGCGTTTCGTAGAGGCCGACATTCTCAGGCCAGGCAAGGCACACGCCACCGTTTTCATATCCGAGTATGCGACCCAGGGTATTTTGGTGAACGGGCAGGTGAAAAGCGCCGGTCTCTACCCGGCTCTGGGCGTTCGCATGTTCAGCGATGTGATGACCGCTGCCGGCGGGGTGACGCCGGCTGCGTCCTCAAAGGTGATCATCACCCGCAAAACCGATCCGGACCACCCGATCACGGTCGATTACAACCCCGAGGCTCTCACCCCCGTGGTACCTCGAATCCAGATATTTCCGGGGGATACGATTACGGTTCCCAGGGCCGGCATTGTTTATGTGCTTGGCAAAGTGAATCGCCCCGGAGGATTTGTCCTTGATGGCCGCCGAACCCTGTCGGTAGAAACAGCGATGGCGCTGGCCGGGGGCAGCGGAGCTTCCGCGGCGATGTGGCGTTCCCACCTCGTCCGTACTCTGGAGGATGGCCGAAAGGAGGATATTATCCTCAACGTCAATAAGATCCAGGAAGCTAAAGCTCCGGACATGGCATTGAAGGATGGAGATATTCTGTTCATTCCCACCAGCGACGCCAAGTCGATATTGATACAGGCTATCAATTCCGCTCTTGGCATCGGCACCAGCGTCGCGATCTATCGAACCGCATACCAGTAAGGACCACGCGGTCCGCGGGGCGTGCCGAGTCTTTCCATCGCGCTCAGGTGATTCGCCTTTGAAACAGCTTCTGTCATGGATATCTGACCTGAACTCGAGAATGGCCGCCCGTCTTATTGCGTCTTTGATGCGTGGTTGCCGGGACTGAGCCGGTTGCCGTCCAATCTTCGGATTCATCTATGCCCCCCACGAATCGACTGCTGATTCAGGTTGTTGCCCAGCTAAAGCCCGAACGTTGCGGGGTGAGCGATCACGCGATACTGTTGGCGCAGGAGCTGGAGGCTGCTTTTCGAATCGGCACGGCATTTGTCGTGTTGAATTCAACCGAGCCGTGCAACTCGCCGTTTCCACGGGTCTATTGCGCGCCATCTCAGTTGCTTGAGGCATGCATTTCCCTGAGCAAGGGCCAACCTGGGGCGCTCCTCGTCCACTACAGCGGATACGGTTACTCGAGGGATGGAGCTCCGCTGATCCTTGCCGAAGCGCTTGAGCGTGTCAGAAAAAGTCAGCAATTCCGCATTGGAACTTATTTTCATGAATTGTATGCAACCGGAATGCCCTGGAAATCTGCATTCTGGTACACGCGCCGCCAGAAGCAGGTGATTCGCAGGCTTGCGCATGCATCCGATCTGATTGCAACCAATGCGACTTTTCATTTGGACTGGCTTGAACGGGAAGCGATCCTAGGCGGCAACCCCGCGGTCCGGCTGTTGCCGATGTTTTCCAACGTTGGAGAGAGCCTGGAGACTCCGCTGCTGCGCACCAGACGGCCGGCACTGGTTGTTTTTGGCCTGGCAGACACGAGACGAAAAGCCTATGACCTGCTGTCTTCGCTGGGGGAACTGCTGCATACCCTTGGCGTCGAGGAAATCGTGGATGTCGGCCCGGAATTCAGTGCCTCTTCGGAGCTGAACGGAATTCCGGTAAGACGCATGGGAGTGCTGCCCATGCCGGATCTCGCCAACTTGCTGTCGCAGTCGAAATTCGGGTTTGTGAAGCATGAGTCCTTCTGCCTTGCGAAATCCGGAGTCTTCGCTGGTCTTTGCGCGCTTGGTGTCATTCCTGTGATTGCGGAATCCTTTTCTGGGGAGGTCGACGGACTGAAAGACGGAGTTCAGTTGGTGAGCCCAAGCACCGCAGCCGCTGCGATGGCTGGCGGACTGGAGCGATGTTCCGCCGCGGCTTGGCATTGGTACTCAGGACATCGGCTGCATGTCCATGCAGCGGAATACTCGGAATGGATGGATCGGTCGGCCACCCAGGCTGGATCGGATATGCGGCCCGCTTCCAGAGCCGCAGGAGCGTAGACGGGACATGCGTATGGTTGAGGACGAGACGCTCGCGACGGCTGCCAACCGGGAAGCAAAGCCCTCCATCCTGATCTCCCATCCTACGGGCAATCAGAACGTGCGCAATGCCCTCCGCAGCCTCGTCGAGCACGAAATGCTTGCCGAGTTCTGGACGACCATTGCGTGGAATCCCGAGTCCAGGTGGAACCGGGTGGTGCCGTCAAGCCTCCGCGGCCAGTTGGTGAGGCGCGCTTTTGGGGATGTGCCCGGTGACCGCGTGAGATGTGTTCCTTGGAGAGAGATGGTCCGATTGGGTGCCAGGTTCTCGCCCCTGGAACGGCTCCTTTGTTCTGGAGAGCGGGCGTTCTCAGTCATCGGAATGTACCGCAACTTCGATGCCATGGTGGCGCGGCGGCTAGGGGAAATTGGCGCCAACGCCGTCTATGCCTATGAAGGTGGCGCACTGCAAACGTTCCGTCAGGCCAAGCGCCGGGGCATTCGCACTTTGTATGACCTCACCAGCGGGTATTGGTACTGGGAACGCGATCTGCTCCGCGAGGAGCAGGCACGAAGCCCGCACATGGCGTCCGTGCTTCCCAAGCTGTCCGACTCCGTTGAACACATGCGTGAGAAGGACGAAGAAATCGCGCTTGCCGACCTGATTGTCGTTGCCAGCGATCATGTGCGCAGAACTTTGGTGGGAGTTGTTCCTGAAGATAAAATACTGGTTGTGCCCTATGGCGCTCCTCCTGTTCGCACCAGGCCGGAGCGCCCAACCGAATTTCACCGTCCCTTGCGAGTGTTGTTTGCCGGCGCGCTCCACCAGCGAAAAGGCATCGGATATCTCTTGAGCGCCATTGATACGCTTGGATCGGATGTCAACCTCACGCTGATTGGGCAGCGCTTCGCCCCCAACGACGTCGTAGACGCCGCATGCAGGCGCTGGCGCTGGCTTGAGACGATTCCGCATAGTCAGGTATTGGACGAAATGATGCAGTCGGACGTGCTCGTGCTTCCCTCGATCAGTGAAGCATTCGGTCTCGTAGTGACAGAGGCGCTCGCTTGTGGGCTGCCGGTCATTGTCACTCCCAACGTGGGCGCAGGCGATTTGATCAGAGATGGGCATGAGGGCTTCGTAGTTCCGGTGCGTTCGTCTGAAGCGATTGCCGATCGGCTGAGCCTGCTCTGCCAGGATCGGCAGTTGTTGGCTGAAATGTCGCATAACGCACAGGTTACCGCGGAAGCAAAGTCTTGGAAGAGTTATCGCGAACATTGGGCGCAAGCTGTGAGGGCCGCATTATGGCAGTGATGGAATCGCGAGGCCCAATCGTTCGTGAGCCTCATATGTCAATGCTGAAGAAGCTCTTCTGGGCATATTTCCTGCTTTTGATTTTTGAAGGTGCGCTGCGCAAATGGATTGTGCCGCAGCTCGCCGGGCCGCTGCTGGTAGTGCGCGACCCGGTCGCATTCTTCATCATCGCTGAGGCATATCGCACTCGCAAGTGGCCGAGGGAATGGTCAGCTGTCGTTGGGATTCTAACTGCCGGGATACTGGTCTTGTGTTTCGTGCAGTTGGTCGTCGGCGAAACCCGATGGTTCATTGCACTTTATGGTTTGCGTTCCTACCTGCTTCCATTCCCCGTTGCTTTCATCATGGGATCGAATCTCGACGAGGAAGACCTGCGCAAGTTCGGCAAGTGCACCTTATGGCTTCTTTTGCCCCTGACCGCATTGGAGATCGCGCAGTACATGGCGCCGCCCGTTTCGTTTCTGAACGTTGGTGCATACCGAGGTTCCGAGCAACTCAACTATGCGCTTGGGCACGTGAGAGCCTCCGCCACCTTTAGCTATGTCGTGGGGCCGATGTCTTATATTCCCATGGCAGCGGCATTCATTCTCTACGGCCTGGCCAATCCCAGGTTCGTGAAGAAATCGGCACTGTGGGCGGCATCTGGCGCTTTGGTTCTGTCGATTCCGGTCACTGGCAGCCGTACGCTGGTGTTCCTCTTGACAGCGATCGTCGCCTGCGTGGGAGTGGCCGCGTTCTTTGGAGTATCCCAGTTTGTAAAATCTCTCCAAATAATCGCCGTACTAGTGGTGGTATCCGCGATGGTTTCGCGTTTGCCGATTTTCTCCGGAGCCTCCGACACTCTCTCGACGCGTTTCTCCCAAGCATCGGCAAGTGAAGGAACTGTGGAAGATTCGATCTTCTTGCGTGTTCTTCATCCTGTGACTGGAACGATTGAAGAAAGCATCAGTAGGAGTAACTGGCTCGGCGTTGGCTTGGGTCACGGCGCCAATGCGGTTTCGGCGCTCCTGACCGGCACCCCGGGCTTTAGCGTCGGGGAAGAGGAGTTTCCCCGCGTCATCAACGAATTCGGTTTGCCCGCGGGGATCGCATTTATGCTGTTTCGCGGTTTTCTGGCATTGATGATCATCTCCAAGGCGCTCGCCCGAGTACGCGATCACCAACCGCTTCCATGGCTCCTGGCTCCGCTGATGTTTTGGACCTTGGTATTCGGTGTACTCGAGCAGCCAACGGAACAAGGATTCATGGTGATCAGTGTAGCCTTTTCCTTGGCGGCGTTGCGGCTGGCATCTGTCCCGGTCGAGCCGGCGCAGCCCATAAACCAGCCATGGCAGCAACGGAAGTTCAGCTGGGGTGCGCGGTGAGGGTTCTTGCGGTCGGGGGAACTCGAAGCTCCGGAGAATGGCGAGCATGAGCGAAAAGGGGTACTCACAAGAGAAGGAAAAGCACGTTCCTGTCCTGGATGGGATTCGGGGCTTGGCAATCCTGCTTGTGCTTATCCACCATTTCGCAATAGCGGGAGTCACTCTCCCCGACAGTTTTCCCGGGCGGGTTGCTCAGGGGCTTACACAATCTGCCTGGATAGGCGTCGATCTGTTTTTTGTACTCTCGGGATTCCTGATCACCGGCATCCTCTACGACACAAGGGAGTCCCTCAATTACTTCCGCGCATTCTATGCCCGTCGCTTCCTCCGCATCTTCCCGCTGTACTATGGATTCCTCTTTGTAGTTATGGCCTTTACCCGACCTTTGCAGATTGATTGGGGGGGGCGGCAATTTCTCTATCTCACCTATCTTGATAATGCCCTCATTGTGAAACACGTCTTTAGCCAGCCTCTTTCTCCATTTTTCAACCTCAACTATTTATGGTCTCTTGCGGTAGAGGAGCAGTTCTATTTCGTGTGGCCCGCCCTGGTGTTTCTCCTCAAGGACCGGACCAAGATCATGCTGCTAGCCGTCATGCTTACAGCCTGCTCCATTGGCGTTCGGATATTGATGGTCTACAAGAACATGCCGCTCGGGGCAATTTATACATTCACTCCGGCCCGAGCGGATTCGTTGATGATTGGGGCGCTGCTCGCATTGGCTCTGCGCTCGCAGCCTGAAACGCGAAAGAGGTTGATACGCGCTGCGTGGTTCGTGTTGCCAGGCAGCCTTGTCGTGCTGGCTGCTTTCGCGTGGCCTTATCAAAAACTCAACTGGGAATCTAGCGGCTTGGCGATGTTTGGCTATACCGTTATTGCACTAGCAAGCGCGGCCCTGATAACACTTTCGCTGACGACGCCTGCGCTCCACGCCTTAATCAACCGGCCTACGTTGCGCATGCTGGGAAAGTACAGCTACGGAATCTATGTATTGCACGTGCCCATCATCACGCTGGCCGCTCGTCTTGACCTGCCTGGACGGTTGGGAGGTGCGAACGCGGGTGTTGGGCTTCATCTCCTCGCTTTCGCCATGGCGGTTCTTGCTTCCATCGCCCTCGCCGCCCTATCTTTCCATTTCTATGAGAGTAGGTTTCTCCGTCTCAAAAGAAACTTCCGGTACAAGTTCTCTGATGCGTCCGGCGCCATAGGGATGGCAACCGCTGAGTCACAGCTGCCGGCTATGACCGGCCCGGAGATCTCGATTGCAAAACTGCCATGAACGAAGTTAGATTTAGCTTCGCGGAGAAACAGGACCATTCTTTTCATTTCTTCATAACTCGATGCAAAGATCAAGATAGGTGGCAGGCCGTTCCGGCAATGTGGAGCGGGTCTCGATCTTTGGCTAACGCCGGAACTGGGATTACAATTTTAATTAAGCACCCTTTGTTTGAGGAAAGAGATTCTGCATGGGACTAGGAATCAAGACGGCATCCCGCCAGGCATTCAGGTCCGTACATTTCGCTCTGGGCTTTCACGCCGTCGAACAGACAAAGTCTGCAGATATCCTTGGGCTTATGAGGAAGTTGAGACCGCAGAACTGTGGAATTGAATTGATCCGATTTGGAGGAAGTGGAGATGGGGGCTATTTGATCCCCGACGATCTCGGAGGAATCGAGTACTGCTTCTCGCCTGGAGTGAATACCGTATCGGATTTTGAGAACCAACTGGCAGACCGGAAGATCAAGTCGTTTCTTGCCGACTTCTCCGTGGACGCGCCGCCGATCTTCAGACCTGAGTTTGTCTTTGATAAGAAATTCCTCGGCGCATTCGATCGGGAACACTTCATTACGCTTGCCTCCTGGAAGGATAAATACCTTAGGAATTACACCGGAGATCTAATTCTGCAGATGGATATTGAAGGCGCTGAGTATGAGGTTATCCTCAGCACGCCAGACAGCGTGCTTGATCAATTCAGAATTCTGGTGATAGAGTTCCACTGCCTGGACAGGCTATTCGACGCCTTTGTGTTCAATCTGTTGTCATCCTGCTTTGAAAAGCTGCTAAAGTCATTTCATGTTGTCCACATCCATCCGGATAACAGCGGTGAATCCGTCAGAAGGGGCGACATTGAAGTTCCCATCATGATGGAGTTTACCTTTCTCAACAAGAGGCGCGCGAGCAGCGTCAGGCCGCAGGTTACGTTTCCGCACGAGTTAGACGCGGATAACTCGCGGACGGCAAGGCATCTAACGCTTCCGAAATGCTGGTACACATGAGCTTGGCTCTCTTCCGGGATCAACCCCATGTACGTGCCAATTCCAACGGCTCAAATATTTACTAGCCTGGCTCAATGCTTAACGCCGTGACCCGCCTTCGCCGGAGAAGAAACCTAGCGGCTTATTCCGGACAGCGGTCAGTGTAATGCACCGCCGCGGCGGTAAAAGTAAGTCCGCTTTGCAGACAGGCGCGGTCGGCAAGGCGTACTCAAGGAGATCCAAACCGTGGATACAATGATTCGCCAAGATCGACAATCAGTTTCCGCTCCGGCAACCGTGCGCACTGAAAGTCTTCTCGTATTTGCCTTGATTCTTGCGGTTTTCTTCCTCACCTCGGCAGGGTTCGATGGATCGGAGGGTTTCTATGATTACAGAGTCGCTCACCAGGTATTGACGCGGGGCGCGATCGGCTTTGAGTCGCCTAGCGATGGCAGCTACATGGGGCCCGGAATTACCACGATTGCTCCCAACGGCCGCACCTATGGATCGCATGAATTTGGGAACTCACTGTTTCTTCTTCCCGCCGCAGGTTTCAACATTGTTTTGGAGAAGGCACTGTCGAATAGATTTGACCAGCGAAGGCTAAGCTTCGTTACGGGCTTCATCGCGTGTTTGATGCCAATCATCTACTGTTCCCTAACGATTGCGCTGTTCTACGCGATGCTCCGAATAAGTTTCAGGAAACCGATCGCGGCAGCACTTAGCTGCTCGATGGCCCTTGCATTCTGCACCTTCGTCTGGACCTATTCGCGCGTTCTATACGACGGTGTCTTGTGCATGTGCTTGTTGACTGGAGCAGTGTTCTGCATGCTGCATTTCAGAAAGACCATGAAAATGCGCTTCTTTCTGATCGCAATAGCCTTGTGCGGTCTGGGGGTCATCACACGGCTTACGATGGTGCTATCACTGCCGGCCTTTGCGGTATACCTGACGATGGCCTTCTGGCACGATCGCAAGCGGCTGATCCGTCTGGTATTGATAGGAGCAACTGTCTTGGCTCCATTTGCCGCCTGGCAAACTTATTACAATCATTTGCGGACTGGGGAGTGGCTGATTGCGCCAGTCGTATCCGGTCAATATGCTTCTTCCAACGGCCTCACAGGCAATCTGGCGCGCGGCATGTTTGGGTTGCTGTTCAGCCCCGGCAAGAGCATCTTCGTGTTTGTCCCTCTTGCACTGTTGTCGGTTGTTTGCTTTCGGCGTTTTATGGCTAACTACCCATGCGAGGCTGCGTTCGTGGTCGTTCTGTCCGGGTTGTGGCTGGTTGTTCACGCAAAGCTTCAGACTAACTGGTACGGCTCTTGGGGTTGGGGCCCAAGACACTTTGTTACCATTGCGCCGGTTCTCGTTCTGCCAGCGTGCGTCAATTGGGAGTGGATGAAGGAAAGTTTATGGCGGCGCATTTTACTCATATGCGCTCTCACATGGGGCGCGATTCTTTCCGCTTCGTCAATTATCGGCAACTGGCACTTTCGCCTTGCGCTCGCCGATGCGCAGGGACGGCACGACGCGATGCTTTGGTCGCTAAGTGGAGGGCAGGCACTGGATATGATTCAGGGTGCGCTGTCAAATCTTCGCAACATAGCTTTGAAGTTGCCTATTCCCCCTCTGCATGCGTATTCTCCCATCAATTCTTATGCTGCAAATACGATCAACGTATGGATGAATTCGGCGGCCTATGCAGGAGTTTCGCGGATACCGCTTGCTATTGTGGCCGTCGCGTCGATTACTGTTGCGGTCTATTGCGCGATCGCTCTGCGCAGAAGAATTCGCGAGAGCTCCGCGGCGGGGTGATTGTCGCACGGGGTGATTGTTGAGCGGAATGATGCAGGCCGCGACCTGACTTTGTAGATTTGCGGTGGATGCTGGTTCATAGGTCTTCATTCGTCATAGCAGCGTGTTATGACCGTCCATTTCGAGCGCTCTTATCGATGAGGCCGCCAAGCCTGGGACCGTACTCAGGCCTCGTTTCCGTCAGGCATTTGGCCGGCCCATTGTGGCTTTCCTCGAACCCGTCACCCGGCTCCGCTGTTGCCGCCTCGTTGAACGGTGTAAAATTGGAGTTGGAAGGCTGGCCGATGAAAGTCCTGATCTTAAGCATTAATTATTGGCCCGAAGTCACCGGCATCGGTGCTTTTACTACATATCGCGCGGAATATCTCGCTGCTGTCGGTCACGACGTCGAAGTGTGTACAACCTTTCCGTATTACCCGGAATGGAAGGTTCCACAAGACTATGCCGGCAAACTTACGGCAAGTGAAGAACGCAACGGGGTTAGAATTCTTCGCAGCTATGCCTACGTTCCGAACCCCGCTACCTCTCTGAAGCGCGTCTTGCATGAGGCCACGTTCATCGCTTCATCCATGGTCAGAGCAATTGCCCGGAAGCGCCCCGATCTGCTGCTGGTTGTTTCTCCGCCCCTGGGACTCGCCGTAAACGCCATTCTGTTGAGCCGCCTGTGGCGAATTCCTTATGTTTTCGATGTGGAAGATCTGCAACCGGACTCAGCGGCGGAGCTCAACATGCTTCCGTCCTGGGCCCTGAAATTCCTCTACAAGGTGGAGAAGGCAGCGTACCGCCGCGCCGCGCTGGTTACCACCTTGACGAACGGGATGCGAAACCAGATCGTTGGCAAAGGTATTCCGCCAGAAAAGGTTGAGCTGCTCGAGGCGCGCGTTGACGATTCGTTGTTCGACATCGGAGCATCGGAGGGAAGCGAATTCAGGCAGCGCTATGGCCTCGAAAACAAGTTTCTCGTCACGCACAGCGGCAATATGGGAGTCAAACAGGGACTGGACGTCATCGTGGATGCCGCTGTCCTGAATCGCGGGGATGACTCGATGCAGTTCCTGTTCGTGGGGGATGGCGCCGTTTGCGGAAGGATCAAGCGAAGGGTCGCTGAACTTGAATTGCACAACGTGCGGTTTCTGCCGCTGCTGGAAGCGAAGGACTTTCGAGGGTTGCTGGCGGCGAGCGACATTTGTCTGCTGACGCAGCAGAAATCGGTTTCCGAAATCGCCTTCCCGTCGAAGATTGTGACCTATCTAGCTGCGGGACGTCCAGTTATAGCCTCAGTAAATCCCAACTGCGAAACCGCGCAAACCATTCGCGAATCGGGAGCCGGAACAATTGTCGCACCGGAAGACGGGGCGGCTCTGCTGGCGGCAATTCATGAGTTTCGAGGCGCAGATCTGCGGGAGTATCGCCAAAATGCGCAGGAGTACGCGAGCCGAAGGTGGTCATCCCCCCGCGTTTTGGGGCATCTGGAGCGAAGTCTTTTATCGGTCGCCGCATCCGTCACGCATTCTTTGGCACAAGAAGGGACCATTCGATGAACTCTGAAAAGAAGCCGAATTCTGTCTCGATTCTCATGTGTGTCTTCGCGTGTTCGATCTGTCTGCCGGCTGTTCAAGGCCAGCAGGCCGCAAGTGCGGCCCATTTCGGCCAGGGCGCATCGAGTTCAGGCTTGACCACAGGCGCAAGCGCTCCGGTCCGGGGCACTGGATCCGGTGGAGGCTCCAACTGGGCGGCGGGAAAAGGGAGTTTCGGGCTATCTGCCCAGCCTGGTGGAGTCTGGCATGATAGTGGGCCGTCTCTCGGTATAGGCGCTGTCGGCGTTCGCAGCACCACGCAACCCCGCACGTCTGTAGTAGATGTTCTTCCGCCCAGCGGCGCCCTTCCTTCGGAATTCTCCAGTTCGAAGCCTGCAAGCGTCAGAGGGAATGCCGCGGCGGGTACAGCGCACCTCTCCCGTTCTTCCTCGGGCCGGTCTTCTGGCGGCACTGCATTTGGCCGCCGTGCTATGCCCAAATCCTCTGGATTAAGTCATGCTGCCGTCGGATCGCGGCGGGGGCTTGCTTCGCTTGCCGGCGGCGCCGGCAGCGGCGAGACTCGGCCATCTTCAGGCTTGGCCGCCAGGTTGGCGCAGCAAGGACTCATCAAGAGTCCCTCCCTAAACGGTGGAGTGGATACGGGCTTGGCCACGAAAGGTTCAAGACAGCAGCCGTAACCCATCTATCCACCCTTGAATGCGTTGGCGCCGGCGCCAAAACCCTGCCCACCACGATCCACGCAGATGCGCCTCATCTCAATCTTGCTGGTCCCCATCCGGTGAAGGAAAAACAAGCCTGCAAAGGACGCGGCCTTGCGTTTGTAAGTCGAGATCAGCGGTTTTGACAATCATTTGATCTTGAATTGGATTGTCCTTATGGCCTTGCCCAGCGTTGCGATTATCATCCCCACCCGGAATCGGCATGAGTTTCTTATGCGGTGCCTCAGCCGGATCGTTCCGTATGTCGTTGCTCACCCGAATTGTTCGATCGTCGTCAGCGATGACGGAAACTCGTTGCAGACCAGGGAGGTGCTGGCTCGGGAACTGGCCAGCGTGCAAGTGGTCCAGGGACCACGGCGAGGCCCGTCCGCCAATCGAAATTGTGGAGCCGCACACGCGACCGCGGAGCTTCTCATTTTTCTCGACGATGACTGCATCCCGGACCAAAACCTGATTGCGGCCTATCAGGATGCCGCCCTGAGAAATCCGGAAATCGGTGTCTTTGAGGGGCGAATCAGCCCAAAGGGGGAGTTGTCCGGCTTCGCGGATCAAGTTCCCACAAATGAAACCGGCGGCTATTTGTGGTCTTGCAACTTTGCCATCCGGCGGGACCTATTCCAGAAGATCAATGGGTTCGATGACCGATACCCTTTTGCGGCAATGGAAGATGTCGATCTCCATCTGCGAGTGAAGAGGCATTCTGAGGTTCTCTTTCTGCCGGATGCAAGAGTCTGGCACGAAATTGAACTGCGGCGCGGCTGGAAGGTCGTCCAGCACCACACGCTTTCCGTCCTGCTCTTTCTTCATATACATGGGCTGAAAGCTTCGGGCAAAAGTTCAGCATACTTTCTTAGCATGGCTATGAGAACTCTGGTTTTCAGTGGAGCTCATCACCTTCGCGCTCTGAAGATGAAGAATCCTGGGCAGCTTGTTCTCCATTGCTGGGCTAACCTTCAACTATCGCTGATTCTCTTTTTCTGGAGATATCACGCCCTGCTCGCAAGAAGGTTTTATCCGCCATGTTGTCCCGGTTGTGAATTGATTCACGCCGCCATTGCCAGTCCCGATCATCCTGTGACTCCACTGAAGGAAGGAACAGATGCTCACTGACAAACCCGTGCCGGCGTCGCTGGAACTCGCCCAGGAGTTGTCTCAATCCGAGGAACCTGTTCTGCGCGGGTATCAGCAAATGGAGCAGTTCAAGGTGCCCTCCGGTTTTCGGGGACGATCCAAGCTTTACGTTCAATTGTGGTGGCTGGTGCAGTCCACTCTGTTCGCTATGTCGCCACAGATGATGTACGGATGGCGGGCGAACCTGTTGAGACTGTTCGGAGCGAGGATTGGGAAGAGCACCATTATTCGCCCATCCGTTAAGATTCCGTACCCCTGGAAACTCACCATAGGGGACCATTGTCACATCGGCGACGATGTCCACCTATACACCTATGGGGAGATTGAGATCGGGGACTGCGCCGTGGTATCCCAGCGGTCCTATCTATGCACGGGCTCCCATGACTACACCAGCCCAACCTTCGACATTTTTGCCAAGAAGATAGTAATCGGAGCGGAAGCGTGGGTGGCGACGGATGTGTTTGTCGCTCCCGGAGTAACAATCGGACATGGAGCTGTTGTTGGAGCGCGGAGTTCGGTATTCCACGATATACCGCCGGCCGCCATCGCCGTAGGAACGCCTGCTAAGGTGGTTGGAGAGCGCAAGATGCGAGTTAGTCATCCGTAACGTCGCAAAAGCATCTGAAGCTTCTTCTAACTTCAAGTGATATTCGCCCGAGCGGGGCGACACATCTTCAGGCTCTTAACGGTTTGATGGTTAGACTCTGATTCTTGCTAATTCGCGCGAGCAGCGGGCCTGTCGTTCCGGTCCTTTACAATGAAGTGTTCATCCGGCTTGGCCCGACTTCTGAGGTAGATCAAGTTCTATGCTCCACGATTCCAAATCCAAACGTATGCTTGTTGCGCACAACGTGCCGCGGGGTAACTGGGGCGGGATGGCGCGATTGATGGAATCTATCCACTCTGAACTGGAATCCTTCGGATGGAAAACAGATTACTTTACCGCTGACGATTTGCCCGACGTGGGTGGCAAGCGGTTTCAGCGATATGCTTTCACGTGGTATGCCCGCCGCCGTGCCCGGGAGGCATTTCTCCGCGGTGAGCCCTACGATCTGATTAACATTCATGAACCAGCCGGAGCGGCCATCGTGTTAGGGCAATCGCGATTGGGCAGCCCGGCCATTGTGGCCATGTCTCATGGAGTCGAACAGCGTTACTGGGAGTTGCGCCTGAGAAAGGATCCTCCTGGCCCCGAGCCTCCGAGTTTGAAGACCCGCATCTTATTCCCCCTGATGAGTTTGTGGCAGTCGCGGCTGACGCTGAAGCGGGCCGACCATGTGTTGTGCCTGAATGAAGAAGACAAGGCCTTCCTTGTGACTCGTTTCCACCTGAATCCGGAGAGGATTACACGAGTATTTCCGGGGACAGGCCCGGAGTTTCCGGGTGTTGCCCGCAGACGGTCCTACGATCGCCCCTGCAATAAGGTGGTGTTTTCCGGCACATGGATTGAACGGAAAGGGATCCGGCAGGTGATTGAAGCGTTTTCAGTTTTGGCCGGCAAGTACCCTTCGTTGCAACTCGGCATCCTGGGCGCGGGAATGCCCGCGGAGCGCGTCTACGCGGATTTTCCCGCGTCCCTTCATTCGAGAATTGTTGTGCACCCGCTTCTTTCGCATTCCGATTGTGCTGAAGTGCTGCTGGATTACGATGTTTTTCTCCTGCCCAGTTTCGCTGAAGGTACGCCGCTCGCTTTAATTGAAGCGATGTGCACGGGCATCCCCGCCATTACCACCGCAACCTGTGGAATGAAGGATGTTGTGCAGGATGGGCAAAACGGTCTGCTTGTTTCTCCAGGGAATACAGCACAGATTGTTAGCTCGGTTGAGCTCATCATGACCGACTCGAGTTTGCGGCAGAGGCTTGGCCGGCAGGGAGCCTCTGACGCTGCCAGGAAGTACACCTGGAGGGCGGCGGCAGAGTTGGTGGATTCAGCGTATTCCGGTCTGCTGAATCCCGTCCAACCCATGAATGTGCGCTAGAGCCTGTTATTGACTTTATCCTTTTTGGAATCATTGTTGTAGGCATCACAGCCGAGATGGCTGACGATGCACCGATGGGGAAGCCTGCATGCGCCTATCCGGGATTGTATATGGGATCGGCGGACAAGGCGAAGGTCGAGAGAGGAGGGTTACATGGGAATAAGAAGATCTATTCTGGAAGCATGCGTAACAACGATGCGAAAAGTGTACCGGTATCGTAAAGCAAAAGAACCTCTCTCGATTCTTGTATTGCGCAACAATGACCTTGGCGACCTTGTAATCATTACCCCGCTCTTCCAGGCATTGCGGAGAGCGTTTCCCGATTCACATATCGCCGCAGGAGTCGGCAGTTGGTCGAAAGACATTCTCAAGAACAATCCCTATATATCTGAAGTTATCGACTGCAACGCACCATGGCACAACCACTGCACAGGACGGAAAAGCCTTCTAAAGGCGCTGAGATATATCTTCATGTCTCGGGAGGTCGCTCGGCTGAGAGCGAAGCAGTTCGACGTCGGAATCGATGTGCTGGGGAGTCCATTCGGCTCAATGCTTTTCATCCATTTGCAGATCCCGATTCGGTTAGGTCGAAAGGGATATGCGGGCGGTCACACCGGCTCAACGGCATATCTGGACGCCGGCAAGACACTTTCTGTTGCAAAAAGCGCCAGCGAGTTTGTCGGCCTGCTTAAGAGCGGTGTCGAAGTCGATTTGGGTTCAAAGCCGCAACTGTTTCTCGACGCCCATGAAATAGAAGAAGCAGAAAGGGTGTGGTTGGAGATAGAAGCGACAGGGGGCAGTGGGAATCTTAGGATCGTTGTCGCCCCTGGAGCTGGCGCCCCAGAGAAGCAGTGGCCAGTCGAGAACTTCGCCGAGTTGGCAGGCCGATTGTCCGAGCAGACGTGCGGCTGTGTGATTGGATCACAAGCGGATTGGCCATTGGGAGAGGAAATTGCTCGCGAATTGGGAGGCTGGAGCAACCGATGCGGGAAGGTTTCGCTCCGTCAATCGATGGCTCTGATTTCATTGGCCGATTTGGTAATTTGTCATGGCAGTTTTGCAATGCATCTTGCCGCCGCTTTCGAGAAGCGTTGTGTTCTCATCCTCACCAGGCTGCAAGACCCCAAGAGCCACGCGGAATTGTGGGAAGTCGACGGCGTGCATTACCAGCTGTTTCCTCGCGACGATGAGCAACACGTGCGAGTCGCCGATGTGGAGAGCCAGGCAAGACTGCTGCTGGGCTGTCTGCGATAGTGGAAATGAGCGAAGAGTGATCCAGAGTTATGTGAATCGTTCGCTGCAAGATTCGAGGACCTATGTCCGATTCATCGGGGAGATTCGTTTTGGTAACTGGCGGCGCAGGCTATATCGGCAGTCATGCAGCCAAGGCGCTGGCTGCACGCGGCTTTGTCCCTGTTACCTATGACAATTTGATCCATGGCCACCGTTGGGCTGTGCAATCCGGCCCTTTCGTTGAAGGGGACATTGGGGATCGAGCGAAGCTGCTGGAGACGATTAGCCGCTATAACATCTCAGCGGTGATGCATTTCGCGGCCTTTGCATATGTCGGAGAATCGATCCAGCGGCCGGAGCGGTACTTCAATAACAATGTGACCAAGTCTCTTACGCTGCTTGATGCCCTTGTGGATTCTGGAGTGCGTCACGTAGTCTTCTCATCGAGCTGCGCCACATACGGCACGCCGGACCGGATGCCGATCGCCGAAGATACCCCGCAGCGTCCGGTCAATCCGTATGGCGAAACCAAGCTCATCATGGAGCGGGCGCTGCACTGGTATGCGGGAGCACACGACCTTACGTTCGCCGCACTTCGATATTTCAATGCTGCAGGTGCCGATCCCGACGGGAAACTTGGAGAAGTTCACTCTCCGGAGACGCACCTCATTCCCCTGGTGTTGAATGCCATTGACGGTCGGGGAGCGCTCGAAATCTATGGCGGCGACTATCCCACCCCTGATGGGACGTGTGTGCGCGATTATATCCACGTAGCCGATCTGGCCGATGCCCATGTGAGGGCTCTTGATTATCTGCTGAGCGGAGGTGCCTCGGTTGCAATGAACCTTGGAACAGGCAACGGCCATTCGGTCAGGGAAGTTATCGGCGTTGCGGAACATGTGGCCGGTCGCAAAGTGCCGCACCGCATTGTTCCCCGGCGCGTGGGCGATCCGCCCATTCTGGTTGCGGATCCTTCTTCCGCGGCCAGAGTTTTGGCCTGGCGTCCGCAGTACTCTGACCTGGATTGCATCATCCGTTCCGCCTGGAAATGGCATTCGGAGTATTCCAAGGTCCGCCCGGTTTGACCGGGTTCCGCCATCGCGGTTTCTGGCGCAATAGGCCTCTCGAACGAACGGTATCAATTCTGCATCAACATATTTCTGGAGGGATCTGGCGATGCGCATGGTCATTGCGTGCTGCGGCCTGGAACACACACGGCGCGGCTATGAATCGTTCGCACGGGAACTGTTTGGCGCTCTTTCCGGGCAGGTCGATGTCACGCTGTGCAAGGGCTCAGGCAAGCGCCAGCCGAACGAGGTGGTGGTGCCTTGCCTCAGGCGCAACTTCCTCGCGCGGTTTATGAACCCGCAAACCGCATATCGCTGGGAACAGATTACATTTGCCATCGCCCTGTTTCCGTATCTGATCCTGAAGAAAGTCGATCTTGTCCACTACAGCGACGGCACTGCGGGAAACATACTGGGCCGCCTTGTGCGCTTCACCGGCTCGCGGGTCAAGCTCTTGCTGTCTAACGGTGGTCCCTATTCTGCCCAGCACCTCCGGCCCGACATCTTTATTCAGCAGATATGTGGAGAGTGTTATAAGGAGGCACTTGCGTTTGGCATCGCCCCGGAACGCATGCGTTTGGTCCCATATGGCATCAATCCGGAGCAGTTCCGCTCGTCAGAGAGCCGGGAGGCTGCGCGGGAGCAGTTTTCCCTGCCACACGACAGCTTCGTAATTCTTTCTGTCGCGGCTCTCAACCGCAGTGCAAAGAGACTGGATTACTTGATTCGGGAAGTTGCCGCTCTGCGCGACAATTCCGTCTTTCTGTGTATAGCGGGCCAGCCAACCCCGGAAACTCCCGGGCTGAGAGAATTGGCAGCAGAACTTCTTCCTGGCCGGCACATAATCGTCACCGTGCCGCGAGCCAGGATTCCGACGCTTCTGGCTGCCGCGGATCTCTTTGTACTCCCATCCCTAGCAGAAGGGCTCCCAATGGTCCTCCTTGAAGCCTGTTCGTCCGGAGTACCGGTTATCTCCCACAACACCTCGCATTTCCAATGGGCGCTTGGAGATGCGGCACTCTACATCGACATGGCCGCGCCCGGCGCTCTGGTGTCGAAGATCCAGGAAGTCGCCAGTCAACCGGAAGTGCTTCGCCGCTTCAGCGTACTGGGCAAGACGAGAGCCGAGAACTGCTACAGTTGGAACGTGCTCATTCCGCGCTATCTCAAGATGTACGAGTCTGTTCTTTCGGCTTGGCGTTGATGAGCCAAGACGACACCGGAGTTACGATTTGCCTGTGCGGTCTGCTCCGTTGATTGTGTCGGGGATCTCTGTAGCGACTCCACAAGCTCCGCGAACCCTTGTGTACCGCCTGGCTCCGGGAATGCTTCTTTGCCGCGGTCTATCTTCAAAGAAGCTCGGCGCCTACAGATAGGGAGATGCGATGGTGAAGCAATTTACATTCAGGGTGATCGATAAGCTCATCAGGTGGCATCAGAATTATCGGACCGAAAAGCTCATGAAGGAGCTTCATTTCTGCGGAGCGAGGGTATGGCTTAGCCACGAGGCAAGAATCTGGGGAACGCACGGAGTGACCCTGGAAGACGATGTTGCTATTAACGCCTTCACGCATATCTTTGGCGCAGGAGGCGTGCATGTCGGGGCAAGGACCTTGATTTCCTCGAATTGCTCGATCGCATCCGTTACGCATTCTGAACAGATCGCCACCCGTCTAATCGCGGTCGAGTTGCCGGTCACGATCGAGGAGGACTGCTGGCTGGGCGCTGGCGCAATCGTTCTCCCCGGCGTTCGCATTGGAAGAGGCAGCATCATCGGCGCAGGCGCAGTTGTAAACAGAGATATCCCCTCCTATTCCTTGGCGCTCGGGGTTCCGGCACGGGTCGTCCGCCAAATCACTCCATAGGGAGCCTATGAATATCAGTACTGTCTCCCGAATAGGGAAGAGACTGTCCACATTTGTTGGTGGCCAAAGCGCAGTCCAATTACTCAATGCGGCAACGGGGCTGCTGCTGCTTCGTCTCATGACCAAGCCCGACTTCGCCGTCTATGCCATTGCGCTCGGCATTCAGGGAATGATTACCATCCTCACTGATATAGGCTTCGGAGGAGCTATTTCAGGGCTGGTGGGCACGAGATATCAGGACAAGGCTGTCCTGGGTTCTTATATAAGAACCGCCAGCCATCTTAGACAAGTTCTTCTGTTGTTCATTTGTGGCGCGGGCATTCTGCTTGCTGTTGCCTTCCGTAATGTCCAGTTCCAGGCGCATGGCAGGAGAGAACTTGTCTTCCTTGCCCTTGCGGTATTGTTGACCGTCCAGTTCCAGGCGTGGGCTTCGTACTACGAAATTCCATTTTTGTTGAACAACAAGCTGGTTTCGTATTACAGCCCGCAGATAGCTGCCGCCGCCTTGCGTATCGTCAGTTCCGTCGCCCTCTATTACATGCATTGGATCTCCGCGACCACGGTGATCGCCGCAAATACGTTGAGCATCGTGGTCACGGGCGTGTCGTACAGAGTCATGGCTCGTCCGTGGATCGATGTGCCCCGTAAAGCTTCCAAGGAACACGGCAGGGAGATGATACGGTTCCTGGTCCCGCTCCTGCCGGGTACCGTGTATCAAGCGCTGCAGGGCCAGATTTCACTGTTCCTGATCGCGGTTTTCGGACACGCGGGCCAGATAGCGGAAGTCGCGGCGGCAGGCAGGATTGGCCAACTGTTTCTGCTGCTGAATTCATCGAATGGGGTCCTTATCGGACCCTACTTTGCAAAAAGTCCGCGTTCCCTCTTTCGCAAAAGATACATCCACGCCATGTGCGCCATCTCGGTAATTGCCCTCATGGTGGCTGCGTCGGCAAAGTTGTGCCCGGGCGCATACCTCCTCCTGCTGGGCGCGAAATACAGCAATCTCACTCCCCAGGTACAGCTCGTGATTTACGCTTCGGCGATTGGGTACTTCGCGGGAGCCATGTGGGCCATTGCAGTTTCACGAAAGTGGATCTTCTGGTGGAGCGGTTCCCTGCAGGTGATTGTGCTGACGCTGGTACAGCTTGTCTGCGTTATGTTCCTTCCGCTGAATACGTCCGAGGGCGTTCTCAAAATGAATATCTATACGGCCTTTGGCGCGCTCTCGGTCCAGATACTTCACCTCATCCAGGGCCTTTCTGTGCATGCCAAGGCTGAAGCAGCCCAGGCGATCGTAACCTGAGCATGTTCAGCGTGGGCCAATACGCCACGCAATTGTGAAGGCTCGTCGAGCCATGCTCTAGACTATAAGTGCCTGCCGTGGCGCTTTTCAGTTTGATCTCCACATCGTTGCAGCGGCAGTAGCCGCGACCTCACGTGCGAAGGCATATGCCCATGAGAGGGCATCTCTTTGCCGCTCAACAAATCCATTCAACGAGGCACATTCATGGGGAAGGTTGCTCTCATTACGGGTATTACGGGGCAAGACGGCGCTTATCTAGCCGATCTTCTGCTGGACAAGGGCTATCTTGTGCATGGCATCAAGCGGCGCTCTTCATCTTTCAATACTGCGCGCATCGACCATATCTACCAGGATCCCCATGTGCCGGACAGCCACTTCCAGATTCATTATGGAGACATGACGGACTCCACCAATCTGATCCGCATCATTCAGGCCGTGCAGCCGGACGAGATCTATAACCTCGCCGCGCAAAGCCACGTCCAGGTCAGTTTTGAAACACCGGAGTACACCGCGAATGCCGACGCTCTTGGCGCATTGCGCATTTTGGAGGCGATCCGGATCCTCGGACTCGTCGAAAAGACGCGGTTCTATCAGGCCTCGACGTCTGAGTTATACGGGAAGGTTCAGGAGACTCCGCAGAAAGAAACCACGCCATTCTATCCGCGGAGTCCCTACGGCGTCGCCAAGCTCTATGCTTACTGGATTACCGTAAACTATCGCGAAGCCTACGGCATGCATGCTTCGAACGGAATTCTGTTCAATCACGAAAGCCCCATCCGCGGAGAAACGTTTGTTACGCGCAAGATTACTCGCGCGGTCGCAAGCATTCATCTGGGCGTGCAGAAGATGCTGTATATCGGCAATCTCGATTCCAAGCGCGACTGGGGTCATGCGCGGGATTATGTCGAGGGCATGTGGCGGATTGTGCAGCAACAAGTGCCGGACGATTTTGTTCTCGCAACGGGTGAGTCGCACAGCGTTCGCGAGTTCATCGAGCTGGCATTCTCCTTGGTCGATCGCAAGATCGAATGGAAGGGC
>Ga0255350_1000196_pt1 | contig 24615 bp, 21 predicted proteins | sample HBST25r1metaG_FD_186028 | JGI IMG/M metagenome (GOLD analysis project Ga0255350, IMG submission 186028) | Peat soil microbial communities from Stordalen Mire, Sweden - H.B.S.T-25.r1 | ecosystem: Environmental > Terrestrial > Soil > Wetlands > Peat | place: Sweden: Norrbotten County, Stordalen...
GGAGCGATCCACGCCAGAAAGACCGCCGCGCCCGCAACCGGGCCGAACCAGCCAAAGCGCCAATCGAGTTTTCTCAGCTCCCGCCGGAAGTACCACAGGGCGATGGCCGCGGCGATCAGTCGCAACGGGTAGAGCCATTCAAAATTGCCCGAAGCTGCCTTGGAGATAAAACCCGCAGTCAGAATCGCCAGAAACGGAACCAGATACGCGCGAATGGCTGGAGATTCTCCCCCCTGCTCTTGCAGTGGTTCCGCTCCGCCGGAGACGCGCTCCATTCCGCCGCCGTGCACAGTGCCGGCCGCGCCCGAAACGCCCGTTTGCGCCCTTCGTACCCACGCAAGCCTCTGGGTGGCCAGGGAAAACGCCAGCGCAATCGCGGTGAACGCGATCCAGCCGGCGCGGGAATGGAAGCCGACCATGGCGACATCGGAGCTGATCTCGTCGCCAATGAAGAACAGCAGGCAAATCCGGACCACATTCATCGCCCAGATGCAAACCAGGGCGCAGGGAATCAGCAGAAGCGCCTGCGGAAACCGGCACTCCTTTCTGAAATACCAGAGCCAGGCGGAGGTAAAGGCAAGGATCAGCCCGAGCCCCTCCATTCCTGAACACTCGAGTCCTATCACGATCGAATAATGAGGCGTTCCAATCGTGTAAGAAGCCGCATCGACAAGAATATTCGGCGCGAAAAGGCGGAAAACCGAATGCACCGCTTCGAAGGTTGTGGCCTGGAGGATGCGCCCGGGAACGCCGCCAGCGGCCGTCCATAGGCGATCGGAAGGGCCTTGCAAAAGCGACGCGGCCACCCCGGCGAGAGAGGCATAAAGCCACAACGGACTGGTGGCGCGGATCGCCCTGCTCCAGACGCGCAGCGGCACGCAGGCCAACGCCAGCAACGGAATCTCGAATAGAAACGCAGCGGAAAAGGCCACGGGCACATCGCGGGAATACTGGACGGCCGCTCCCGTGTGAACCACGAGAACATGGAAACCGATTGCGGCGGCAACGCAGGCTAGGTAGCCGCCAAAAAACCAGAAACCGAAGGGAAGATTTTCTCTTTGGGCCTTCAGCCACCTGTACCCGAGGCCCAGAAACACGGCAAACGCGACGATTGTAGCCCGAAGCGGGTGAAAGAGAAAACTGGGATCGAGGTGGAGAGCGCCGACGACTACAACGGATTCAAACGCAAGAATTGCGGCCAATAAATAGAGTCGTCCAAGTAGATGGGAGGGCAAAGCTGAATGCTGCTTTGACTGAGAACGGCTGTTTCCAGTCAAGTCGCAATCGGAACTCATCTTCGGATTCAGTCTCTGTTCCTTCTACTTTTGACGCCGCACGCGCAGAACCGCGAGCGCTCCGGCAAGCAGCGTCAAGCCGCCTATCGCCACACTGGGATCAATCTCGGGAACAGGGTGCCTGAACATGAGACCATAGGACGGCACAGAGGCGCAGAACACAAGAAACAGAACCACAAGTGCATATTTTGAAAAGTACTTCGTCATATGTAAGTCCTCCCTGGCCGCTGTTCAAAATATCCGAGATACTCGAAGCCCTGCAAACCCCATCAAGCTGCCGAACCAGCCCTTGACCGCGTTCTCGCGTCCAAACCCGAGGTTCCCATCTTCCTTACAGCCAAGCCCCTTACGCCAGCAACGACATCGGAGTTCAAAACTTCATTCGATCCTGTGCGCTTGGCCAAGCTCCGCTTGAAGCCATCTTTTCATAGGTCAAAATCAGGATCATTCAACAAAATCTTAACACGACAGAAAGCTTTTCACTCAATCATCGTTATGAAAATCAAAGCACCCCACGCCGGGCCGGCCCAAACTCTCCGGCCTGCTCGCCAGAAAGTCCCAGTTTCCTGAAGTTTCTGATTCCATGTATTTTAAGAACACTTTCCACTGCTCCCCGCCGCGGCTGCGGCGGGGTCCACGCATTCCATCAAAAGATCAACGGCGAATCAGACGCGCGTGATGCTGGTTTCTGGCGCCCGAGTAGAGGCTGCTTTCAAACCATTTCCCCTCTTGCGGTAAAAGAAGGTTGCTGCCAGGAGCAGGCCGCTTCCAAGCAGAATCAAGCTGCTGGGCTCTGGCGTGGGCGCATCCCCGATCAAAGTCTGCGGCGTATCGCCCGCTTCATACGTGCCGTCAGGAACATATAACACCAGATCCGAGTAAAGGGTCGAGTCGGGATTGGCAGCCACCCAGAGCGGCGCGGCGGCCAGCAAAGCGTTGATGGCACGCTGGTCCGCTTGTGACAAACCAGTCACTCCGTTCAACCCGTACACAGTGTTTAGCAGTAACGGATCGCCAGGATCGAGCAGCAGCCAATTGGCCCACTGAACGTCTGTCGCGCCGTATACGCCCATCTGCGAAAAGATATAAGCCGCACCTTCGTAAGTTGTTAAGTCCTGCCCGGTGAAGGAGGTGATCGGTGTGATCGTAGCAGCCCAGCTCTCGTTAAACGAGATGTCGTCCTCGTAGTTGAGGCACATCAAATTGACGGTGGTCGGCCCGCCGTTGACGGTGAAAGTATAGGGGTACATGCTACTCGCACCTAACCCGCTTCCCGATGCAGGACCGTAACCGACGGATGTCAGACTCACTGAATCCGCGTAAGCGTTCACTGGGCTCAAAAACAACAAGGCACAAAATGCGGCGATGGACAGAATCGCGAATACTCCAAGTTTCTTCATCTTTCACCTTTCCTTGCCGTCTTCAGCCGGCTCCCTGGCTGGAGTTTGGCACCCGGCAGCGTGTTCGCCCGATTTAGACCGGGCTTTAACCGGTGTAGCGAATCGATACATAAAAAGACCGGCCGCTCCCACAGAATTCCCAATGGACGGTTTCAAGTCTTTTAGTAGCTCGGCAGATATTACCAAAGGTTAATTTCAAATGCAACATTACCAGTAATGATTACCGAGGTAATATGTGTCCAGGAAAGCGACAGTGCCGAACTGCGCGCTTTCCAAGGCACGCATTCAGCGTTCCAGACTGACTTCAATGCTGGACCCGGATCGAACGATTTCCTAAATGAGTGGGGAAAAGCTTGCGATCCAGCCCTGCAGCAGAACCGGGAAGCAGCCCAGCACCACGACGGCCGCCGCAATCAACACCAACACGGCCATCGTGACCGGATTCGCCTTGATCTTCCCCGCCTTTTCCGGCGTCTCATCCGCAATGGGCATCACATAGACCCGCTTGAGCACCTGCAAGTAGTAATAGAGCGAGACCGCACTCATGGCCACGGCCAGGGCCACCAGGGCAAACGGAACCACCCCGGCTGAAACCCCCAGCACGGCGGCAAAGAGGTTGAACTTGGCCCAGAAGCCCACCAGCGGTGGAATCCCCGCCAGCGACAGGAAGAGCACCAGCAAGACGCCAGCGAGCACCGGATTCCGTTTGTGCAGCCCCAGGAACGAATCCATCCGGTCGCTGCCCGTAGCCCGCTCCACCACGGCCACCGCGCCGAAGGCGCCGATGGTCGTCAGTCCGTAGGTGAGCACATAGTAGAGCACGGCGTTGGTGCTGCGAATGGCGGGGCCGATGGCTGCGGCCTGGAACGCGAGGGCGCTTCCCTGCCCCGCATAGGCGCGCACGGTGGCAATCCCCAGCAGGATGTACCCGGCATGAGCGATCGCCGAATAGGCCAGCAGCCTGCGTACGCCCACCTGCGCCAGTGCGGCCAGATTGCCCAGCACCATGGAAGCCGCGGCAACCAGCAGCAGAATCATCGCCAGCTTCGGCCAAGTCTGATAGAACTGCCGCGCAAAGGCTTCAGCCGGTATCGTCGCGCCACCCATCGCCGCGCCCGGCATCAGCCAGTTTTGGCTGAGCGTGATCAGTAGCGCAAAGCTGGCCACCTTGGAGACCGAGGCGATGAACGCTGCCGCCGGAGCGGGCGCGCCTTCATAGGTATCCGGCGCCCAAAGGTGAAAGGGCACGGCGGCGACCTTGAAGCCCAGCCCGGCGACAACCAATATCCAGGCCAGATAAAACAGCGGGCTCGGCCCCGAAGATGCAATGCTCCGCTGGATCGCCAGCAGATTCGTGCTGCCGCTCAAGCCATAGAAATAGCTGAACCCGAAGAGCAGAAAGGCCGCCGACATGCCTCCGAAGAGGTAGTATTTGATGGCCGCTTCGGCACTTTTTCCTGAAGTCTTCGCAAATGCCGTCAGAATATAAAGCCCCAGGCTGAGCAGTTCCAGCCCGATGAAGATCACCAGCAGATCCTGGGCTGCGGCGATGAGCAAGCCGCCGGATGCGGCCATCAACACCACGGCGACGAACTCGCCCACATGGCGGGTAACAACGGAATCGATTACCAGCAGCAGGGTCAGCGCCGTCAGCACCAGGATTCCAGTCTGCGCCACCTGCGCGAATCCCCCGGTTGACAGCAAGACGGACTCGCCCGACGAGCCGAAGCTCAACCCGCCATGGCCCTGAAACTGCAATGTCCACCAGGCCGCGCCGCAGCCCGCCACGCCCAGAAGAGCCGCAACGGCAGAGCGCACCCGGAGCGCGGCCTTGCGCAAAAAGCCCAGGTCCACCAATAGCACCACGAGCGCCGCGACTTCGAGCGCCGTCTCCGGCAGCGTTACGCGGAAAAGGTCTGCGTAATTCATCGTCCTCCTCCCGCAAGCAGCGCCTTGACCGCCGGTTCGATGGTATCGAGCAATATCTTCGGGTAAAGTCCGACCAGCAAGCTGGAGCCCACCAGCAGCACCACGCCGGTCACTTCAGGCCAGGTGATCGCGGCCAGCGGGTGCTCGTGTTCCTGCTCCAGCAGGTGCGCGCTGGGTCGCGTCTCATCGCTGAAGAAGGCCTTCTGCAGCGCGCGCCAGGTGTAGGCCACGCCCACCACGATGCCCACTCCAGCCGCGGCCACCCACCAGGGATTCACCATCCAGGCGCCAACCAGCACCTGCAACTCGGCGACAAAACCGGAGAAGCCCGGCAGCCCCATCGAGGCCATCCCGGCGATCACGAAGGCCCAGGCGGCAAAGGGCAGGCGCCTGGCCAGATGCATTGTCCCCAGCTCCGCCAACTGCCGGGTGTGGGTGCGGGCGTAGACCAGGCGGCCCACAATGGCGAACAGCAGGCCGGCGATGATGCCGTGCGAGAACATCTGCATCACCGCGCCGGTCATGCCGATCTGGTTCAAGGTCATCAGGCCCAGCAGCACGAAGCCCATGTGGCTGACGCTCGAATAGCCGATGACGAATTTGAAGTCGGTCTGCGCCAGGGCGACCAGCGCGCCGTAGACGATGCCGATAACCGCCAGAATCGCGAACACGTCCCGCCAGGAGCCGATGCCGATGAAGGAAAATCCCCACGGGTCAAGCCCGTGCGGGAAGAGGCCGATCCCGGCGCGCAGGCAGCCATACGCGCCCAGCTTCATCACCACGCCGGCCAGCAGCATGGAAGCAGCGGTGGGCGCTGCCACGTGGCCGGTCGGCGCCCAGGTGTGGAAGGGCCACATGCCGGCCAGGATGGCAAAGCCCGTGAAGACCAGCGGGAAGACCCACATCTGGAAGCTCACCGGGAAGTGGGCGGCTCCGAGCGCGATCAGGCTGGTCGAGTGGCTGCCCGAGGTCGAGTAAGCCGCCAGCAGGCCGACCAGCACCATCGCCGAGCCCACGAACGAGTAAAGCGCCAGCTTCATGGCCGCATACTCCCGCCGCGTGGAGCCCCAGATGGCGATCAGGAAGTACTTGGGCACGATGGCGATTTCATAGAAAACAAAGAGCAGAAAGAGATCGAAGCTGAGAAAAACCCCGTAAACTCCGCCGATCAGCGCCAGGAAAAAGGCGAAGAATTCATTGGTGCGCAGCTCGATGTCCCAACTGAAGAGCACCCCGGACACCGCGGCGAGGCCGGTCAAGAGCACCAGCACGCGGCTGATGCCGTCATCGGCCAGCAGGTAGTGAACCCCCATCGACGGCACCCAGAGCGCATCGACGATGATCTGCCTTCCCTGCCCCATGCCCGCCACAAAACCCGCTACTGCCAGAGCCAGCCCGGCCACGGCCACGGCCAGCGCAAGCCAACGCGCCAGATTGCGCGTGAGGGCCGGCTTGCCCTTGGGCAAAAGCGCCAGCACGAAGGCCCCGGCAAACGAGAGATAGATCGTCCAAGCCAACATCAAAATCTCCAGTGAGCCAAGAGGTTCATGACCGTCGGGTTCATACTCGCCACAATCAACTGCGGCACAAGGCCGATCAGCAGCATCAGGCCGATGACCGGAGCCAACGCCAGCCGCTCGCCATGGTGCAGGTCAGGGAATCCGACGCAGTGCGCTGCTACCGGACCCCAGAAGACCTTCTGAATGACGGTCAGAATCACCGCGGCCGTCACCAGCAGACCAAGAATCGAAACCGAGGCCGCAACCCAGGACAACGAAAAGACGCCGCGGAAGATGAGAAACTCGCCGGGAAAACCATTCAGCCCCGGCAATCCGAGCGATGAGAACAGAGTAATGCCCATCAGCCCGGCCAGCACCGGCGCCGGCTTGCGCAGCCCGCCAAAGTTGTCGATGCCGCGATGACCGCCCGAGCGCTCCTGGATCATGGCCACAAACCAGAACAGCGCCGCCGCCGTCAGGCCGTGGTTGAACATTTGCAGAATCACGCCGTTCAAGGCCGCCGCCTGGCTGGTCAGCGTGGCGGCTCCAGAGGCCGGAACCGCCAGCGCAAAGATGCCCAGCAAACAATAGCCCAGGTGGTTGACCGAGGAGTAGGCAAAGATGCGCTTCATGTCAGTTTGCGCCGCCGCCGCCCAGGCGCCCATCACCACCGTCGCGACCGCGAGCACCAGCAGCGGCGTGCGCATCTCGGCGATCTGATGCCCGAAGAGTGGAATTGCAATTCGAAGCAGGCCATAAACGCCCATCTTCGACATGGCGCCGGTCAGCAGCATGGTCACCGGCGAAGGCGCTTCCGCGTAGGCCGCCGGAAGCCAGGTGTGGAAAGGAATCATCGGCACCTTGACGGCAAAGCCGGCCAGCACGCCAATCGCCAGCCAGATCGTTACCGGCCCCAGGTGCGCCGTTACCGCCTGCTCCAGCGCTCCGGTTGAGGCCATCTGCGTCAGAACGCTGAAGTCCATCGAGCCGGTGGAGAGATAGACGGCCAGAAACGACACCAGCAGCGCCGCGCTTCCCGCCATGGTGTAAACGAAGAACTGCGTCGCCGCCGGCCCGCGTCGCGCGCCGCCCCACAGCTTGATGAGGAAAAAGGCGGGAATCAGGCTCAACTCCCAGTACAAAAACCAGGGAAAGAAGTTCAGCGCGGTGAAGGAGCCGAAGAGGCCGGATTCCAGCACCAGCACCAGCCCAAAGTAAAGCCCCGGCTGGTGGTGAACGCGGTGCGCCGCATCGACCGACATGAGCGTGACCAGCGCCGAGAGCACCAGCATCAGCGCTCCCAGCCCGTCCACGCCCAGGTAGTATTGGATGCCCAGAGACGGCGCCCAGGCGGCCCGCTCGACTAACCCGATGCTTCCATCCACGGGTAGCTGGGTCCACACCACCAGCGCCAGCGCCAGCGAGGCCAGCGTCGTCACCAGCGCCACGGCGCGCGCATGGCGGCCGGCGACGAGCGCCACAGCCGCCCCCACCAGGGGAAGCACGGTCAACAGCGTCAAGAGATGAAATCCGCTCATGCCCGGCTGCTCCAGATCAGAATCGCCACCAGCGCAACCACGGCCAGCGCCAAAATTCTCAAGTAAGTTTGCACGCGGCCTGTCTCGATCCGCGCCAGCAGGCCACCGCCCACGCCCAACTCCTCGCAGCTCTTGTCAAAGCTGCCATCCACCCAATTCATGTCGAGGAAGCGGTTCAGCTTCGCCCACAGGCCGAAGCCCCACGCCACTCCGGCCACCGCTCCGCCCCAGACGCGGCGGTCCAGCCAATCCGCGACCCGCGCCCACCACGCATAAAATGCAATCACCGTCACTCCGTAGAGTTCATCCACATACAGCCGGTCGCGCAGCCAGCCCCAGAGCATGGGCGCGGACTTCTCCAGCGCATCCGGCTCCTCCGCCTGCGGCGAGCGGCTTCCGTAGAGCATCCAGCCCAGACCCAATCCGAGGAAAACCACCGCCGCCGAGGTCGCCATCAGCCTCACCAGCCCCGGTTCCATGAAGCCGTGGATGTCGAAGCTCACCGCGCGGTCGTCCAGGAAGGCATGGAACCATGGCCACGCCGGGGTTCCGATCAGTCCCAGCGCGATGGCGAAGAAAGCCAGAATCCCCAGCGGCACGACCATCACCGCGGGGCTCTCGTGCGCCGTCTTATGACCCCGCCAGCGGCCGAAGAAGACGTAGCTGACCTGGCGCGTCATGTAAAACGCCGTCAGCAGTGCGCCGAAGACCAGCATGTAAAACGGCGTCTTGGCCACACTCCAGTGCTGAGCCGCCTCCAGAATGCCGTCCTTGCTCCAGAAGCCGGAAAACAGCAGCGGAAAGCCGCACAGAGCCAGCATTCCCACCGCATAGGTCAGAAAGGTAAAGGGCATGACGGACTTTAACCCGCCCATCTTGCGCACATCCTGCTCGTCGTGGCAGCCGTGCATCACCGACCCGGCGCCCATGAACAGAAGCGATTTGAAAAAGGCGTGGGTAATCAGGTGGAACATCCCCACCGCCACGCCGCCCATGCCCAGGCCGGCCATCATGTAGCCCAGCTGCGACACCGTGGAATAGGCCAGAATGCGCTTGATGTCGTTCTGCGCCACGGCGATCAGCGCCGCGAAGACCGCTGTAAATGCGCCCACCCAGGTGACCACCGTCAGCGCCGTGGTGGTCCCGCTCAGCAGCATTCCGCCGTGGGTAAGATGCGCGCCCGCGGCCATCAGCGGATAAACCCGCGCCACCAGGTAAACGCCCGCGGCCACCATGGTCGCCGCATGAATCAGCGCCGAGACCGGTGTGGGGCCCTCCATCGCGTCCGGCAGCCAGACATGCAGCGGAAACTGGCCGCTCTTGCCCGCCGCGCCGGCAAAGATCAGCAGGGCGATCGCGCCCGTGGCCGTCAGGCCCAGAGCGGCGTGCTGGGCCAGCAATCCGGTAAGCGCCTGAGCCTCCATCGAACCCGCGCCGTGGTTGTAAAACAGCAATGTGCCGGTTCCCGCAAAGAGCCAGACGATTCCCAGCAGAAAGAAGACATCGCCGATGCGCGTGGTGAGAAAAGCTTTCTTGGCCGCCGCCGCCGCCGCAGGCTTCTGATACCAGAAGCCGATCAGCAGGTACGAGGTGAGTCCGACGATCTCCCAGCACATGAACAGCAACAGCAGGCTGTTCGAGATCACCACGCCCAGCATCGCTCCGGCAAAGAGCGAGAGAAAGCAGAAGAAGCGCGTGAAATTCTCGTCGTGAGCCATGTAGCCGACGGAGTAGATGAAGATCAGCAGGCCAACGAAGCTGACCATCACCAGCATCACCGCCGCGAGCGGATCGAGCACCCAACCCAGGTCCACCTGCCCGCCGCCGAATTGCGTTCCCACCTGAATCCAGCTGAAGTTGACCGTCTCGCGGACGGCCGCGCCATGCGCCCACGCGGCCACCACGTGCACAAAGGCCACTAGCGAGAGCAGCAGCGAAAAACTCATCGACCCGATGGCCAATGCTGCGGCCGCCTTGCGTTTCGGCTGTTTCAGCAGCGCGCCCACGCCCGCGGCGATCATCGGCACGGCGGGAATCAGCCAGAGAATCTCCGCAATGGGAGAGACGCTCAGGAATGGAGTGAATGAAATTGTCTCTTGCATCAACCTCTCACCCTTTCATCCTGTTCGTGGCGTCCAGATCCGTTGTATGCGCATGGCGATGAATCGAGATCACCAACCCCAGCCCCACCGCCGCCTCGGCTGCCGCCACGGCAATCGAAAAAATCGCAAAGATCATCCCCGTCAGCAGCTCCGGATGCGGCCCATAGCGCCAGAAAGCGATCAGATTCAGGTTGGCCGCGTTCAGCATCAGTTCAATGCCGATCAGCACCAGGATGGCGTTGCGCCGGGTCAGCGCGCCGGCCAGGCCAATCGAAAAGACCAGCGCGGCCACCAGAAGATACCCCGCAAGCGGCGTCATTCAGCTCCCTCTTTCTCGTGCAAGGCCACGATCACCGCGCCGATCAAGGCCAAAGTCAACAACACCGCCACAATCTCCAGCGGCAAAACATAGCGGCCCATGAGCGCATTGCCAATCTCCTCCACGGTGACCGTGGGAGCCGGCGTGGCCTGCGGAAGCCAGGAAACGCTCTGCAGAACCGCCCAGCCGAAGACCGCAAAGACTGCCGCCGCGATCACCAGCCCCATCGGCCAACTCCGGCTGAAGACTCCGTCCTTCGGAGTTTCCGAGCCCTTGGTCAGCAGAATCGCGAAGACCACCAGAATCGCCACCGCTCCGATGTAGACCATGATCTGTGCAAACCCTGCAAACTGCGCGTCCAGATTCAGAAACAAAAGCGCCAACCCGGCCAGAGCCACCGTGAGCGCCAACGCGCAATGCACCGTGTTCTTCAACAGCATCGCCGCCAGGCTGCCAGCCACCGTGAGCGCCGCAATCAGGTAAAAAATAAGGTTCATCAGCAGTGGCTCCCTGTCTCGAAGTAGTAGGGATGGTGGCGATGACAACCGGGATTGAACGGGGACGAACAGTGAGGGCATTTGTCGAAACACCCCAGATATTGCCGAATACTTAGTTCGGCGCCGCAAACTCCGCATAACACCGCTGCCTGATCCCACTCGCATTTTGGCCAGACCTCGATCGCGTGATCGGCCAACGAATCGTGACACTCCTTGCAGGCATAGTAGATTCCGCAACACTTCATCTTGATTGCGACGATGTCTAGCGCTGTGTTGTAGTGGACGCAGCGCGTCTGAGGGTCGAGACAAACCCCAAGGACGTGCGGGTGCATTTTGGCCATGGACTTAGCGTAGAAGACTGCGTCCTGAAAACCGGATTGGACCGATGAATTCCTCTGGGAAAAATCACTCCGCATAGCGATATCTCCTCGGCCCAAAGCGTTTTCTGCGCATTCCGCCCCAGCCCAATCCCACGTAAGCCAGCGCCAGAATCAGTGTGCAGACCACCCACTGCCGCCATCCGCCGCCCAGGAAGCGCCAGGCCGCGGCCACCAGCACGTTCAGCAGGCTGATGGGCAGGACAAACTTCCAGGCGAAGTTCATCAGCTGATCCTGCCTGAGCCGCGGCATGGTGCCCCGCAGCCAGATGAAGAAGCAGATGGAAAGCATCACCTTGGAGAAGAACCATATCCACGACGGAACCCAGCCCAGGAACGAGAACGGCGCCGACCATCCGCCCAGAAACAGTGTGGCTCCCAGCGCGGCCACCGATAACATGCCGATATATTCGCCCAGGAAAAAGAGCGCGAATTTGAAGCCCGAATATTCGGTAAAATAGCCGGCCACCAGCTCCGACTCGCCCTCAGGCAGATCGAAGGGCGAGCGGTTGGTCTCCGCCGTGGCCGCGACGATGAAGATCACAAACGCCGCCAGGCCCCAGGGCGTAAAGACGTACCAGTGAGGGAAGACGCCCGTGTAGTGGTTCTGCGCCTCGACGATCTTCGTCAGCGAAAGCGAGCCGGAGATCATGACCACGACCACGCTCGATAACAGCAGCGGCACCTCGTAGCTGACCATCTGCGCCACCGCGCGCATGGCGCCCAGCAGCGAGTACTTGTTGCGGCTCGACCAGCCCGCCATGAAGACCGACAACTCGGTCGCCGCGCCCATCGAAAAGTAAAACAACAGGCCGGCGTCCATCTCCACCAGCACCATGTTGCGCCCCATGGGAATCACCGCAAAGCCCATGAACGCCGCCACCAGCAGCACCAGCGGAGCCAGAAAATGTACCGCCGCGTCGGCGTTCCTGGGAACGATGTCTTCCTTGGTCAGCGACTTGAGGCCGTCGGCCACCGGCTGCAGCAGCCCGAAAGGCCCCACGCGGTTCGGCCCCAGCCGGTTCTGCATCCGCCCCAGCCCTTTGCGCTCCAGCCACACGGAGATGGCCATCAGCGTGGGAAAGACCGCGATGATGGCCACCACGTTCACCAGCACGCCGGCCGGCTGCCGCCAGAAGGCGGGCAGATAGCCCAGCAGCCAGTGTTCAAACAAAACAAAAATCTGATCCAACTTATCGATCATCGGCTGGTCTCCCGCATCGGCTGGTCTCCCGCATCCGCTAGTCTCCCGCTCCTGCCGGCGGCTCGGCGGTTTTTGCCGCTGCCGCGGCCTTGGCGGCGGCGGCTTCGGCATCCAGCTTGGCCTTGGCTTCGGCTTTGGCCTTTTCCCCGGCCCGTCGCGCGTCCACTTCGCCCGCTTCGGTGGGGTGAATCTTCCGGTAATGCCCGTTCGACTTGGCCAGAGCCCTGCGGTCGTGCAACAGTCCGCCAAAACGGTCCGTGGTGCTCAGCTCGAACTCCGTGTCCATCTTGATCGCCTCAAACGGGCAGACCTCGACGCAGATCTGGCAGCTCATGCAGACGGAAATGTCGATGTCGAAACGCGCCGGATAGATCTGCATCTTGCCCACAAAATCCGGCTTCTTGTCCTTGGATTTCTCGATATAAATGCACTTGGGCGGGCACTCTTTCTCGCAGATCTGGCAGGCCACGCAGCGCAGGCCCGCCTCCCAGTCCTCGCCGTCGTACACCAGGAAGGGAAAGTCGCGCGTCGCCTCGATCGGAGCGATGCGCTCTTCCGGGTACTGGACCGTCGTCAGCCGCTCGGCGGAGACATAGCTCGCGGCAAAGTTCTTTGCCGTCACCGCCAGCCCCTTCAGTAAGCCCTCACCTAACAATGCATCCTCCCAAAAACAGCTACTAGCTAGCAGCTAGTAGCTATCTGTCCACTTCGCCCAGCACAATATCCACACTGCCCAGAATCAGCACCACGTCGGCCACATTATTGCCCAGGCACATATCTTCGAGAATCGTCAGATTCACCAGGCTGGGCGGCCTCACCCGGTAGCGGTAAGGGTTCGGACTCCCGTCGCTGATCAGATAAAAGCCCAGCTCGCCCTTGGGCGCCTCGATCCGTCCATAGGCCTCGCCCGGCTTGGGCCGGAAGCCGCGAATCTTCGCCTTGGGGTCCATCACCGGACCCTCGGGAATCTCCTTGAGCGCCTGCTCCAGAATCTTGAGCGACTCGCGCAGCTCCAGCAGCCGGATCATGAAGCGGTCGTACACGTCCCAGTGATCGCCCAGCGGCACCTGGAAGTTGAAGCGGTCGTAGATGCCGTAGTGGTCCACCTTGCGAATGTCGTAGTTGACTCCAGAGGCGCGCAGCATGGGGCCGGTGACCCCCGCGTTCACCGCCAGCTCCGGCTTCAGAATACCCACGCCCTGGGTGCGCGCCATCAGAATTTCGTTCGTGCAGAGCAGTGTCTCGAACTCGTCGGCAAAGGCCGGCAACTCCCCCACCAGCTTGCGCGTTCTATCCAGCCAGGACTGCGTTGCATCCACGCGGCAGCCCCCGAAGCGCATGTAGTTGCACATCATCCGCGCCCCGGTAAGCTCCTCGAACAAATCCAAAATCTTTTCCCGCTCGCGGAAGGCGTACATCAGCGGCGTGCCGCTGGCGCCCATGTCCTGAATCAGAAAGCCGATCGACGAAGCGTGGTTCTGCACCCGCGTCAGCTCGCCCACAATCACCCGCAGATATTCGGCGCGCTCGGGAACCGCCTGACCGGTGAGCTTTTCGACCGCCAGCGCGTAAGCCCAGTTGTTGGTCAGCGAGCAGATGTAGTCCAGCCGGTCGGTGTATGGCATCGAGGCCAGATAACTCTGCCCCTCGCCCAGCTTCTCGTGGTTGCGATGCAGGTAGCCGAAGACCGGCTTGAGCCGGATCACCCGCTCTCCGTCCAGGGCTACATCCATGCGGAAGACCCCGTGCGTCGAAGGGTGATGCGGCCCCATGGCCACTTCCAGAATCTCCGCTTCGCCGTCCGGCTGGAGCTCCATGGGCTGGTTCCAGCCCTCCAGCTTCTGGCTCTCCGGCTTCTCATGAGCAGTTGCGGAATGGCTTTGCAATTGGCTCATCGGCCGCCCTCCGTTCCCTGCCCACCGGCCACCGGGGCGTCACCCGCCGCCAGATGCGCCAGAGTCCGCTGCAACACCTCGTCGTGCGCCGTCGGCTCGTACTCGAAGTCGTCCGGCTCCCGGTAATCCTTCCGCATGGGGTAGTCCTTGAACCCCTCCCACATCAGAATTCGCCGCAGGTCCGGGTGCCCCGTGAAGACAATCCCGTACAGGTCGAAGATCTCCCGCTCCTGAAACTCGGCCGAGCGCCAGATGGGTGTCAGCGAAGGAATCTCCACCTGGTCGCCGCGGTTCGCGGTGCGCATTCGCAGGATCACCGGCCCGTGCTTTCTGGCCACCGAATAGAGGTGATAGACCGCCTCAAGATAACCCGGCTCAACGTGCTTGCGGGTCTCCTCGACCGTCTCTTCGACACTTTGCTCGACTCCATCCACGGTCTTGGCCACCGTGCGGGTCACCTTCACCTTTTCGGCGATCTCCCGGTCCGGCCAGTCCACGCCGGTGACGTTTGAAAGGTAATCGAGCCGGAGATCCGCATCGTCGTACAGAAACTTCGCCACCGAGAGCGCATGGGCAGGCGCGACGCGCAGCGAATGCTGCTCGCTGGGGCTGGGGTTGGGCACAATCTCCACACCCGCGCCCGGCACCGCCGCCTCGATCGCGGCCTTGATCTCTTCTATCGTCTTCATCAGCGAATCACCACCGGCACAGCCCACACGCCCTTGTTCGACGTCGGCTCCAGATCGTGCTCTCCGGGAACGGGCACCGGAAACTCGCCCTGCGCCGCGGCGTCCAGGTGCCGCGGACGGCCCTCCCCGGTCAGCGGTTGCTCGTCAATCTTTTTCTGCAGCATCATGAAGGCGTGCAGCAGCGCTTCGGGACGCGGCGGGCAGCCTGGAATATGCACATCCACGGGAATATAGCGATCAATTCCCTTCAGCACGTTGTAGCCCTGCTTGAACGGCCCGCCGCTGATGGCGCAGGCCCCCATAGCGATCACGTAGCGCGGCTCGCCCATCTGGTTGTAGAGCCGGACCACCTGCGGAGCCATTTTCTTGGTCACCGTGCCGGAGACGATCATCAGGTCGGCCTGGCGCGGCGACGGCCGGAAGACCTCTGCCCCGAAGCGGGCCAGATCGTAGCGCGCCATGGTGGTGGCGATCATCTCGATGGCGCAGCAGGCCAGCCCGAAGTTCATCGGCCAGACCGAACTGCGCCGGCCCCAGTTGTAGAGCTCCTGCATGGTTGTGACGAAGACGCCCTGCTTGCCCAGTTCGATCTTCAACCCTTCATCTACCATCTTCGCTTCGCTCCATGAGCTTCTAGCTGCTAGCTACTAGCCTCTAGCTTTACTTTCCACGCTTTCGTGGCCGCATCGTTGTCCTGGCAGCCGGCTGCGCTGCCTTTCATAAATTCCCGAGGCGCTGACCGCGGGCAATTGCTGGCGGATCACCGCCCTGCCAACCCCATGCCGCTGAAAGCTCAATGGCACCGGCTAGAACCTAGAGGCCGCTTTTTCACGCCCAGGTCAGCACGCCCTTGGCCCAGGCCCACGCCAGCCCTTCGACCAGCAGCAGCACAAAGACCAGCATGGCCACGCAGGCGGCGACATTCAGCCCGGTAAAGGCCACCGCAAAGGGCAGCAGAAAGACTGTTTCCACGTCGAAGATCAGAAAGATAATCGCGTACAGGTAATAGGCCGAACGGAACTGCATCCATGCATCGCCCTTGGATTCGAGGCCACACTCGTAGATGGCGTTCTTCACGCCATTTGGCTTGGGCGGTGAATACACATGCGCCCACAGCCACGCCAGCCCCAATGGAGCCAGCCCAAAACCGAGCGCCGCGGCGAACAGAACCGCCAGAGAAAAATAGGGATTTGATGCCATCTTCGAAAACAAAAATCCTTCTTCATGAACGTACCAGTTCAAAGGCAGCTTTGGCTAACGGAAAAGGGTCTTTCCACCCGCTCCGAGGGCATTTCACCCCCCTTTATCCCACCCTGTGAACCTGCTTCTAACGTCGCAGAGCAGAAAGGGCTTTCTAGTGGTGTCCCCCACACAGATGGTCGTTTATCCGTTTTGAAGGGTACGGGCTTTAGCCCGTACGTAAAGCCTGCAAAATCAAGAGGGCTTTAGCCCCTGAGGGAATGCCGGCTAAGCACCACTCGACGATTGGGCCGTGTTTCAGAGGATGATATTTCCGGCGGACACCACTAGCCTGATCCACTCCTGATTTTCGTCTGACGCCACTGCCTGCATAATCACCATGGAATGGACACACCGATCGTGCGGGCGAAAGCAAAGCTGCGCTTCCATCCCCGGAGCGCGAGGCGGTCTGAAAACCCCTACCGTTGCCGGCTACGTCAGATGCAGTCAGAAAGGCCCCGCGCAGCTTGCCCGTCCAATCGAAATGGCGAAGGTTTATCCCTCCCAGCGCCAGATCGAGCAGTCCTCCCAGTTCGACGACGCATACTCGCCGTCCGGCTGGTTGGCCATAATGCGGTGGTCGGCGAGCGCATCTGCCTTGGACCGCCGCACCTGCCCGAGAAACAGTCTTTTGAATCCGGGCTGCCGCTCCAGCACCTGCTCCTGTTCGTTGTTCACGTACAGCAGGTCGAGTCGGCAGGCGCGCCCGGCCGGGGCCTCCGGCAAAGTCATGGACAGGCTCTGGGACAGGCTCTGGGACAGGCTCTGGGGCAGGCTCCGGGACAGACTCCGATTCCAGGCCGTGAGCAGCCGCCGCATCACCGGCGCGCCGAAGGGATTGAAAAGCAGCGCCAGGCACGGCCCCGCCGGAAGCGGAAACTCGACCGCATCCCGGCAAACGATCTTCATCGGCGCACGCGCCCGTTCCGAGGCCCGCCAGGCGGCCAAGTTTCTGCGCGCAATCCGCGCCAGCGCAGGGTTCAGTTCCACTCCTACCACCTGGCGAAACGGAAACTGGGCTCCCAGCAACACGGCCCGCCCCATCCCCGCGCCCACATCGAGGAAGGTGACTTCTTCAATCGCACAATCCGGCCGGCTCCTCCGCCAGCGGCGCACCAGTGCCTGGAAGACCGACGGCGCGACCCCGTAGTACGCCGTCGCATAGCGGTCATGCCGGTGGCCGCTCTGCAAGTGCCGCCCGGCAACCAGCCCGCTGGTCCGAACTCCAAACTCCTCATCAAAGGGGTGGCGCGTAAACCCCTCTTCAACCTTGAGCCCCGGCAGCCATCGCCGCGCTGGAATTTTCCCGGTGGTCATCGAAAGAAATCCTTCGCGCCCTGAGCGCATGGCAGGCAGGAATAGAGCCATTTCGAGCAAATCTTGATCGAAAGTGCGAGAAGCCGGCTACGATTGCTCCGTCGCCTTGGAATCAGGCAGCGGAGCAAAGGTTCCCTGATGCTTGGCTAGTGTTCGTCGGCAACATGGCGTGGGTATCCCTCGGCAATCGATTCGCGAGCCGGGTTCCCTGTACAGAAAAACAAAGCCTTCGGTTCCATGGTCTCATCCCTCGGTCACACCAGGAGTGGAATGGGGGATCCGCCAGCTAGTTTCAACAGGCGATCAACCCCTACTGGCTCCACTTTGAGCAGAGGAACGACGGCATAGCGATTCGATTGAGAAGCAATGGCATCGATCTCGCGCAATTCGTTGCGCGCGCGCTGCCGCAGCAGCGGCGAGAGCGGATGGGCCGCCGCCACGCTGTTGTTGACGATCCATGCCCACGGCTCGATGCCGGCGCGCCGCAGGTCATCCTGCAGGTTGACCGCTTCGAGCACGGGCGTTGTTTCCGCCAGGGACACCAGCAGCACCTTGGTCTGCTTCGAGTCTTGCAACTGCATCATCGGGGTGACGGACTGCTGGCCTCCGTTCTCCGCGTGGCGCATCACTTCCCGGTGATAAGCGCCGGTCGCATCGAGCAGCAGCAGGCTGTGGCCGGTAGGAGCCGTATCCATGACTACAAATTTCTTTCCTGCCTCGCGAATGATGCGGGAGAAGGCTTGAAAAACGGCGATTTCTTCGGTGCAGGGCGAGCGCAGATCCTCTTCCAAAAGCGCCCGGCCTTCGGCGTCGAGTTCTGCTCCTTTGCTGTTCAGTACATCCTGACGATAGCGCTCGGTTTCGGCGTGCGGATCGATGCGGCTCACGGTGAGGTTGTCCATTGAGCCGTCCAGGGTGTCGGTGAGATGAGCTGCCGGGTCGGAGGTGGTCAGATGTACCGCCAGGCCCCGACCGGCAAGTTCCACAGCAATGGCGGCGGCCAAAGTGGTTTTGCCGACTCCGCCTTTGCCCATCAACATCACAAGACCGCGTTCGTCGGCGGCAATCTCATCCACCAGCGCAGAAAGATGGGGAAACTCCAGATTGGACGGCAGTTGTTCTTCACTGGCGACTGTCTGTGCCGGCTCATCCTTCAGCAAATGACGCAGCGCATCGAGGCCTACCAAATTGAAAGGTTTGAGAGGAAGCCGATCGCATGGAAGGGCGGTGAGCACCTCCGGAATCGCGGACAAGGCAGCCTCTTCGCGGTCGCAGATCGCCGCTGCCAGCGGGTCTTTCGCTGCTTCGCTGCGCGGCAAAACACCGTTGATGACGAGGTACTGCTGGGACAGACCAATGGCCGCGAGTTCTTCATGCGTGCGAGCGACTTCGCGCAATGTCGCCTGTTGTGCGCGGGCAACCAGGACCAGGCGTGTGCGCAAAGGATCGGCAAGAGCTTCGAGCGCGGATTTGTACTGCGCATGTTGCTTTCCCAGCCCAGCCAGTGGTCCCAGGCACGAGGCATCGCCTTTGCCCAGGTCCAGAAAACCGCTCCACGCACCAGGCAACTGCAGCAACCGGATCGTGTGCCCGGTCGGGGCAGTATCGAAAAGGATGTGATCGTAACCGGCAGTCAAAGCCGAATCCGTGAGCAACGCAGTAAACTCGTCGAAGGCCGCGATCTCTGTCGTGCAGGCTCCCGAGAGTTGTTCCTCAATGCCGTCCACCACTGCCTCCGGCAGCACACCGCGAACCGGCCCCACAATGCGATCACGGTAGGCCTGGGCTGCCGCTTGCGGGTCGATTTCCAGCGCGGACAAACGCGGCACGGCGGGAATAGCGGTGATCTGGTTGCCGATGCTGACACCGAAGACCTGGCCCACGTTCGAGGCCGGATCGGTGCTCACCAACAGCACTCGTTGTCCGGCTTCGGCCAGTTGGATCGCCGTAGCGCAGGCAATCGAGGTCTTGCCTACGCCACCCTTGCCTGTAAAGAAGAAATAGCGGGGAGATTGTTCGAGAAATTTCATCTTGGTATCTCCAGTGTTCAAGTGTTTAGTCCTACAGTTGTAGATCGTCTTTGCGGAGGGAGCAGGGGGCTTCAGCCCCCTGAAAAACCGAAACAACGGGGCCTCTAGGCTCGGAACAGGGCAATCCGAAGCAAATACAACTGTAGTATCAGCAGCCGCCGCCGCCTGAGCAGCAGGATCTGACGGCCTTGAAAGAAACATGCATTTCGATTCCTGCCCAGCGCGTCAATTCAGTGCGATCCGGATAGCGGCCCGCCAAAGCCACTTGGCCATCCACCAGAACCAGTGGCAGCGCATCAGCGCCTGAGCGCTCCAGAAACGCCTTTACGACCGGGTTATTAGCAAACTCCATTGGTTGCTGTGCCAGGCTGAAGCGCTCGAGCTGCGCGCCGTTCTGCTTGGCCCAGTCCACGTCTGCCGCGAAACTGACCAGGTTCTGATCGACATCGACTCCGCACACGCCGGTGCTGCAACACAGCGCCGGGTCAAATACTTGAATGGTTCTCATTTTCCTTCTCCTTTTAACGTTGATATTGCGATTACGAACAAACTTCGCCGATTCGATTCAGTTCCACTGCAAGGCGCGCAGGATCGAGCTTCAATTCAGCCAGAGGCAGCGCAAGAAAGGCCTCGATCCGAGCGCGCAGAGTGCGATAGACCCTCATGAAGACCGCGTCGATTTCTTCGTCGCTGCCGGTTGCATGCGCAGGGTCTTCGACGCCCCAATGAGCGCGCAGAACTTTTCCGAGGTAGGCGGGACAGGTTTCGCCCGCGGCATTGGAGCAGACGGTGATGACCACATCGGGAGTCAGCGGCAGCTTATCCCACGACTTGCTGTGTAAGCCATCCGTCGAAATCCCCTCGCTGCTCAGTAGCGCGAGCGAGCGGGGATGCACCTCTCCGGCTGGCTTGCTGCCTGCACTCATCGCTCTCCAGCCCGAAGGGGCAAGGTGATTGAAAATCGCCTCTGCCAGAATCGAGCGGCAAGAGTTCCCGGTGCAGAGAAAAAGAACATTCATTTCAGCTTCTCCTTGTAGCTTCTGAAAGAGGAGGAAGCACGGCTTCACAACATTTCGAGGCGCCGCGAATGTCTGCGCACTTCTCTGGTTGGCCGGAGCAACACTCTTCCGTCAGGTAAGCAATCAAGTCCAGCATCAGTGGAATGTTGGCGCGATAGCGTTGAAATCGCCCCTCTTGCTCCACCGTCAACAGGCGGGATTGCGTCAGTGCTTTCAGGTGAAACGAAAGATTTGTAGGCGGCACGTCGAGCGTTGAGGCAATCTCGCCCGCCACCAAGCCTTCCGGTCCCATTTTGACCAGCAACCGGTACACCTCCAGCCGCACGCCCGATGAAAGGGACTCGAACACGCAGATTGCTGTGCTCTTCTTCATAGTATGACTATACAACAACTATTGAAATAATGCAACTAAATCAAGGCCTCTTCCATCAACAAGTCCTGCGCGCTGCCGATCCTCTTCTTGGAAAGCGTCAGGATATGGAAGATATCCTGACGCGAAAAGTGCGAGACCTTCGCCATTTGCCAGCTCAATCTTCTCGATGACCTTCAGTTGCGCCGCGCTATCCAGGTCGGGGCGCAGCGTGGCGACCGTCTCGACGGCCAGGTAGCCGTGGGCGATACGGCAGGCGTACTCGGGGTCACGCCGCGCATCCGGGCCCATCGGGTCCAACTGCGTTCCACCGAGCCCAGCGAGGAGATGAGAATGCCGTCCATATCGAAAAGAATGCCCTTGCAGCGGACTTGAACCGGGGAAGAAGCGATGGAAGAAGCGATGGTTCTATCGTAGCGGGGGACGGTTTACCGCTTTTCCTGGGCTTTCCTGAGCGCGGCGGGGGCTTTTTTGGGCGCGGCGAAGGTGACCTTGGACGGTTCGGTGAGGGTCACCGTGGCTGGCACCGGCGTCGTGAGGGAGCCGCGTTTCACCTCGCTCTGTTTCAGTGTGAGCAAGCCGTTGCCGATCCCGGCGTCGGCGGTCCAGCTTTCAAAGCGCGCCAAGGCGGGAGGAATCTGACCAGAGCCCGAAGCTGCGGCGACTGCCCCATGCCGCCACTGGAAATGGAGAGCGCCCTGGGCCGAGGCGGCCAAATCCCTGGCCGTGAAACCGGAGAGATCGATTTTGCCGTTCCCGGCGAATGTGCCTCCGGCGATGCGCAACCTGAGCAACTGGCCAATGGCCTGCGGGCTGAGCTTTTCAAACTGGCCTTCGAGCGCGTAGGAGGGCTTGTCCTGGGTCGACGAAGCGATGTGCAGTGTGCCGGTTCCCTGGACGCGGCCGCCCAGCAATCCGGCCTCGAAGGCGGTCATCTCGGCTCCGTTGGCAAGCGCGCGCAAAGTGACCGTTGGATCGTGCAGCGTGACCGGCCCCAGAACCAGCGATTGGGCTTTGACCGTGCCCTCAAGCTGCGGCCAGGCTGGAGCAGCCGAGCGGTGAAAACGATCGATCAGCGTGGAAAGCAGGGTGCCCCGCTCATGAGCGCCCAGGAACGCCGCCTGGAGCTCGACCGAGTCGAGCGCGCCAAACTGGGCCTGAAAGGTCGGTGGACAGGTCTGCGGCGGGTCGCAGGCGGCGGGAAGAGTGAGACTGGCCGTTCCCTTCACCGGGCCGTACGAAAAGACGACCGGGGTCCAGCGAATTTCGCCCCCGTCGAAGTTCAGCGTGGCCTGGGAGATCACGACGTGATTGGCCAGGTAATCGGCCTTCCAGTTCACATCGCGCAGAATCACAGTCCCCGTGAGGCTGTCGCCTGGGGGCTCGACGGTTGGCTGCGGAAGTGGCGGGCCGACTTGCGTGGCAGGCGAAGGGCCTCCGAACGACAGCTTCTCGACCGGCACCCAGGGGCCTTCGGCCGTCAGGTCCACGGAGATGGGACCGCCGGCCAGCCCGTTCAGTCCGGCGGTATTGGCAAATCCGGCCACCGCTGCCAGTTCCTTGGCCCGCGCCATGGAGGCCTGGCCGCGCATCACAACCTGGTAGCCGGAGAGCGCCAGCCGGGTGGAAATCGTGAGTGGAACGGGTGCGCCAGCGGGAACGGCCACGGTAGCGGTGAGCGCCGGGGGCTGGGAGACGCCAGGCAACTGGTTCCCAAGAGTGGACGCGGGCACCAGTTGCAGTTTGGGAATGCGGATGGGTTCGCTGAGTCCATTGCCGCTCAGTTGAAATCCCTCGATGACGATGCTGCCGGTGAGTGGCTCCTCAGCCGCAGCTTGGGCCTTGGGAAGACGGCTATTGGAAACACGAACCGGTTTTTCCAGCGTGGCATTGGTCGAAGATGCTGGGTTGGCGGCGCTGGGCGCGTAAGTGATTTTTCCGCTCGCCGATCCGCTGGCCTCCAGGCCGGGAGCCAGATCGCTGCGCACTGTGCGCAAGGCGTCCAGTCCGACGGCTGCGGAGATCCGGTCCAGCTCGACGGAGAGGCGCGGCAGGCCGCCCTGGCCAGCCCGCTCGCCGGGCAAGTTTCCAGTGAGGCGAACGTGGCCGTCACCCAGCGGGGAGTCGCAGACCAGGTTGTCGATGGCGCGGCTGGTGATGTGGGCGGCAAAGCTGCAGTTGGCGTCAAAGTCCATGGGCTCGGCAGGGGCGAACTCGGCGCGATGAACGCCGGTCGCGCGCAGCCGGGCTTTGATCTGGGCCGCCTCGGCCGTGCCGTCCAGCTGGAGGTCGCCGGTAAGATCGCCGCGCCAGCCCGCATCGGAGCCGAGCAGCAGGCGGGTGAGCTGGCCCAGCTGCGCCTGGTTCCACTCCAGGTCGACATGCACCGGCATCTGGCGCAATGCGGGAGCCTGGTGCAGATCCGCCTCCAGGCGCACGATCCCCGTGCCGGCCTGTTCGAGACTGATGTCGGTGCGAACGGGTTCGCCGCGCAGCCGGACGCGCCACTCGCCCGGATCCGGCTGCCACAGCGAGATTCCGGCGCTGACGATTGAAAACGGCAGCTTTTCCACGCCGTTTTTGATGTTGATGCGGGAGTTGGTGGCCTCAAGGTAAGGCAGCTTGACCAGCCCGGCACTGGCGGACGCAGTTTGCGCATGGGCGGTAGCCGTGCGCAGCAGCGGGTCAATATTCCAGGAGCCGGCGGAGGTGCGAACCAGATTCAGGCTGGCCTCGTCCACGCTGATGGTGTCAATCTCCAGCCGCCCGCGCCACAGCGAGAGAAGCCGAATCGAAGCCGCGACCGTGCTGGCGTGGAGCACCGGCTCGGCGCCGTAACCAGGGTCATCCTCGACGGTGAGGTCGGTGAGCACAAAGCCCGGCCGGGGCAACAGACGAACCTCAACCGAGGAGAGACGAACCGGGCGGCCCAGCGAGGTGGAGATCAATTGGGTGATCTGCGCCTTGTATCGGCTCACGCTCACCAGCGGGGGCACGATCAACCCGGCCAGCAGAATGACCGCAAGGGCCATCAGCAGCAGCCAAAAGCGCTTGCGTTTTCGTTGCCGGCCTTCGCTCTGTTCGTTCATGGGCTCGTGTAAAATCCGTTCGTGCGGGTCAGTTCAGCGAATCATATGCAGAGTACGCTTCCAGCGCGTATCGGTAAAGAAGTGCAGCGCAACGTGTCCCATCCAGCCCAGGCTGCTGCCCAGCCCCGCCTGCTCATATTGGTCTTCCGGAGTCTTGAACGACCAGTAGTTGAACAGCGGGCGGCCCACGATGTTCGCCCTGGGCACAAAACCCCAAAAGCGCGAATCGAGGCTGTTGTGCCGGTTGTCGCCCATCATGAAGTATTTTCCCGGAGGTACCACCAGGTCGCCATTCACAATGTGATTGGAAAAATCGACCGTCCAGGCTTCGGTTGCGTCCATGTCCGGGGATGGCGGTACGGAAGGAAACTCGTCGAGAAAGTCGGAATGATTCTCCGCCGTCGTCGGCTGCGCGTAAGGCTGAGCCTGGGCCACACCGTTGATGATGACGATACCGTTGCGCAGATGGATGCGATCTCCGGACACGCCGATCAGCCGTTTCACCAGAAACATCACCACCGGCTTGCCGTCTGCGTCCAGCTCTCCTGGCTTGATGAAGACGACCACGTCGCCGCGCCGGGGCTCGCGGTAGTACACCAGCGGCATCCACCTGGCGGGCGGGGCGAGGGTAATGCGATCCACCACCAGGTGGTCGCCCACCAGCAGAGTCTTTTCCATCGAGCCGGAAGGAATCACGAAATTCTGCGCCAGCAAGGTAAGAATGAACAGGCCAACGACCAAGACGGAGCAGATGCTGGCCACGGCCTCGAACGGGGTCTCTTCCACCCGCTGCGCAGCGGGTGGAAG
>Ga0255350_1000202_pt1 | contig 24101 bp, 24 predicted proteins | sample HBST25r1metaG_FD_186028 | JGI IMG/M metagenome (GOLD analysis project Ga0255350, IMG submission 186028) | Peat soil microbial communities from Stordalen Mire, Sweden - H.B.S.T-25.r1 | ecosystem: Environmental > Terrestrial > Soil > Wetlands > Peat | place: Sweden: Norrbotten County, Stordalen...
GCATGATGCCGGCGCCGGGGGTTTCATCCTCCACCAGCCCACAGCGACCCGGCGCCGGCATCATGCGCACCACCGCCGAATCCACCTTGGGGGGCGGCCAGAATGCCTGCGGAGGCACCGCCAGCACCAGCTCCATTTCATAGCGGTACTGCAACATGACACTCAGCCGGCCGTAATCGGCACAGGAAGGGCTCGCCAGCATGCGCTCCACCACTTCCTTCTGCAGCATGAAATGCATGTCTATCACCTGCTCGCCATAGCTTGCCAGGTGAAACAGCAGGGGAGTGGAAATGTTGTACGGCAGATTACCGACGATTTTCAGCCGTTGCCCCAGCGAGGCAAAATCGAAGGCCAGGGCATCGCCTTCGTGAATCACCAGGCGCGCCGGATCGAATTCCTTTTTCAGGCGGCTGATGATGTCGCGGTCGATTTCCACCACGTGCAGACACGCCACGCGCTGCATCAGCGGTCGTGTCAACGCCCCCAGGCCGGGTCCGATTTCGACCACGGTATCGTTGGCGCCAGGATGCACCGCATCGACGATGCACTCGATCACATGGGCATCCTGTAAAAAATTCTGACCAAATCGTTTTCTTGGAATATGTTGATTCATAGAGGCTCGGTTGGTTTTCGCCGATTGTAAACCGACTGGGCGCTGGCCTGCAGGGGATTCTGCCTCAGGCCCAGGTAAAATTCGCTCCGCTGCTGGCGCTGATCAACTGCGACAGCACTTGAGTCAATTCGCTTTGATCGCGATGATTGATCCAGTGCTGCTGCGGATCCAGCGAAAAATGAAAGCCTCCACTCCTGGCGGCGACCCAGATTTCGCGGTTAGGTGTATGGCGATTGATCACAATCTGTTCGCCACTCTCAAATTCGATTTCCAAGACTCCGCCATTGAGCTGATAATCGAGGTCAAGATCGGTACTGTCCAGCGCCGTCTGGAGCGATTCCAGCAGTGCGTCGGTGATCACCATGAATTCGCTTTCTGTCATATCGGCACCTTTATATTTCGCCTCCGGCTGTGTTCTCCGGGCAGGCTTTGCTAAAATCATCGATTGTCACTGTGGATTACATTGTATGCGATACCTATTCATTCCACTGAGTCTGGCTTTGCTGTTAAGCGCTTGCGGCTACAAAGGCCCATTGTACCTGCCTGATCACAATAACCCGTCTCAGCATAAACAGGATGCCAGTCAGCCGTGAAACCTACTCAGTATCAAAATGATACGCTATTTGTTGATGGCGTTGCCCTGGACGACCTGGCCCAGCAGTATGGCACCCCGGTCTATGTGTATTCCGAGGCGGCGCTGAGCTCCGCCTACGAACAATATCGCCAGGCGTTTGCCGCCTTCGATCCGCTGATCTGCTACGCCATCAAGGCCAATTCGAATCTGTCCATCCTGCGGCATTTTGCCCGGCTGGGATCAGGCTTCGATATTGTTTCTGGTGGCGAACTGGAGCGAGTGCTGGCCGCGGGCGCGGCGCCAGAGCGCATCGTTTTTTCCGGCGTAGGCAAATCCGATGCCGAAATGAGCGCTGCCCTGCAAGCCGGTATCCGCTGTTTCAACATCGAGTCGATCAACGAACTGCTGAAACTCAATTCGGTCGCCGCCCGCCTCAAGCTGATCGCGCCTATCTCCCTGCGCGTCAACCCGGATGTCGATGCCCAGACCCACCCCTATATTTCTACCGGTCTGAAAGACAACAAATTCGGCATTGCCTTCGATTCGGCGCTGGACGTCTATTTGCAGGCGGCGCAGCTCAAAAATCTGCAGATTACCGGCATAGACTGCCACATCGGTTCGCAACTGACCGACGCCACCCCCGTGGTGCATGCGCTGGACCGCCTGCTGATACTGGTGGATCAATTGCATGAGCATGGCATCCACCTGCGCCATCTGGACATCGGCGGCGGCATGGGCATTCGCTACGATGATGAAACACCACCGGACATTTCGGCTTTCGCCAGGGAAATCGGTTTGCGTCTGCAAGGTCGCAAGCTGGAACTGATACTGGAACCGGGGCGCTCTCTGGTAGGAAACGCCGGTTTGCTGCTGACGCGCATCGAATATCTGAAATTGGGCGAAAGCAAGAATTTTGCCGTGGTGGATGCGGCAATGAACGATCTGATGCGCCCGGCGCTCTATTCCGCCTATCATGCGATCCTGCCGGTGCAACGCCATGCCGGTGTGTTGCCCCTGACCGTGGATGTGGTTGGTCCAATCTGCGAATCCGGCGATTTTCTCGGCAAGGACCGCAAACTGCCGGTGCTTGAAGGCGATCTGCTGGCGGTGATGTCCGCCGGCGCTTATGGATCCAGCATGGCCAGCAATTACAACACCCGGACTCGCCCGGCGGAAGTCATGGTCAGCGGCGCGCAAACCCGCTTGATCCGCAAACGCGAAACACTGGGCGAACTCCTGGCCAATGAAAAAGACTGTCTGGATTAAATCCGGATACTTGTCATGGACAAGCTTTGTCCGTACTGCAAGCGTGCAGGGTTTTTGAGTAAGGAATGGTTTGAATGACTCGATTTACCCGCCATTTACAAGATCACAGCGTGCAGAATCCGTTTCCGGGGATGGTTCGTCTGGAGCGCGCCCTAGGCCATCCACTGGCAATGCGTATTGGTTCCAACGAAAGTTTGCCGCTGCAAAATCCTGCATTGCTGCAGTTGCTTGGTCCACAGGGATGCGATCTGGCGCGCCTCTACCCCGACCCCTATGCCCACGCCTTGCGCCATATCGCAGCGGAATTGAATCAGCTTGACGATGATCAGGTGATTTTCGACAGCGGCGCCGACAGCCTGATTTTGCTGGCCTTGCGCCTGTTTTGCGATGTGGGCGCCACGGTCATCGCCAGTGCCGGCACCTATCCTACATTTCGCTATTTTGCCGATGGCCATGGCGCCCGCGTGGTCGAGGTCAGTCCGCAACCGACTCTGGAAGGGGGACTGGAAGTTGATCTGGGTGCGCTGGCTTGCGCCGCGCATCAGCACCGGGCGCAATTGGTCTATCTGGCCAATCCCGACAACCCGACCGGCCATTTTCATTCTCAGGAAGAAATCAAACGCTTCCGCCAGAGCCTGCCGCAAGACTGTCATTTGCTGCTGGATGAGGCCTATCTGGAATTTGCCTTGCCCGAGGGCGCGTACAGCAGTGTGCTGCCGAATACCCTGAGATTGAGAACCTTGTCGAAAGCCTACGCCCTGGCCGGGCTGCGTGTAGGCTATGCCATTGCCTCAGCCGAGATCATCGCCAAAGCCGACGAGATACGCCCGCAATTTGCACTGTCTGCGCTGGCGCAGGCGGCCGCAGCCATCGTACTCCAGGGACAGGGCGACGTGCGCAAGCTGCTGCAACTGACCTTGTCGCTGCGCCAACAGCTGATTGTACGTTTGCAGGCGCGCGGCTTAACCGTACTGCCCAGCTGGACCAATTTCGTCTGCGTGCACTACCGGGATTCAGGCGTCACCGAGCGGGTGCAGCGCCAGTTGTTCAACCAGGGCATTGCCGTGCATCGGCCGGCGCATCCGGCGCTCAGCGATTTGCTGCGTATCACCGCCCATCCACTGGCGCTGACGGACACCGTTATCGATACCCTGTCAGCCTAAGCAGAGCAAAGCCCGCTGCGCGGGCTTTGCTGACGCCGGCTGCTACAATGCCGCCATCACGCGCTCAACCGCTTCCAGCGTTTCCTGTATCAAGGCATCGCCATGCGCATCGGAGACAAATCCGGCTTCAAAGGCGGACGGAGCCAGATAGATTCCCTGATCCAGCATGCCATGAAAGAACTGTCTGAACGCAGCGACATCACACTGAGAAACTTCGGCAAACGAGGTCGGCACCGCCTCTCTCATATACAAACCAAACATGCCGCCGACACTGTCGGCGCACAGGCTGAGCCCATGCTTGCGCGCCGCGTTGTTGATGCCCTCCGCCAGCATGGCGGTATGGCGTGACAATTCCTGATGGAATCCGGGCCGCTGTATCAGCTTGAGCGTCGTCAAGCCGGCAGCCACCGCCAGCGGATTGCCAGACAGGGTTCCGGCCTGGTAGACACTGCCGGTGGGCGCGATATGGTGCATGATATCGGCGCGGCCACCGAATACCGCCATCGGCATGCCGCCACCGACCACCTTGCCCAGGGTGGTCAAATCGGGCGTAACCCCATGCAGACTTTGCGCGCAGTTCAGCGCCACACGGAATCCGGTCATGACTTCGTCGTAGATCAGAACCGCATTATGCTTGTGCGTCAGGGCGCGCAGGGTGCGCACGAATTCCGCGGTCGGCTTGATCAGATTCATATTGCCGGCGAATGGCTCCAGAATCACACAGGCGATGGTGTCGCCGATCTCGCGGAAGGTTTGTTCCAGCTGTTCGACGTTGTTGTAGTCGAGCACCAGAGTGTGTTTGGTAAAATCGTGCGGCACCCCGCCGGAAGACGGCGTACCGAAAGTCATCAAACCGGAGCCGGCCTTGACCAGCAAGCTGTCTGAATGCCCGTGATAGCACCCTTCAAACTTGATGATGCTGTCACGGCCGGTATAGCCCCGCGCCAGACGAATCGCGCTCATGGTGGCTTCGGTACCGGACGATACCAGTCGCAGTTTTTCTATGGACGGGACCAGGCGGCAGATTTCTTCGGCCAGCAACACTTCACCTGCGGTTGGCGCGCCAAACGACAGTCCGCCCGCCGCAGCCTGTTGTACCGCCGCGACCACTTCCGGATGGGCATGACCCAGTATGGCCGGGCCCCAGGAACCGACATAATCGATATAGCGCTTGTCGTCCGCATCCCAGATGTATGCGCCTTTGGCGCGCGCAATGAAACGCGGAAATCCGCCAACCGATCCAAAGGCGCGGACCGGTGAATTCACCCCGCCGGGGATATGGATTTTTGCCCGTTCAAACCATTCTTCATTCAGCGACATTTTAGATTCAGTCCTATTATTGGGAATTCAAGCCTGTTCCCGCCAGGTAGGGTAGGGATGATCGGCCAGATAGGCATTGGTGAAGCGGCCATCGGCCGTCACTTCCTTGCCTAGCCATTCCGGCATCTCGAATGGGGCATTTTCGCTGGGCAATTCTATCTCCGCCAGTACCAGGCCGGTATTGGCGCCAAAAAACTCGTCAACCTCCCAGATATTTCCGGCAAATGCCACACGCGTGCGATTTTTTGAGATCGCCTGGCTGCACATGACATCCAGTATGGTTTGCGCCTCGGTTTTGGGAATTTCGTACTCAAACTCATGACGCGAGGCATCACTGACTCTGGCCTTTAGAGTCAGCCAGGCCTGCTGATCGACAATGCGAACTCTGACGGTTCTTTCAGGATCAACCGACAGATAGCCCTGAACATAGGCTAGTGCCTCACCCTGCTGGCGCCAGGCCTCACCGTTGACCAAAAAGCGGCGTTCAATTTCCATGCCCATGTTCTATCCTCATGATCAGAACGGTTTGACGACCACCAGGATAACGATAGCCAGCAAAAGAATGGTTGGCGCTTCGTTGAACCAGCGAAACCATTGGTGACTGCGCTGATTGCGCTCTGCGGCGAAATCGCGATAAATCTTGCCGCAGTAGCAGTGATAGCCGATGAGCATGGCCACCAGCGTCAATTTGGCGTGCAGCCATGCCGCGCCGAATCCCAGATGCCAGGCCAGCCAGCCACCACAACTGAGCGCCAACACCGCCAGCGGCAGCATGAAGCGGTAGAGCTTACGCGCCATCTGCAACAATCTGGCGTATTCATCGGCCTGGGTGGCCATGGCAAGATTGACGTATATGCGTGGCAAATAAAATAACCCTGTAAACCAGGACATTACAAAGAAGAGATGTAACGCCTTCATGTATAGATAGCCCAAACTTCACCCCTGATAAGTGACTGCCCTATGGATACGGCTCAATCAGCCCCAGCCTACGCATGCGTAGCGCTGGCCGCTACTGCAAAATATTTTCATGCCATCATACCGATGATCCCGGTGATCACAGCTCCATCATCTCAAAATCATCCTTGCGCGCGCCGCAATCCGGACATGTCCAGTTCAGTGGAACATCTTCCCAGCGGGTACCCGCCGCGATACCTTCATCAGGACGACCGGTTTCTTCTTCATAGATGAAGCCACAGATCAGACACATCCAAGTTTTCATTGCTTTACTCCATAGTCGGTTAAAATAACATCTCTAACCTATTGTCAGCGACTGAGGTCAACACTTGGCTAACACACCCTTACATCAAGATGCGCCGCCCGCCGTCATGACGCTTGCCGGTTCCGACCCCAGTGGCGGCGCGGGCATACAGGCGGACATTCTGACCCTGGCCAGCCTGGGATGCCATCCCTTGTCGGTGATTACCGCGCTCACCGTACAGGATAGCGCGAGCGTTCATGACATTATGGTAATAGACGCTGAATGGGTACATGACCAAGCCCGTCTATTACTTGAAGACATGCCGGTTGCCGCTTTCAAGGTCGGCATGATCGGCAGCATAGAGAATATCGCGGTGATTGCACAACTGGCGGCAGACTATCCGGATGTGCCCTTGATTCTCGATCCGGTCCTGGCCAGCGGCGGCGGCGACGAATTTGCCGACGAAGACCTGATTTCGGCGATGCGCGACATGTTGTTGCCACAGGTAACGATTTTGACGCCCAACAGTCTGGAAGCGCGGCGCCTGGCAAGCAATGATCCGGACGAAGAAGACAATCTGACGCTGGATGAATGCGCACAGCGCCTGCTGGCTCTCGGGGTCGGCCATGTATTGATTACCGGTACCCACGAAAACACCGCCGAAGTGATCAATACCCTGTACTGTCCGGACGGCACGGCGCGCGCCCAGCACTGGGAACGGTTGCCCGGCAGCTATCATGGATCGGGATGCACGCTGGCTTCGGCGATTGCGGCCATGCTGGCTTGCGGATCCAGCATGCTGGAAGCGGTGGATGACGCTCAGGAATTTACCTATCAAACCTTGCTGAACGCCTATCATCCGGGCATGGGACAAAATATTCCGGACCGATTGTTCTGGGCGCGTGAAACCGCCGCGGAAGCGGAAGAGCAAGCCAAGCAGGCAGCCGATGATGAAGATAAAAAACCCGATTAAAGGGCTGTATGCGGTAACGCCAGAAGTTGCCGACAACAACCGTTTATTGCTTTTGGCCGAGCAGGTGTTGTCCGGTGGCGCGCGGACCTTGCAATATCGGGATAAATCCAGCGATGGCGCCCGACGTCTGACCCAGGCGCGCCTGCTGCTGCAGCTGTGCCGCCGCCATGACGCCTGTTTCATCATCAATGACGATCCGCAGCTGGCTCTGGCGGTTGAAGCGCACGGCGTACATATCGGCAGGGACGACGCCAGGTTGCAACAGGCGCGTGAATTATTGGGCAGGGATGCCATCATAGGCGTTTCCTGCTACGACGATCTGGCCATGGCCCAACAGTTGATTGCCGCCGGCGCCGATTATATCGCCTTTGGCGCGATTTTTCCGTCGGTCAGCAAACCGGATGCCGATTCGGCATCATTGGCCAGCGTCAGCGCCGCCAGCGCGCTGGGCCTGCCGGTCGTCGCCATCGGCGGCATCACCCTGGACAACGCCAGTAGCGTGATCGAGGCTGGCGCCGATGCGATTGCCGTAATCAATGCCCTGTTTTCCGCCGCGGATCCGCGTCAGGCGGCACGCTGTTTTTCAGATCTGTTTTTGCCCTGATTTTGCAGCACCTGTTTTATCAGAGAACGGATGCGCAGGCTGGCGCCACGGTATTGAATACTGTATTCCAGCGCCGCGCGCTGCATTGCACGCCGTTGATTTTCATCAATTAATAAATTGTTGAATTTGACAAGCAATTCATTGGCATCCGCAACCTGACAGGCGGCGCCTGCGCTGAAGGCGCTGCGGCTGGCTGCGGAAAAATTGAAAGTGGATGGACCCATCAATACCGCCAGACCCAGACTGGCCGGTTCTATCAGATTCTGCCCGCCAAACGGCAACAGACTGCCGCCGACAAACACAATATCAGCAGCGCCATAATAGGCAAACAGTTCGCCCATGCTATCGCCTATCCAGACCTGGGTATCCACATCCAACCCCTTCTGGTCACTGCGCCTTTGCACTTTGAATCCGGCCTTGCGCGCCAGTTCGGTCACTTCGGTGAAGCGTTCCGGATGACGCGGCACCATGACCAGCAAACTATCCACAGCCTGTTGTTTCCAGGCTTGCAAAATCAGCGCTTCTTCACCCTGGCGGGTACTGGCGCACACCAGAACAGTGCGCGCGCCGATGCGCTGTCTGAATTCCATAGCCAATTGCCGCTGCGCGGCGGGGGGCTCACAGTCATATTTGGTATTGCCGCATACCAGCACCTCTCCGGCGCTCAGACAACGCAAGCGCGCGGCGTCCTCGTCGCTTTGCGCTGCAATCGCCGCCAGCTTTTGCATTGCCGGACGAATCAGCAGACCAATTTTTTGATAGCCGCGCAGCGATTTGGCGGAAAGACGGGCATTGACAAGAAACAGGGGCACCTGGTGTCGATAAGCCGCATCGATCAGATTGGGCCAGAGTTCGGTCTCCATCAACACGCCGAACAGCGGTTGATAACAGCTAAAAAACTTATCCACAGACTGCGGGTAATCGTAGGGCAAATAGCGAATTTCGGCGTCTGCTCCATATAATTCATGGGCGCAGCGGCGTCCGGTCGGTGTCATCTGGGTAATCAGCAGTGGCGCATCCGGCCATTGTTGCCGCAGCGCCTGAATCAGCGGAAAAGCCGCGCGCGTCTCTCCCACCGAGACCGCATGCACCCAGATCACGCCGCGGGCCCGCGCCTGCAGCGCCTTGCCAAAGCGCTCATCCCAATGTTCAAGATAATCAGGAGCCAATCGGGCTCTTTTTGCTAGATAGCGTTTGATCAAGGGGGTAATCAGGTACCAGATCGCCGAATACAGTCTAAGCCATATCATGTTTGCCCTTTACGGCTTGCCAGCGCTGCAATCACCTGTTGCACCGTAGGAATCATTCCGATCCCGCCCAGATTGGTGGCCGCCGCGGTTTCGATCACCCCGGTCAAAGAGGGATCGGTATCGGTATACAGCGCAACCAGCGCAACGCCCAGGGCATTGGCCAGATGGGTCAAACCGGTATCCACGCCGATCACCGCGCTGGCATGTCCAAGCAAGGCGGCAGCCTGATTGAGCTCCAGCCTTGGCGCCACGATTGCCTGCGGCAGCGCGGCAGCCAGACGTTGCGCGCGCTCGAACTCCGGCTGACTCCCCCAGGGAAGCACCGAAATCAGACCGCGCTGAGCAGACAGACACAAACCCAATTCTATCCAGCGCTGTTCTGGCCATTCTTTGGCCTGACGGCTGGTCGCGTGCAGCAGCACCGCATAGTCGTCAGCGGGCAACCAGCCAGCGCGTTCACCCCGCTGTATGCCGAAATCCGCGGCGCCCTGGAGTTCATAACCAAAAATTCTGGCAAACAGGGTGCGGTTACGTTCGACGGCGCCAAGCTCACGACTAACGGTATACGCCTTGTTGTACAACAGACACGCCAACGGTTCACGCACGCTTTTCCAGTCATAACCCGCCAGCGGTCCCTGTGCCAAACGCGCGGGGATCGCGCTCTTGAGCAAGCCTTGGGAATCGATCACGCAATCCCAGGGCGTCTCATGCAGGATGGTGCGCATGGCTTTCATCTCACGCCAGGTGGCGGCGGACAGCAAGCCCTTGCGCCAGCGTCGCCAGGCAAGCGGGATCACTTGCCTTACAGCCGGATGCAGACGTGCAATGTCAGCGAAATTTTCTTCCGCTAGCCAGCTGATTTGCAGGTTGGGGTAATGCTGAACCAATTCAGTGATGGCGGGCCAGGTATGAATCAGATCCCCCATCGAAGAGGTACGCACAATCAAGACATTCATCATGGCGCACATTGTATACGAGCCAGGCAGTGCTTAACTATGCTGACTAACAGGGCTTAGATTGTGGATAAACAGCCATTTTTCCTGTCTGCCAGTTTTATCCACATCTTGCCCGCCTTAAAACATCAAGCAGGACAACCCGATAGCCAACAGCTTAAGTCAATGATTTGTATTTGTTTTATCGGGTTATCCACAGTTATGTACCCCCTTCATCTTCAGTATCAGTCTTATTATTAGAAAACATAAGAAGATAGATTAAGAGCAAGTTTGGCCAAAAAATTTGATCCACAAGCCACTGCGGATGAAAAAATAAAACTGTGAATAAACACTCAAATCGGGATAACTCGATAATTATCCACAGTTGATGCAATACAATAAATTGACTAGAATCACAGGAATCCACATAAGATAAAGTTTTGTTTTATAACAAATTTATACGGTTATCCACAGAGGATGGCCTCCTTCTACCAGTATCATCAAGGTTATAAAAGGACTAATAAGAAACAATGCGAGCTCTATTCAGCGTGGTGCTCATCACCAAAAATGCAGGGCAGCATTTGTCAAAATGTCTGAACAGCTGTCTGTTTGCCGACGAGATCGTATTGGTTGATTCCGGAAGCCAGGATGACACCCTGACCATTGCCAAAAACTATGGCGCCAGGATCATCGAGCAGGAATGGTTGGGATTTGGCCCGCAGAAACAGTTCGCCGTAGAACAGGCTAGCAACGACTGGGTGCTGTGCCTGGATGCCGATGAATGGATTTCAGAAAAATTATCGTTATCAATCAATAAGATATTGGAAAATCCTGAATTTTTCGCTTATCGTTTTCCTCGCTGCAACAAATTCATGGGTAAATTTTTACGGCATGGAGAAGGCTATCCAGATCAAAGTCTGAGACTGTTTCATAGGCAAAAAGCGCGATGGTCTGACGACAAGGTTCATGAATGCGTGCTTACGTCCAGCCAAGTTGGGCAGTTGTACGGTGATTTGATGCATGAGTCCGGCGAAGACATTGCCTTGTACCTGAGCAAGCAAAACAGCTATACCTCGCTGCAGGCCATGGCACTGCACGCCCGGGGAAAAACCGCGGGCATGGGAAAAATGCTGTTTAGTCCGCTATTGAGATTTATAAAATTCTATTTTATAAAACAAGGATTTAGAGATGGAATTCCCGGACTGGTGCATATCGTCATCGGTTGCATGAATGCTTTTGTGAAATATGCCAAGTTGCGAGAGCTGTCCCGGCTTGAAGGTCAATGAAGCTTTGGACGGAGCTTGTGGATAAGGCCTGTATGCGTCTTGGCAAAAAATGCGCATCTGGGTGACGCGGGTTGCCTTAGCGCCGAACCGGCGAGTTATCCACAAAACTGGACCTTCTGCTGTGCGGCTGTGGACACGTAGTCTGGTTTGATCCTGAAAAATATTTGTTGTGTGAAATTTGCAGATCTGCGACGTAATCAGAGTGTGAATAATGATTGCCGCGCCGTTAAGGCGGGCTCAGCGGCTTTTTATGGGTGTTTTGCTATCAGGGGATGATATTGCGCTTTGCGCATAGCCAGGGTGGCTTGCTGTGTGTTTGACGTAGGGATAAAAAAACACCGCTGAAAGCTCAGCGGTGTCGGAATTCAGCAGTCTTGTGTCGACGGGTCGACCGGTAATCGGGTGACCATGATTTTATCTACCCGCGTCTTGTCCATGTCCATGACTTCGAAGCTGAAGACCCGCCAGTCAAAACGGTCGGCGGCGACCGGGACCCTTCCCAGCTGGAACATCATGATGCCGCCGAGTGTGTGGATATTGCCCGTGTCTTCACCCGGCATCAGTTCTTCATGGTCAATGTCAAAATATTCCTTGAATTCGTCCAGGGTGACAGTACCGTCCATCAACCAGCTGTTTTCATCGCGCTGGGTGATGCTGTTGTCTTCCTGACCGGTGGCCGGCAAATCACCGACAATGGCTTCAAGCACATCGTTCATGGTGACCAGCCCTTCCAGTTCACCGTATTCGTCGACTACCAGAGCAATATGGGTGCGCGCCATTTTGAATTGTTCCAGTAGTTGCATCAGCGAAACACTGGCCGGGATGTATAGCGGAGGCAGCAGGTCGGCGCAAAAATCGACGGCTTTTCCCGACAGGGCGCGGTCCAGCATTCTTTTGGATTCCTGAATGCCGATAATGTGTTCCATGTCGCCTTTGCAGATGGGAAAGCGCGAATAGGGACTTTTTTGCAGCAGAACAAAATTTTCGTTTTGATTATCTTCAATATCGATAGAAACAATATCTTTGCGCGGCGTCATGATCGAAGTCACTTTGCGATCGTCCAGGCGGAAAATGTTTTCCACCAGTTCCTGTTCCGCCCGATCGAAAATACCTTCATCCGCGCCTTGTTCCATCAAACCGCGAATTTCTTCCTCGGTAATCGATGGCTCCTGGCTTTTTTTGGCGCCTATCAGTCGCAAGACCGAATCGGTGACCACACTTAAAATCCGTACCAGTGGGGCAGTAAGGCGCGACAGGAAACGCAATGGCCGGGACAGGGCGCAGGCGACCAGCTCGGGATTGTGCATGGCCAGCCGTTTAGGGACCAATTCGCCCAGGATCAATGACATCAAGGTCACATAAACAATCACCAGGGTGTCGGCCAGGGGCTTGCTGATGGCGGCGACCAGAGGAATCGGCGCCAGCCAGGCCTGTACATGCTGGGCTATCGACGACTCGGCGTACACCCCGGAAGTAATGCTGATCAGCGTAATGCCGATTTGTATCGTGGATAGGAACCGAGTGGGATTTTCGCTTAGTTCCAGAGCGGTTCTGGCTCCTTTGTTACCTTCTTCCGCCCATTGTTGCAATCTGACTTTCCGAGAAGAAATCATTGCCAGTTCTGTCATGGCGAATGCGCCATTGAGCAGAATCAGAAACATCAATATAAGAATGTCCACGATCCGAATTATGCAGTGAATGATTTCATAGGATAGGGCATGCAACCACAGGATGGAAGCGATAACGCCGCATCTGCGGATAGCCTTGCATCAAAACAGCGAAGTTTGCTGTGACTGACGCGACCAGGCGATGGCTTCGAGACCATGAGTGCTTAGCCATTGATTTGTTACAGAGAAATGACGGCAGCCAAGAAAGCCGCGGCTGGCCGACAGGGGAGACGGATGGGCGGCGCACAGGATCAGGTGTCGCTGCGCGTCTATGCGCTCGGCCTTGCCGCGCGCCCAATTGCCCCACAACATGAAGACGCATCCCGGATTCAGCTGATTGATCGCATCGATCAGGCCATCACTGATGACTTGCCAGCCCAGCTTGCCATGGCTGCCGGCCTGGTCGGCTTCCACAGTCATGACACTGTTCAATAACAGCACCCCCTGTTTGGCCAAATGCGTCAGGTCGCCATTTTCAGGAATGGGAAGCGCCAAATCCTGATTTTGTTCTTTGAAGATATTGCGCAATGAGGGAGGAATTTTTTGCTGTGGCGGTACAGAGAAGGCCAGACCCATGGCCTGATCCGCACCGTGGTAGGGATCCTGACCGAGAATCACCGCCTTGAGCGCCCCCGGAGGGGTGTAGCGCAGCGCATGGAAAATATCGGCCGCGGCGGGATAAATCACGCTGCCTTGCCGACTGCGCTGATACAACTGACTATCCAGGTGTAGCAACTGCGGCAACAGTTTTTCACCGAGCAGCAGCGCTTGCCATTCGGGCAGCATGCCGGCGAAGGCAGGCGCAAGATAGCTGAAGTCAGGCAGAGGGGGCAGCGGATTGTGCGACATAGTGCATTGATCTTTTAGGCAAGGATGCGGGTCGGGCAGACATGAAATCCGACCAGCAGGCAGTTGCTTACTGGTCAGATTTAACGTGTGTAACGGGAAGCGTATGGCGTTTGATCAGAATACGAAGCGTTGTGGTTCGATGGCTTCGCAGCCTTGCAAGCGAGCGATACAGGTTTCGTAGACGATGGTATCGGAAAATGCGTCCTGGCTTATGCGCTTGATCAGATGCAAGGCCATGACCGGAAGGTCGCCAACCGGAACCACCATGCGGCCACCGATCGCCAATTGGTTTTTCAGGATTTCCGGTATCACCGGAACCGAACCACCAACAAAGATCACATTAAACGGCGCCTGATTTCCCAGCCCTTCCAGGCCGTTACCCTGGCTCAGGGTGACATTTTTGATTCCGGCGTGCTGCAGGTGGTGCTGAGCCTGTTCCAGGGTGCGGGCATCGATTTCCACACTGAATACCTGTTGCGCCAGACTGGCCAGAAGAGCGGTTACATAGCCGCTACCGGTGCCGATTTCCAGAACCTTGTCCTCAGGGCCAACCGTCAGGTCCTGCACCATGCGTGCTTCCTGCTTGGGTTGCAGCATCAGCGAACCATTGGCCAGCGGCAATTCCACATCGGTGAATGCCAGGGATCGTTGTGGCTCACTGACGAAATCTTCCCGTTTCACGTGAAACAACAAGGCCAGAACAGTAGGGTCCAGTACGTCCCAGGGACGAATTTGCTGCTCTACCATATTGAATCGTGCAAGTTCGAAATCCATCAGGACACTCCAAAGCGTTATGACGATAACTTGCGATTATCCCATAATTGTCTTACCTTCACAGCATCGCTAGGGGTCCTGTAGCCTGAATTTTCGATTTCGGGCTATGCGGTGAGACATACCCTTGGAACCTGATCCGATTAATATCGGCGTAGGGAAGCGTTGAACTTCATCAGTTTTCATCGCCTCGCGCCGTTCTACCCCCCCGGAGGTCTACGGTGAAAGCATCAGAAAATCATCAATCCGCCATTGAAATTGATCTGGCGACGATTCAACCCTTGCCCAATTCGAAGAAAATCTATGTCGGCGGCAGCCGGCCCGATCTGCGGGTACCGATGCGCGAGATTAGTCAGGCAGCAACCCCCAGCCAGTTGGGGGGCGAGATCAACCCACCGATTTATGTCTACGATACCAGTGGTCCCTATGGTGATCCGCAAGCCGAGATTTCCCTGGAGCATGGACTGTCACCGCTGAGAGCCGCATGGATTGAAGAACGCGGCGATAGCGAAACCGTGGAACATCTGGGCAGCGCCTTCAGCCGTGAACGAGCGGCCGATGCTTCTCTGGATGAGCTGCGCTTCAATCTGACACGCACGCCACTGCGCGCCAAAGCCGGGTGCAATGTGACGCAAATGCATTACGCGCGTCGTGGCATCATTACCCCGGAAATGGAATTCGTCGCGATTCGCGAAAACTTGAATCGCCAGCATTATCTGCAAAGTCTGCGCGCAAGTGGCAATTTGAAAATGCTGGAAATGATGTCGCGCCAGCATCCAGGACAGAATTATGGCGCTGCGCTACCGGAAACCATTACCGCGGAATTTGTTCGCAACGAGATCGCCCTGGGGCGAGCCATTATTCCGGCAAATATCAACCATCCGGAAGCGGAACCGATGATCATCGGACGTAATTTTCTGGTAAAAATTAACGGTAATATCGGCAATAGCGCCTTGTCTTCGTCTATTTATGATGAAGTTGATAAAATGACCTGGGGGATACGCTGGGGTTCGGACACCATCATGGATTTGTCCACCGGCAAGAATATCCACGAAACCCGCGAGTGGATCCTGCGCAATAGTCCGGTGCCGATTGGTACGGTGCCTATCTATCAGGCGCTGGAAAAAGTTTCCGGCAAGGCGGAAGACCTGACCTGGGAAATTTTCCGCGACACCTTGATTGAACAGGCAGAACAGGGGGTGGATTACTTCACCATCCATGCCGGCGTACTGTTGCGTTATGTGCCGCTGACCGCGAATCGCTTGACCGGGATTGTTTCGCGCGGTGGCTCGATCTTGGCCAAATGGTGCTTGGCGCACCATCAGGAAAATTTCCTGTACACGCACTTCAATGAAATTTGCGAAATCATGAAGGCTTATGACGTCAGCTTTTCCCTGGGAGATGGCTTGCGTCCCGGTTCGGTGTTCGATGCCAATGATGAAGCGCAGCTTGGCGAATTGCGTACCCTGGGAGAACTGACACAAATCGCCTGGCAGCATGATGTTCAGGTGATGATAGAGGGACCGGGCCATGTGCCGATGCAGTTGATCAAGGAAAACATGGACAAGGAGCTGGACTGGTGCAAGGAAGCGCCGTTCTACACTCTGGGGCCGTTGACCACGGATATTGCTCCAGGCTATGACCATATCACTTCCGCCATTGGCGCTGCGCAAATCGCCTGGTATGGCACGGCGATGTTGTGCTACGTCACGCCGAAAGAACATCTGGGTCTGCCCGATCGCAATGATGTCAAGGAAGGCATCATTACTTACAAGCTGGCGGCGCATGCGGCTGATTTGGCCAAGGGGCATCCGGGCGCGCAGATTCGCGACAATGCATTGTCCAAAGCCCGCTTTGAATTCCGTTGGGAAGATCAGTTCAATCTGGGCCTGGATCCGGATCGGGCTCGTTCGTTTCATGATGAAACCTTGCCCAAGGACAGCGCCAAGGTGGCGCATTTTTGCTCAATGTGCGGACCGCATTTCTGCTCAATGAAAATTACCCAGGATGTGCGGGAATACGCGGATAAACATGGCGTGACTTCACAACAGGCGATTACTCTGGGGATGGAGTCGAAATCAATCGAATTTATCAAATCGGGCAGCAAGATTTACGACAAAGTCTGATCGACGCATAAAGGAGACAACCATGAAATTGTATTACGCACCCGGTGCATGTTCTTTGGCTACGCATATCGTTCTGGCGGAAGCCGGTCTGAAATATGATCTGGAAGCCATCGATTTGCGGGTCTCGCCACATCAGACCAAGACTGGCGTGATCCTGACGGATATCGCTCCCAAGGGTTATGTGCCGGTTCTGGTTCTGGATGATGGTGAAGTACTGACAGAAGGCGCGGCGATTTTGCAATATCTGGCGGATCAGGCGACGGATAAGCATCTGGCGCCGGCCAATGGCAGTATGGCGCGTTATCGTTTGCAGGAATGGCTGAATTTTATCGCGACAGAAATCCACAAGGGATTTGGCGTGCTCTGGCAACCCGGCAGCAGTGCCGAATTGAAGCAAGGCGCACTGGAGCGCTTGTCGCAGCGTTTCAGTTACATTGAACAGCAACTGGGTCAGCAGTCGTTTGTTTTAGGTGAGTTTAGCGTGGCCGATGCCTATCTGTTTACCTGCCTGAGCTGGACGCGACCGCTGAAAATTTCTCTGCAAGCCTGGCCTGGCCTGGTCAGCTATCTGGAACGTGTGGCGGCCCGACCCGCGGTGCAAGTGGCACTGCGCGAAGAAGGCCTGATTTGAGCTTGCGGCTGGCGCAGCGCATGCTGAGCCAGCCTGCAGGTTTCACGTGAAACTTGAAGGATAGGCGGGATGAGTAGCGAAAAATTGCTGGAGGTGGAGCGCCTGAATCAGGTTCTGCAACGCTTTGCCCATGAACGCAACTGGGAAGGGTTTCATACACCGCGCAATCTGGTGCTGGCATTGACTGGAGAAGTCGGCGAACTGGCCGAGATTTTTCAGTGGATGAGCGATGAGCAAGTAGAGCGGATTGCTGCCGACAGTGAACGCTATACCCATGTACAAGAGGAGTTGGCCGATGTTCTGCTGTATCTGGTGCGCCTGGCCAGCGTGTTGAAAGTCGATCTTAATCACGCGGTGGTGGATAAACTGATGAAAAATGCGCTCAAATATCCGGCGGACCGGTCATAGCATGCACACTCAGACAAGCAACAGTAATACGATCAAGCAAGTCTCCGCCTTGTTGAAACAAGCGCGCCATATCGCGGTATTGAGCGGCGCAGGCATGAGTACCGAGTCGGGCATACCGGATTTCAGGTCAGCAGGCGGCTTGTGGACCAGAGACATGAGTCTGGCCGAAGCGGTCTCGATTGATTATTTTCGCGCTAATCCCGCCGAGTTCTGGCATACCTTCAAATCCATATTTTCTATCAAGCTGGTGGGAAATTATCAAGCCAATCAGGGACATCAGTTTCTGCAGTGGTTGGAGTCCCAGGGAAAACGTGTCCGTATTCTGACTCAGAATATTGATGGATTGCACCAGCGCGCCGGCAGTCGGGATGTGGTGGAATTGCATGGCAGCCTGATGAAGGCCGTCTGCCCGAACTGCCAGAGCTACTACGATCTGCAATATATCAGGGAACACCCTGTGCCGCTGTGTCTGAAATGTAAACAGGTCATCAAGCCTGACGTGGTGTTATACGGCGAGCCGGTGCCGCATATCGATCTGGCTTTCAGTTGTGCCGCTGAGGTTGATTGTCTGCTGGTCATGGGGTCTTCGCTTGAGGTTTCCCCCGTGAATTTCATTCCCCGTATCAGCATGGATCATCAGATTCCCACTGTACTGATCAATTTATCCAGCACCAGAATGGATCGCGGGTTTTCTCATGTGATCCATGCCGGCATAGGCGCAAGCTGCGAGGCTTTGCTGCAGGAAATGAACCGGGCTTAAAGGTAGCGCAGCGGGTCCAGTTTCCAGCGTTCGGCGGATTCGTGACTTTCAATCCGGTCTCCGCCTCCCTTGCCCAGCGATCGCGACAGATCGATGACTTCCGGGGTGATGTGCATATTGCTTTTGGTACTGAAAAACACTTTGACCTTGGGGGATATCAGGGTTTTTTCATTCTGCTCAACCACCACCCCCAGACGTCCGCTTTCCAGGCGCACCAGCGTACCGATGGGATAAATCCCGATGGCGCGCATAAAGGCCTGGACCAATTCCGGATTGAAGTGAAATTTGGACCATTCATAAATCTTGCGCAAGGCATCGGTGGGGGACATCCCCTTGTGATAGCAGCGGTCCGAGGTCAAGGCATCGTAAACATCGACAATCGCCGCCATTTGCCCCAACTGCGAAATTTCCGTTCCCTTCAAGCCCAGTGGATAGCCACTGCCGTCATGGCGTTCGTGGTGTTGCGCCGCGACATTGATTGCGGTTTCCGAAATGCCTTTGGATTGCAGCAGGATTTTTTTACTTTCGACAACATGGCATTTCATCACGCCGAATTCGCGTTCGGTCAGGCGATCGGGCTTGTTGAGAATCGAATCGGGGATTTTCATTTTACCGACATCATGCAGCATGCCGCCGATCCCGGCCTGATGTATCACCTCTTTGCTCATACCCATGGCATTGCAAAATGTGACCATCAAGGCGCCCACACTCACCGAGTGCTGGAATGTGTAATTGTCTTTATCCTTGATGCGGCACAGCGCCAACAGCGCGCCATTGTTGCGCAGGATGGAGGTGGTCATGCGCTCTACCGAAGGTGCAATTTGTTCCAGTTGCACCTGTTTTCCCAAACGCACATCATTCAGCATGCTGTGGATAATATCGTTGGCTTCTTGATGCACAATTTGCGCGCGGCCAAACTCTTCGGCAGCGATGACTTTGGCCACCGAAGAAGGACGCACTTCGGAAGCCATGGCCTGCATTTCGGTTTCTAACTGTTTTCTGACTTCACCTTCGGTTGGCGCGAAGATGACGTCCAGACCGCGGTCGGTATCGATATAAATTTCATGGATACCAGCAACCCGGATTTTTTCAACTTCAGCATCAGTCGTGATGGTAAAACGATTACGCAGAAACGGATGAGACATCCAGTCGCAATTCAGATCGTGGATGTACATGCCAAGCTTGAGGTCAGAAATATTTATGCATTTAATCATCTGAACCCTGTTACCTCGTTGTGGGATTCTTGCTCTATCATAGTGGGCAGACGATGCTGTGTGAAGCGTCAAAATTTGATTATATATATGATAAAAACTGAGTGTCGGACAAATTGCGCTGCTTGCTGTATTGCCCCCTCGATTTCCTCGGCGATCCCCGGGATGCCTCAGGGTAAGCCGGCTGGCCAGCGCTGCGTACAATTGGGCGCGCAACAGCGTTGTATGCTTTTTGGCGATCCGCAACGCCCCGCAGTCTGTTCCAGCCTGCAGCCTTCTGAAGAAATGTGCGGCTCCAGCCGCGAGCAGGCGATGAACTGGCTGGCAGAACTCGAAGTGCTGACCGCCAGCGCAACAGGCCTGCCCTAGACCCGCGCCAGAGCAGGCAAACCCATGTCGCGGGTGGCGACAAATTTGCAAGAATTCGCCCTGGCTATCAACGCAATGGCTATTTTGAGACTATAATCGACGGGTTTGCTTGGAAGGGAAAGACGATGCTTGACGTACTCACCAGGGTGGAGCGTTGGCTGCCAGGGAACGGGTGTTCAGAGTGGAGTTCCTCCCGCTACGGATTCTTATAAAAAATGCTCCTGGCAACCGGGGGCATTTTTTTTAGTTACGCATCAATCGAAAGGACACGACTATGGCCAACCCCCTCTATCGGAAAAATATCATTTCAATCCCTGACTTTTCCCGGGAAGAGTTGGAACTTGTCGTGGAGACGGCAACCCGTCTCAAGGCGCAACCGCGCAATGATTTGCTGCAAGGGAAGTTGATCGCCAGCTGTTTTTTTGAACCGTCCACCCGCACCCGACTGTCGTTTGAAACCGCGGTGCAAAGAATGGGCGGCAGGGTGATCGGTTTTGCCGATGGTGCAAATACTTCGGCGCGCAAGGGTGAAACCCTGGCCGATTCGATCAAGATCATTTCGTCCTATACCGATGCGGTGGTGATGCGCCACCCGCGCGAGGGCGCCGCCAGACTGGCCAGCGAATTTTCACCAGTACCGGTGATCAATGGCGGCGACGGTTCCAACCAGCATCCGACACAAACCCTGCTGGATCTGTTTACCATCAATGAAACCCAGGGGCGCCTGGAAAATCTGACGATTGCCTTTGTCGGCGACCTCAAGTATGGGCGTACCGTGCATTCGCTGACTCAGGCCATGTCGCTGTTCAATTGCCGCTTCTACTTTGTTTCACCCGAAGCCCTGGCGATGCCGGACTATATCTGCGAAGAACTGGATGAAAAAGGCGTGTCGTACACGCTGGTTTCCAGCCTGGAAGAGGTGATTCCCCAGGTGGACATCCTGTATATGACGCGTGTGCAGCGTGAACGCTTTGATGAAGCCGAGTTCAAGAAAATTCAGGGCAATTATGTGTTGCGCGCCGATATGCTCAAGCATGCAGCGCCCAATCTGAAGATTTTGCATCCATTGCCACGGCTGGAAGAGATTGAAGTCGAAGTCGACGCCACGCCGCACGCTTACTATTTCCAGCAGGCGCAAAATGGCGTGTATGCCCGTCAGGCATTGCTGGCTCTGGTTCTGAATGAAACGGTCTGACACCACGGATTTTGTAGAGGATTTGCCATGCAATATACCCGCACAGTAGAAGCACTCAAGGAAGGCACCGTAATCGATCATATCCCGGCGGGTCAGGGCCTGAAGATACTGCGCCTGTTCAAACTGGCCGAAACCGGTGAACGGGTCACTGTCGGCTTGAACCTGTCGTCGCGGCACATGGGCAGCAAGGATATTATCAAGGTTGAAAATATTGCTCTGACCGAAGATCAAGCCAATGAGCTGGCGCTGTTTGCGCCCAAGGCGACGGTGAATGTGATTGAAAATTTCGAAGTGGTGAAGAAGCACCAACTGGAATTGCCAGACGCGATTCAGGGTATTTTTACGTGCCCGAACTCCAACTGCATCTCGCACAATGAGCCGGTTGAGAGTTTCTTCTACGTTCTGGTGCATACCCACGACACCAAAATGAAATGCAAATATTGCGAAAAAGTGTTTAGCCGCGATATTGTCACGGAAATGCATTGATAGAAAAGCGCGGCGCCAGGAGACGGGCGCCGCGCTTTGTTGTCATGTACAAGCAATTACTGACCCGTGTTGTACTGCGTTGCGACGCCATCGGCGCCTTGCAGGCGACGCTGCAGCAGAACCAGATCCAGCCAGCGTCCAAATTTATAGCCAACTTCAGGCAGTTGACCGACCTCGGTAAATCCCAGGCGTTGATGAAAACGTATCGATCCCTGATTGGCGCCATCCACGGCGGCAATCATCACATGCTTGCCCAGCGCCGTGGCCTGGCGCAGCAGTTCCTGCATCAGCGCTGTACCCAGACCGCCGCCACGGCAGTTTTCCGCCAGATGCACACTGTGCTCAACCGTAAAACGAAATCCCGGGTAGGCGCGAAAGTCGCCAAAACTGGCATAGCCGACAACTTTTCCCTGCTGTTGCGCCACGATCACCGGGTAAGCCTGTTGCTGGCGTTCGGCAAACCAGGCTTGCCGGTTTTCCAGCGTTACCGGGTCATCGCAATACACGGCGCTTGAATGACTGATAATATGGTTGTATATGGCAAGTATTTCCGGTAAATCTTCGAAACTTGCAGCGCGAATCAACATGGCGTTACCGTCAGAAAAAGGCTAGGATTTTTGGCCAAGGTTATTCCGCGCGCCCGACGATGTCAAAACCTGCTACGTCCGCAGCGTCGCTGCCGCAGATTCAGGCTACCCTGCGCGTGCCCGCCAGCGCCAGAAAGCGCGGCAGACCTTCTTGCCACTGCTGTTGCACCTGATGATAGCGTTCTGCCTTGATGTGGCCATAGCCGCGTATGTTCAAGGCCAGATTGGCCAAGTCTATGGCCTGGGCAAGATTATCGCGATTCAGCCCCTGCAGCAGTTGTTCTATCAGTTCCTGGTATTCGTTGATCAGGTGGCGCTCCAGGCGCCGGTCAAGCTGCAGCGCAAAGGGATCGAAGGGAGTGCCGCGCAGAAAGCGCAATCGGGCCAGCAGGCGCATGGCTTTCAGCGCCCAGGGGCCGAGAGACAGTTTTAGCGAGCGGCCACGGGTTAACCAACTGGCGCCGAGATGAAATCGTATCTGGTAATCGCCCTGAAAAGCGCCGCGCACTTCACTGATAAATTCACCATCGGAATACAGTCGTGCGACTTCGTATTCGTCCTTGTAAGCCAGGATCTGATAATAGGCCTTGGCTACCGCCAGGGTTAAACTCAGACGCTCAGGGGAGAGCCGCGCTTCGGCCTGTTTGACGCGCATGACCAATTGGCGGTAGCGATCAGCCAACTTTTGATTCTGGTAGGCGCATAGCAGTTGCGCACGATGATGCAGTACCGCTTCCGCGGTTTCACGTGGAACAAATTGGACGACACTGCTGGTGGTGATCAGTGCTTCGACTCTTTCTGGATGATAGGCCGCTTGCCTTCCCCAGGAAAATGCCTGTTGATTGAATTCCGGGGCCGAACCATTCAGTTTGATCGCCGCTATGATCGCTTCCTGGCTGATGGGCACCAGACCTTTCTGCCAGGCAAAACCCAACATGAACATATTGGTGGCCAGCGCATCGTTCAGCAAGGCAATCGCCAGACGCGTGGCGTTGATTTCATAAAAGTGATCCGCGCCTACCGATTGCTGCAGCGTATGTTTCATGGAACTTGCCGGGAAGGGCAGGTCGGGCTGAGTCAGAAAGGCACTGGTTGGCGCTTCAAAATTATTCACCACCACTCGGGAAAAACCTTCGCGCATTTTGCTCAGCGCTTCTTCCGAGGCGGTGACTACCAGATCGCAACCCAGCACCAGATTGGCGTCGCCATCGGCAATGCGCACGGCGTGCAATTGCGCTTGCGTCGGCGCAAGACGTAAATGGGACCAGACCGAGCCGCCTTTTTGCGCCAGACCGGCCATGTCCAGTACGGTGACTGCCAAGCCATCCATATGCGCGGCCATGGCCAGAACCTGGCCAATAGTGACGACACCGGTGCCACCGATACCGGTGACCATGATGCTATAGGGGAGGGTCAGCGCCGCCGGCATGGGGTCGGGCGGCGCACTCAGCTTAGCGCCGGCAGCGGGTTTTCTCTGCGCGGAGCGCAGTACGCCGCCTTCTATGGTGACAAAGCTTGGGCAAAATCCTTCGAGGCAGGAAAAATCCTTGTTACAACTGGACTGGTCGATTTTGCGCTTGCGTCCCAGCGCGGTTTCCAGCGGCAAGATCGACAGGCAGCCTGATTTTTCCGAGCAATCGCCACAGCCTTCGCATACCCGGGCGTTGATCATGGTGCGGCGCGGCGGATCGGCGATCTCGCCTCTTTTGCGTCTGCGGCGCTTTTCCGCCGCGCAGGTTTGCTCGTGTATCAGCACCGTGGTGCCGGGCAACGCGCGCAGCTGTATCTGCACACTTTGCAGTTCGCGCCGATCAAACACGGCAACCCCGGGAGCCAACTGCGCGCGTTGCCCGGCACCACGG
>Ga0255350_1000208_pt1 | contig 23553 bp, 22 predicted proteins | sample HBST25r1metaG_FD_186028 | JGI IMG/M metagenome (GOLD analysis project Ga0255350, IMG submission 186028) | Peat soil microbial communities from Stordalen Mire, Sweden - H.B.S.T-25.r1 | ecosystem: Environmental > Terrestrial > Soil > Wetlands > Peat | place: Sweden: Norrbotten County, Stordalen...
GACAGGCGGCATGGCGCGCGTACGCGGCGGTTTGAGCGTCAACGATTTCGTCAAGCTCATCACCGTGCAGCAGTATTCCGCGCAAGCCCTGCGCGTGCTTGGTCCGCAAGCTGCACTGCTGGCCGAAGCTGAAGGCCTCACCGCCCACGCTGAAGCCATTCGCACACGCCTACATCAGCCAGTTAGGGTAACAGAGAAGATGGTAGGAGTTTTACCCTCGAAAACAAATGCAAGGAGGAAATCATGCTAGATTTGAAATTTCTCGCCGAGCAGTTTATTCAATCCCGCCCACAGTCATTTGGTTCAAATTTTCCTGGAGATGACCCTGCAATTCAGGCAATTAGCGTCACTAGCGGGAATCGCACAGATCGAGAAAAGAGCCTTCTTGCATGGCTCCATGGCTACAAAGTGCTCCGTTCCTTTAAGCCTGAGATCAGCCAGAGAATAGCAGCGCAAATTATCACGTTTGCTGCCAGCCGGGAACAGATGACTCTTAATCAGAATAAGGATTTAATCGTTCGGGAGTTCGGAAGGCTAGAAGAACTAATTCATCAGGTCGTCCCGCTAAATCAAAAATCCAGGAAGCCACGCGAAATAACTTCTCTCACATCAAAGGCGTTATGGTGCTGTTATCCTGGCGATATTCCGATTCTTGATGACTATGCAGAAAGGGCACTCCAGGTCATAAGCCGAATTTGCAACTTGGCACCAGCTCCTGACCAACCGAGGTTTGCCGCCTTTATTGACGTATGGTTTCAGGTTTATCAGGAAATCACACCTGTCATAGATCAGTCCTGTCTTAATGGCTTCACTTATAAGATCAGAGTACTCGATTGGCTTTTGTGGTATCTTGGGAAACCTAGTTTTGATATACGCAAGTCCTGATGATGTCGGATTAAGAGGAGACCTTGTGACTGAAGTCGTCAATGTACAGTACCCCGAACCGCGCGCCCGCGTGCAAGCCATGATGGAGTATCACCCGCCGCTCGGCTGCCGCGACACGCTACGCCTGGACTTCAATGAGAACACGCTGGCCTGCTCGCCCAGGGTGCGCGATGCGCTGGGCCGCATCACGGCCGGCAGCCTCACGCGTTATCCCGAGCGCGAGCCGGTGGAGGCCATCGTCGCCGCGCATCTCGGTCTCGCGCCCGCGCAACTCGCGCTGACCAACGGCGTGGACGAGGCGATCCACGTGCTCTTCGAGAGTTTTCTCGACGAGGGCGACGAGTTGCTCTTGCCTGTGCCCACTTATACGATGTACGAGGTCTACGCCTCGGCAACGGATGCGCGTGTGGTCTCCGTGCTCGCGGACGACAGTTTGCAGTTCCCTTTCGAGCGCCTGCTCGCGGCCATCACGCCGCGCACCAAGATCATCGCACTCGCCAATCCCAACAGCCCTTCCGGCTCCGTGGCCACGCGCGCGCAGTTGCTGGAACTTGCCGCGCGCGCCCCCCATGCGGTGTTGCTGGTGGATGAAGCGTACTTCCACTTCCACGGCGAAACCGTCCTCGATCTGATTGGAAAAATTCCCAATCTCATTGTCGCGCGCACCTTCTCAAAGGCCTACGGTCTGGCCGGATTGCGCCTCGGCCTGCTTGCTGGGCCAATCGAGCTGATGCGCTGGGTCAAACGCGTGCTCTCGCCGTACAGCGTGAATTCGCTGGCGCTGGCGTGCCTGCCGCCGGCGCTTGAAGACACAGCCTATCTCGACTGGTACGTCAGCGAAGTGTTGGCTGCGCGCACAGAATTCGAGGCCGCGCTCGACAAATCGGGAATTCGCCGCTGGCCAAGCAGAGCCAACTTCGTCCTGATCGAAATCGGCGCGCTGCATAAGGAATTTACGCGATTGATGAGCGCGGCCGGAGTGCTGGTCCGCGACCGGTCGAGCGACCCCGGCTGCGATGGCCGCGTGCGCATCACCATCGGCACGCGCGAGCAGATGCGCCAGGCTGCCGCAACGCTCAGCGAGGCTCTGTCTGCGCTCAGGATTAAAGGAGGCTCTCTGTGACGCTCAAGAAAGACACTCAGCCGGGTGCCCCAGCACCGGAGTCCCCGCGGACAGGTCTTCGTCCGAGAGGTGGAGATCCCGATTCTGGGACCTCGGATACCGCGAAAGCCCCGCGCACAGCCAGTTTTGAACGCAACACCACCGAAACGCGCATTGCCATCAAGCTGACCATTGAAGGCAGCGGACAATACAAAATCTCGACCGGCATCCGCTTCTTCGATCACATGCTGGAACTCTTCACACGCCACGGCGCATTCGATCTGGAACTCAACTGCGACGGCGATCTCGATGTCGATCAGCACCATACCGTCGAAGACGTGGGCATCGCGCTGGGCGAAGTCTTCGATCGCGCCCTCGGCGACAAGCGCGGCATTCTGCGCGCGGGTTACTTCCTCATGCCGATGGACGAAACCCTCGCCATCGCAGCAATTGACCTCAGTGGCCGCGCAGCCTTTGCCGTCGAAACCAAAGTCCGCACCCGCCTCGTAGGCGATCTGCAAACCGAACTGGTGACGGATTTCTTTGAAGGCTTCGCGCGCGGCGCCCGCGCCAATGTTCACGTCAAGACCATGTACGGACGCTCCAATCATCACAAAATCGAGGCTATCTTCAAAGCCTTTGCACGAGCTATGCGCGTGGCCTGCTCACGCGACAAGCAGTTGGGCGAGATGCTGCCCTCGACGAAAGGATTGTTGTGATGCGCGTAACGGTAATCGACTACAAGGCAGGGAATCTGACTTCGGTTCTCAAGACGCTGCGCCACCTGGGCGTGGAGGCGGTCGTAACGGATGGGGATATTGCGCTGGTAGACGCAGCCGAGCGCATCGTGCTGCCCGGCGTGGGCCATTTTTCGGCCACTGAACGGCTCGACGCAACCGGCCTCACGCCCGCGATTCGTGCGGCCATCGCGCGCGGCGTACCATTTCTTGGAATCTGTGTGGGGATGCAGTGGCTCTACGCCGGATCGAGCGAAGCGCCCGCGCAGCCGGGGCTGGCACATTTTTCTGAATCGTGCGCACGCTTTTCAGAAAGCACAGAGAAAGTCCCGCACGTTGGCTGGAATTCGCTGGAAATCCGCCCAAATTCGCGCCTTCTGGCCGGTGTCGGGCCAAGCGAATACGTCTACTTTACGCACTCTTACAAGGCTCCCGTCAGCGCCGACACCGCCGCCGTCACGCACTACATCGAACCCTTCGCGGCAGCCGTCGAACGCGGCAATGTAATGGGCGTGCAGTTTCACCCCGAGAAATCCGGCGCGACCGGGCTGAAAATTCTCGGCAATTTTCTCAAGTGTGAAGGGAACTAATATGCTGACCAAGCGCATCATCGCCTGCCTCGATGTGCATGACGGGCGCGTCGTCAAGGGCGTGCAGTTTGTCGACCTCATCGACGCGGGCGACCCGGCCACGCAGGCCGCGCGCCACGCTCGCGAGGGCGCGGACGAGATTGTGCTGCTCGACATTACCGCGACACATGAAGGCCGCCAGACGCTGCTCGCCACCGTGCGCCGGACTGCTCGTGAACTGTTCGTCCCCTTCTGCGTGGGCGGCGGCATTCGCTCCGCCTCCGATGCGGCGCAGGTCTTCGAGGCCGGAGCCGACAAGGTCAGCGTGAACTCCGCCGCGCTTGCCGATCCGACGCTGATCGACGCCATCGGGCGCAGCTTTGGCGCGCAGGCCGTCGTCGTCGCCATCGACGCGCGCCGCGACCCCGAGACCGCCGACCCCGTGCGCGATGCGCAGGTTTACGTGCAGGGCGGACGCAAGCTCGCAGGCCGCCGCGTCGTCGAGTGGGCGCGCGAGGCCGAAGATCGCGGCGCGGGCGAGATTTTGCTTACGTCCATGAATTCCGACGGCATGAGGACAGGCTTCGATTGCGAGTTGACCGCGGCAGTGAGCGAGTCGGTCGGCATTCCCGTCATCGCCTCGGGCGGCGCGGGAACCGTCGAGCATTTCGTCGATGTCTTCGGACGCGGCAAGGCCGACGCGGCGCTGGCTGCGAGCATCTTCCACTTCGGCGTTTCGAGCGCGCGTTCGCTCAAAGAAGAGCTGGCCAGGGCCGGCGTTTCCGTGAGGCTTCCATGCTGATTCCTTCCATCGATCTGCTGGGCGGGCAAATTGTTCAGCTTGTGCAGGGCGAAAAACTGCGCCTTGCGTTCAACGATTTTGAATACTGGATTGAAAAATTTGCCAAGTTTCCTTTGGTCCAACTCATCGATCTCGACGCGGCCATGCGCCAGGGCGATAACTCCGCATTGGTCGCGCAGATTGCCAAGCGGCTGCCTGTTCAGGCCGGCGGCGGCATTCATTCCATCGAACGCGCGCAACAGGTGCTCGACGCGGGCGCGCGGCGCGTCATCATCGGGTCGGCGCTGTTTTCCGCAGAAGGCGCAGTCAATGTCGATTTCGCTGCATCGCTTGCCGCGGCCGTTGGCGCTGAGCGCGTGGTGGCCGGCATCGACACCAAGAACGGCCGCATCGCCGTGAAAGGCTGGAAGGCTCAGGTCGCTCTCACGCCCGACGAAGCGATTCCGCAACTCGAGCCCCACGCCGCCGCATTTCTGTACACGCACGTGGACGGCGAAGGATTGATGATGGGCTTTCCCATCGCGACCGCCGCGCGATTGCGCAAGCTGACCCGGCGCCAGCTCATCGTCGCTGGCGGCATTCGTTCGCAGCAGGAGGTGGATGCTCTGGACGCACTGGGCGCCGATGCCGTCGTGGGTATGGCCGTCTACACCGATTTGCTCGCAGTCTGAACTTCGCACAGTTTGTCTGCGTATGCGACACCCTGCAGCAGAGCTGGCTTACTTCTGTGCTTCGCCGATGGCGCGGCTGGTCTCCACGCGCGTCGCACACAGCAGCCGGGCAATCTGCTTCAAGTGGAGTTGCACGGCATAAACGCGCAGAATCTCAGCCTGCAAAAACTGGAATCCCGTCGGCCGCACCTCGGCCATGCGCGCCTCCAGTCGTGCAATGTCCTCTTCCAAAAGTAGCCCCTGCGCAGGAGCATGAAAGCGCCAGCCGTGGATGCACTGGGCCAGGTAATGAAAGCGCGCTCGAATGTCCATGGCCAGCCGTTCCATCACCGGCTCAAGCTGTTGTGCATACCCATCCTCGTGACTGTCTTTGACTGCCAGTTCCAGCGCCGTCAAAGCCTCGAAAATTGAGCGGCCAAACTGCGACAGCATCGTCAGCCCTTCGCGCCATCCCGGTCCGCCGGAGGGCTCGTTGCGCGCCGCCTCCAGCAGTTGGTCGTTGCTGCGCAGGATGGTCTGCACATCTTCACGCAGCTTGGGCAGGTTTTCAGCCGGCGCACCGCGAAAACCTTCGAGAATTCCCTCGAAAAACGCGCCCAGCACCAGAAACTCCTGCGCCAGCCCGTCACGAAGCCGCAGCCGCGCACGGTCGGGATAGACCAGAGTGGAAACCGCCAGAGCCACCACGATTCCCATCAGGACCTGGATCACCCGGTCCAGCGCAACGGTCCAATGCGAGCCGCCCTTCTGCACCAGCATCAAAATGGTGATCGTCACCCCTGCCAGACGCGCGCTGTTGCGCATATTCAGCAATCCGCAAACCACCACCGCCGTCAGCACGGCCAGAATATAGTTCCAAGGCAGCACGCCGAACTCGGTAAACGAGAAACCGATCAGCGCGCCGATCACCGTTCCCAAGATGCGATCGCGCGATGCGGAAATGGTAGCGCCGAAGTTCGATTGCAGCACGATGATGGCGCTGATTGCTCCCCAGTAACCGTCGTGCATTCCCAGGCGCATGGCAATCCACCAGCACAGCGCCGCTGCCAGCGCCGTCTTTGCCGCGTGAATCAGCAGCCAGCGGCGCTCCCAGGTAAAAAAGCCGAAGTTTTTCTCCGGCTCCATGCGCAGCTTGATCGCAAGCTGCTGCTGGGATTTCGTCTTGTTGGCTCTCAGGCGCATGGGTGCGGTCCTCGACGGAATAACCTGCTCATTCAAGAATGCCCTATTCCGGCGGATTTGGGCGATGAGCAATCCCGTCTGGTGAGCAATGGTATTGAGCAGCGCGCCCGGACGTCAATCGCCGCTGGGGCATCATGCGCTCCGGAGCGGTGTAGCATTGAAGGTGAGGAATTTTGTATCTCCGAAGTTGCAAGCGAAATCCTGAGAGGCGAATGCAATGTTAAAAGTTGGCTATCCGTCGGTCTTAGCCGCGGAATTATTGAGCGATTTTCCCCCGGGGATCGAGTTCATCCCCTTGCCTGACAATCTCGATCGCGACGTCGACATCGACGTCTGGATTCCCGATCCTTATGCGCAGCGAGCCATCAAAATCTATCCCCGGCTGCACGGTGTTCGGCTGATTGTTTCGTTGATGGCCGGCACGGAGTGGATTCCCGGCGTGGCCGGATCGCACGTCACCATCTGCAACGCTCACGGCGCGCACAATATCGCCACCGCCGAGTGGACCGTCAGCGCCATTCTGGCCACACTGAAGTACTTCCCGCTTTATTTCGACGTGCAGCACGCCGGTCTTTGGAAGCGCCGCTTCGAAGCTCCCCAGCACTATGCCCGCATCACCGGCGACGCGCGTCCGGTTTATCCGCCTGTCATGCTAGAGGAACTCACCGGCAAAACCGTGCTGATGGTAGGCCACGGCGGTATAGGCCAGGAGATCGAGCGGATGCTCGAGCCTTTTCATGTCAAGATGCTGCGCGTGGCCCGCAGCCCGCGCACCAATCCGCCCGTCCATGCCGTCAGTGAACTCGACAGCCTTTTGCCGCAGGCTGAAGTGGTGATTCTGATCCTGCCCTTGACCGACGAAAGCCGCGGCCTCATCGGCACACGCCAGTTCGCTCTCATGCGTCAGGGTGCGCTGCTGGTCAACGCCGCACGCGGACCCATCGTGGACACAAACGCATTGGTGGATGCTCTGAATGCGGGCCGCATTCGCGCCGCTCTCGATGTCACCGATCCCGAGCCATTGCCCGAAGGCCACCCGCTGTGGAGCTGCCCCAACCTGCTGCTTACGCCCCATGTGGCCGGATCGAGCCCGCAGTTTTCGCCTCGCTCCCTCAACACCGCGGCGGGCGAACTGCGCCGCTACATCGCCGGCGAGCCGCTCCACAACGTCGTGCAAACCGCAATCTGACGCAAGGTACGGGGCGCTCAGGTTTTTCCTTCGAGTCATCGAGCGAGGGAAACAAGAGACTCCGCCGGGCGCCCCAGCTTTGCGATTTCTTCCCGCCGCAGGGTTGCGGCTTCCGCCATGGTCTACTACTTGCCTTTCACGGGGCGGATGTTTCTTGTGCCCGCCCCATTTCTTTCCGCTCGTCCGTATGCACGGCCCGGCGCCAGTCCCGCAATCCCAGCGCAGCCAGCGCCACCAAGCCCGCGTAGAGCGCGGCTGTCGGCCGAAGGCCCTTGTAGAGATATTCGCCGATATAAACCATATCCACGGCCATCCATAGCCACCAGTTGGCAATGTGCTTGCGTGTCTGCCACCAGCTGGCCACCAGGCTGAAACTCATCAGCGTCGCATCCAGCCGGGGCAGCGCCGCTCCGACTCGTTCCATCAGCAAGCTCAGCAGCACACTGCCCGCCGCGCCCGTCGCCAATCCCATCCACAGGCTCATCAGCGGCAGCCGAACCACGCGCACCTCGCCCTCTTCGCGCACGCCGCGCCACCAATACCACCAGCCATAGAGCGTGAAGCCCACAAAGAAAATCTGAAGCAGCGCATCGGAATAGAGACGGACGCGGTAAAAGACCGCCAGGTAGAGAACATCGGAGATCAGCACCACCGGCCAGCAGAGGAGGTTGCGACGCGTGCTGAGCCAGATGCCCACAACCGTCGTGACGACGCCCGCGTACTCCATCCAGTGGGCCATCCAGTTTGCGGCAAGATAGCGTGCGATCGTCATCCAGTGCATCGGTCCGCGGCTCCCATCAGCGTTTTCGCCTGACGCTGCCGGCTTCGCTCGCGCCTTGCTGCCCAGCGGTCGATGGCATGGAGCAGATTCCTGCCGCCCGCGCCACGAAACCAGCGCGCATGGCCCAGCAGGTAATCTTCGCTCGCCACCCGCGCCTTCTCTTCGGAATGCAGCACACCGATAAAATAGTCGGCCTCGGAGAGCGCAAACTCGGCGTGGCAGAGCGCAGTCATCGGCCCGAGCGCCGCCGCTTCTTGCTCCGAGAGCGGACGCAGTTCGTCGTAGCCGTCGAGCAGCGCCTCCAAATGATCCAGATGTACCGGCACATTCTCAGGATGGCCAGAGTTGTCTCGAAGCGCAAGCCACTCGACGATGTTGCGTTCGATGGCCTGGGCCAGATCATGGACGGCGCTGGTGCGGTCGGCAAGGCCGAAGTCGATCACCGCCGTAGCCTGAGCATCGCGGCCATCATCGCTCCAGAAAAGGTTCGAGGCGTGCAGGTCATTGTGCGTCCACAGCGGCTCAAGCGCGGGCACGAGCGGCAGAAGCTGCGCATGAAACGGCGCAAGAAGACCGAGCGCATCCGCGCAAGCCCCGCAGCCCGACAAGTAATTCTCCAGCGCTGGCCGCGCGGCCAGATAGCGCGCAAACTCCGCGCCAGGATCGCCGGCGGCAAAGATGGTAAAGCTGGCCACCAGAGGGCGCGGCTTGCGCAATGGCGCCGCGAAACCCTGCGCGGCAATATGCAAACGCGCCAGCGCCCGGCCCGCCGAGCGCGCGTGGGCCGTTGAGAAAAACGGTGTCCAGGAGATCGCGTCCTCATAAAGGTCCACGCCCGCAGGCGTTTCATGCGCCTCATAGGTCCAGTCGGCGCATTCGATCGCGGTCTCGCCCGAGGAGTCCGCGAAGACGCGCGGCACCGGCGCACCGTGGGCATGAAGATAGCTCAGAAAGCGGTGCTCTTCGAGCAATCCATCGCGGTCGCGCACGGTTTTATGATGGCGTTTGATGAAGACGTGCCTGCCGCCCGCGGCCACCACGCTGGCTGCCGAAAACGGCCGCGGACTGACGGAGAGAATGCGGATCGGCTCACCGCAGACCGGAAATCCGGAGAGCAGTGCGCGCACCTCGGTGAGCGTAAGCGGCGGCCAGTCGGGTTCGACCAGTGTGCCGTCCATTCCATGCGCCTTCGTGATCATGCTCATCGCTTGCAAGTCCCTTTTGTCGCCGCCAATCTAAAAAGTGTAATGCGCCGAGAGCCGCACCGTAGTCGGCGCACCGAGCCAGATGAAAGTATCGCCGTAGCTCGCGCCCGTATCGCTCCAGTAGCGTTTGTCGGTGATGTTATCGGCGTAAATCCGGAATGTTACACGGCCCTTTTCCCCGCCGGGCGTGTAGCGCGCGCCCAGATTGAAGAGGTTGTAGCCGGGGACGCTCGTCGCATCGTCGCGCGTGGCCTCTTTGCGGCCCGTATAGCTCCAGCCGGGCATCAGGTGCAGTCCGCGCAGGCGGGGTAGCGTCCAATCGGCAAAGACCGTCGTGTGCAGATGCGGCACATTGAGCACCTGCTTGTTGTCATAGGACGGCGTTCCGGTATCGCTGGAGAGTGCGCGAATGGCCGCCGCCGAAGCTGTCAGCCGCAGCCAGTTCGTAGCCTGGCCCTCTGCGTTCAATTCGATGCCGTCATGCGTCTCGCGGCCCTCGGAGACGAAGCAAAACGGTGTGTCAGATGTTGTTGTATTTCCAAAGCAGTTAGCTCCAACGCCCAAGTTATCTGGATACAGGAACGGCGCGCGCATATGAAAGAACGCCGTGGTCAGCAGAATGCGCTGGTCCGGTTCGTACTTGGCGCCGATCTCCGCCTGGCGGGTAAAAAAGGGCCCCAGGAACTGATTCGCGTTCTCGACCCACCACGGAGCCTGCGGGCCCAGCGAGAGCATCACGCCATAATTGCCATAGAGCGTAAGGTTCTCGACCGGGTTGAAGGTGACCGCGTATTGCGGCAGCCAAACGGGCTTGTCGGTGTTACTGGGCAAAGTGGGAATCGAGTCGACCGCATTGTTCAACGAGTCATACGACGTCGGGCAAGGATCGTTCGCTGGTCCAGGCGCATTGTTGGGAGCGGGAGTGCAAGGGCTGGTGGCCGCCACCGAGTAGTTATGGTCGCGCAGCGAATCGTACCGCCCGCCGGCAATCAGTTGAATACGGCCGGGAAGGCGCACCCTGTCCTGCAGGATCACGGCCGACTGATGGCTGTCCTCCCATAGCCTGCGCGGCCCGGCGGATTCGAGCGGGCTTTCGATCGGCAGGGGCACGAGAGGCTGGTAGATGTTCTCCGCGCCGACGTAGGCGTAAACAGCGCCGTCCTGAATGGCGCCATCCGGCGAAGATGGATTTGCGAACGTGTAGAAACCAGGCTGCTGCACGCTGCGCAGAAACAGTTCCCCGCCGAAGGCCACATCCTGTGTGATGGCCCCGGTTTTGATGTGGCCGGTCAGCAAGGCCTCGGCCTCGGCGTCGATACGCAGCTCGCCGGGATCGCGATAATCGTAGATACCGTAGTCGCCACCACTGGAATCGATGCTCGGAACCGCGGGACAGAAGAAGAACTCGGGCGCGCCGGGTGCGCCAGGACAAGCTACATTGCCATTCTCATCAAACGGCGTGCCATAAGCGTAAATCACGTTGTCCTGGATCAGCGAATGGCTGAAGCTCCCTTCTGCGAAGGCGTGCCAGCCGGCCGGCAGATCGTAGTCCAGCCGCGTACTGGTGTTGAATGTGTCGTAGGTGTCGGGCGGGCTCCAAGACTGGTCGCCCAGCATCGTCGACGGGTAGATCTTGTTGATATTCGGCACCGTCGTTCCGCCTAGCAACTGGTAACCGCTGCCGTCGCGCTCGGTCTTGTGCTGGTACTCGAAGTCGCCCTTCAGAATCGCCTTGGGACTGATGTGCCAATCAGCCGCGCCCGCGCCCACCGCGCGCCAGCCGTTGGTGTCGTTCATGTAAGTCTGGATGCGTTCGGCGGCCAGATTCACTCTCACGCCCACCTGCTTCTGCCTGCCCAACAGAGTCCCGAGATCGACCCCACCGTAGGTGGTTCCGCGCTGGTCCGTCGCCAAATCGACAACTTTGATCGTCGCAGGCCGCTTGGTGACAAAGTCGATCAGCCCGCCAGCCGAGGCCACGCCGCTCTCCACGCCGGCAATGCCTTTCAAGAACTCGACGCTCTGCTTGTTTTCGAGCGGCACATCCTGCTCGCCGGCGATGGTCATGCCGTTGATTTCAAGGCCGGTGGCCAGATCGATCGGAAAGCCGCGAATCTCGTAGTCGCCGTAATAGCCCACCGGCACGTAATCGTCACTGACAGAGGCATCGTTCTTCACCACGTCGGAGAGCAGCCGCGCCCCCTGGTCGTTGAGCAATTCGCGGGTGACCACGGTGGCCGAAAGCGGCATTTCCTTGAGCGGCACACTTTCCAGGTTGCCCACCGTGACCGACTCAGGAAGATAATCGCTCCCTGTCCAGGCCTTCACCACCACGGTGGTGGTTACGCGCGGAAGTTCCGGCGCAAGGACGGCGGGCTGCTGCGCGGCGGACGGTGAAGTTGCGACGGGCGCTGCGGGCGCCGGCGTTTGTCCGAGCGCGGCCAAGCAATAAAATAGCGACCCCATCGTCAAGACCACACACCGCGCCGAGACTGCGCGGCACGCAGCAGCTACGGACAAAGACAGGCTTGAAATCGGATGCGCGGAGGATTGCGACGCGATGCGATGCGGAGCGACGGAGGCGAAACTGTGCATGAAATCCCCTTGTTCCCAGCTCATTGAAACAAGAGAATGTACGCTCAAATTCGCGGAAGAAGGCCGCCTGGCCCTGAAAACTTCCCACGCCGGTATTATCCGGATCGGGTTCGAGGGTATCTCTCAGCCCCACTTCGTGGAGCACCCCTGTTTCAATAATCAAATTGAAACACTCCCGCCCAGGTTTTGCAAGCGACTCGTGGAAAGCTCGAGCCTCCACAGAGACCGGACAACTTCCGGGCTTCCAGCCGGTGTCCGGGGCTGCAGGCAGAATGCGTGTACGTTTCAAAGGACGCACGCGCAGAAAAGCCCATGGCCAGTGCCATGGGCTTTCGCCGATTCCAGCCTCGGACCAAGAGTTACTCGGCGGCCGCTTCTACGGGCGCGGTCGTCGCCATGGTCCAGTCTGCTGCGCCTACCTTGAAGCGCGCAAAACGGCGCACGGTGATGTTCTCGCCCAGCTTGCCCACCTTCTGCCCGATCAGTTCCTTGATGCTCACAGCCTGATCCTTGATGAAGGGCTGCTCCAGCAGGCAGACTTCCTCGTAGAATTTGGCCATCTTGCCTTCGACGATCTTCTCGATCACCGGGGCAGGCTTGCCCGTGGCTGCGGCCTGGGCGCGATAGACATCCTTCTCGCGATCCAGATCGGCCGCGGTCACGTCCTCCGGCTTCACATAGCGCGGATCGGAGGCGGCAATGTGCATCGAGATGTCCTTGAGCAGTTCCTGAAAATCCTCAGTGCGGGCCACGAAATCGCTCTCGCAATTCAGCTCCAGCAGCACGCCGATCTTGCCGCCGGCGTGAATGTAGGTTCCCACCGCGCCCTCGTTGGTCGAGCGGGCAGCCTTCTTCTGCGCCGAGGCCATGCCCCGCTTGCGCAGCACCACAAAAGCGTCCTCGATGTTTCCCTTGGTCTCCTGCAACGCCTTCAAGCAGTCGCCCATGGGTGCGCCGGACTTCTCGCGAAGCTCTTTTACCAACTTGGCATCAATCTTTTCGCTCACTTTGCTTGTCTCTCTTTTCCTGGATTTCGCTCACCCCTTCCGGGGCTTGCTGTCCTTCAATCTTCACCCGGCCGGGACTTGCGATCTTCCCCCGTGCTACGCGAAGCGCAGGACAGAATGCCCGCGCCGCGCGCGCCCGGCATAAGAAAAGCGTGGCACTGAACTCTGGCGGCCACGCTTCTCTCAGTATGCGCACTGCAATGCGCAGAAATGATTAAAGGGCGCCCTGGGCCACATCGGGCTCGTCCAAAGCCGCAACCGCGGCTGGCGCCTTGCGAATGCCGCCGCCCAAGGCTGCTTCGAGATCCACTTCCTCGACCGGCGCGGCCGCCTCGGCCACCGCCTCGACCACCGGCTCAGGCACTTGCTCGGTAAAAGCCTTGTCCCCGACCAGATTCACTCCCTCGGCCGCCGAGTCGGCGATCTTCGAGGTGAACAGGCGAATGGCGCGCAGCGCGTCATCGTTGCCCGGAATCACGTAATCGATCACCGTCGGGTCGCAGTTCGTGTCCACCACCGCCACCACCGGAATGCCCAGCTTGCGAGCTTCCTTCACGGCAATCGCCTCGTTGTTCGAGTCGACGATGAATAGTGCGTCCGGCAGGCGCTTCATGGCTTTGATGCCGGCCAGGTTCGCCTGCAGGTGCTTGCGCTCCCGTTCCAGGCGGATCACTTCCTTCTTGGTTAGCAGTTCATAGCGGCCATCCGTGGCCATTTCGTCGATTTCCTGAAGGCGCTTCACCGACTTCTGCACCGTCACCCAGTTGGTCAGCAAACCGCCCAGCCAGCGCTGGTTGATGTAGGGCATCCCTGCGCGGGTGGCATCCTCGGCAATGGCTTCCTGCGCCTGACGCTTGGTGCCCACGAACAGAATCGTCTTTCCGTCCGCGCACAACTCAGTGACAAACTTCGAGGCGTCCTTGAAGAGCTTGAGCGTCTTCTGCAGGTCGATGATGTAAATCCCATTGCGCTCGCCGAAGATGTATTCCTTCATCTTGGGGTTCCAGCGCTTGGTCTGATGCCCGAAGTGAACACCCGCTTCAAGCAACTCCTTCATTGTGATCGTGGCCATTGGCCTCCTTCGTGGATTGCATCCGGACCGGCTTTGCCAGCGCCCGGATTGAACCCGCTTTTGCGGGAAATTGGTGAAACCTGGCTGCTAGCTTCTAGCCTCTAGCTCCTAGCTTGTTCGTGCCCGAATCAACCTATTTGTTGATCCTTATGCAGTCAGCACCAGCAAGAAAAAGCTAAAAGCTAGCAGCTGAAAGCTGGCGCTTTAGCGCTTGCTGAACTGGAAGCGCGCACGAGCGCCCTTCTGCCCGTACTTCTTGCGTTCCTTCATGCGCGAGTCGCGGGTCAGCAGGCCTTCGGCCTTGAGCACCTTGCGCAGCTCGGGATTGAACTGAATCAGAGCGCGGGCGATGCCCAGCTTGACGGCATCGGCCTGCGCGGAGACGCCGCCACTCTTGACGGTGGTGATTACGTCAAAGCTCGCAGCCAGCTCGACCAGCGCCAGAGTCCGCTTGGCGGATGCGCGCTGCTGCTCGGTGACGAAATACACCTCGAATGCCTTGCCGTTGACCTTCCACTCGCCCGTGCCGGGACGTAAAAAGACGCGGGCGATTGCCGACTTGCGCCGTCCCGTCCCGTAATACTGAACCAGATCTGCCATTCTTTTTAGCTCCTAGCCTCTAGCTTCTAGCTTCTAGCTAAAAGCCACAAAAACTCCGATTCCCGAAACTCAAAGCCAGCGGCTAGAAGCTAGCAGCCAGCCGCTGCTTTACGCGATATCCAACGCCACCGGTTGCTGCGCCTCGTGGGGGTGCTTGTCGCCACGATAGACCTTCAGCTTGGTGGCCATCTGCCGTCCCATCTTGCTCTTGGGCAACATTCCCTTGATCGCCTGCTCCAGAATCATCTCCGGCTTGCGGTTCAGCAGGCGCGTGAAGGACTCCTCGCGCAGCCCGCCGGGAAATCCGGTGTAGCGGCGATAGAGCTTGCTCTGTGCCTTCAGGCCGGTCAGGCGAACCTTCTCCGCGTTGATGACGATCACGTGGTCGCCCACGTCGATGTACGGCACGTACTGGGGATTCAGCTTGCCGCTCAACACATCGGCAGCCTTGGTCGCCAGACGGCCCAGCGTCTTGCCGCTGGCATCCACTACAAACCACTTGCGGTCAATATTCTTGCCGCTCGGAACAAAGGTACCCATTTCTCTCCTGCCCTCTAAGACGCATGTCTTCAAGAAAAACCTGCCGGCATCATCCGGTCCGCTTATCACTTTCCGGCTGCCCCGGCCTACCGCTCCCGGACAGTAACCTGTCCGTATGGCTTCAGCCTGCCGCCGAGAAAATCCAACAAAATACCAGCGCAAAGCGCTTTTCCCACGCTCATCCAACGCGCGGGACTCGTTTCACCCACTGCCAAACAAATCTGTTCGGGTGAGGACTGCGGGAGTTGGCCCTTGACAGGGACTCTGGCGGGACCGGACTCACGCCAACAGCGCGCATAGAAAAACAGAATCCAGCCGCCTGCAGCCTGTCCCAGCCAATTCCCCGGAAACATTCAACCAAGGAATCAACCAGCCGGGCCCAAGTGAACACACTGGCCCCAGGCACAACACCGAGCAAGGACTTCAGAATACCCGAATCCCACCTTGGAGTCAACGAAGACTTGAAGACCGTACCATGTTGTTTTTATACCGAAGTGCCGCCGCAAGGCATTGTACGGAAATCCGCGCAGGCATTTGGGCGAAGTGTTCCGCAAGCCGGCCGGGCAGAAGGGGTGCCGTAACGAAAGAAGGGCATCTTCTGGCCGACCATGTTCACGGGATGATATCAATGCCGCCGAAGTATTCAGTGTCATCGGTGGTGGGTTTCATCAAGGGCAAGAGCGCGATTTATTTGGCGCGAATGCGTGGGGAGCAGAAGAAAAATTATGCCGGGCAGCGCTTCCGGGCGTGGGGATGTTTCGTATCAATGGTGGGTCGCGATGAAGCCACGTTTCGAGACTATATCCGCAATCAGGAATAGGACGACAAGCGGCTGGATCAGCTCAACATGTGGCGATGACCTGACACCTACAAAGTGGCCCAACTCCAGAATGCCGCGTTAGCCACCCAGCTCAAGCCGCTTTGACCGGCTCACACCGTAAAGCCCCCGACTCCCGGGGTAATCTCGCTATGGGGCGGCGGGTGGGGATCGAACCCACGACATCCTGAGCCACAGTCAGGCGTTCTGCCACTGAACTACTGCCGCCACATACATCGATTGTAGCATTGAATCGCCTGACTCGGCCCAACCTGTTCCTGTTTTCCCGGTCCGCCCGGCTCAGCCGTATGGAAGAAGGGCTGGCAGACCACGCTGACCACGATCGATGCTCATGCCGCAGTCGGCTATCCGGCCGAGTCTGGATGCCCCATCGCGTGAAAGTGGGCATCTTTGGCTTCGGTTGGCCGGATTCCGCGATCTGGTCAGTTTTGTTGGCATCGTATGGGTGGTGTGGCTGTCGGCTGGGCCGATCGGCCCTCAGCGCTTGCCACCCTCCCTCCAACGGAAACCATTTCGCGCTACAATCGAACGAGAATATCGGGGCGTAGCGCAGTCTGGTAGCGCATCTGCTTTGGGAGCAGAGGGCCGGGGGTTCGAATCCCTCCGCCCCGACCATAGAATCAACAGCTTACGGATATGGCTTCATTGCACATCGCCCTCACTATGGGGAAATTTGTGGGGACTGTTGTGGCCAGGCATGACCAATCAAAGGTGAGACCCCGAATCATGTAGGCTGGTCGGTTCCATCGCCTCGACTGCAGCGCGCTTGGCCTCCGAGCGAATGTGGCTGTAACGCTCCAGCATCTTCCTGCTTAGGTGCCCTGCGATAACCAGGATCGTCGAGTCCGAAGTCTGGGTTTCGGCAAGGTTCGTGATGAAGTGGTGCCGGAGATCATGTAGGCGACACTTAACTCCCGCCCGCTTCTTTGCTGTATACCATGCTCTCTTCCATTGTCCGATGGGCTTGCTGAGATTGAGTTCGTGGGGTGTCATGACTCCGTGCTTCGCCGATCCTTGCCCTTCTTCAACAAGCTTTACGAAGTCGGTGCGATTCAGGAAGCTCCATGCATGGCGCACATCAGGCGCAAGTTCTTCGACCATGGAACGTCGCCGGAAAACTGCTCCCCGCATTCGAGAAAGCCGCTTAGACCCAACCGCCTACGACGCTTCGCCCTTCGCCGTCTCCATGTACCCGAACATCGACGAGTTCACCGAGCACGGCCAGATCGTCATCGGATACATCGAGCCCATCGGCGACGTGGCCATCCCGTCCGAGGGACGCCAGGCCCTGGCCATGCTCCGCCGACGCAAGGACGAACCCTTCAAGCAACTGCTCGCCCGCCTCGACACCGCCATCGCCATCGCCAAGGCCACCATCGACGATGTCTACGTCGACGAAGTCAACATTCCGCAGAACGGACGTACACACTTCTTGCGAGCGGTCGTGTCCGCTTCAATCGAAGCGTGGACACATACGGTCCCATCCCTCACAAAGCCCCGCCCCTCATCCAGACGGCCAGAACGTCACGCTTACAATCATAGAATGCTGGGAGCAGGTAGCGTTCATCACAGCTTATGGTCAAAGTTGAAATGCCGAAAATCATCCCGCAGGGGCTAAAGCCCACATCTGTTTTGTGACATTTACGGCACGACTAAAGTCGTGCCCTTTCAAAACATCAACTTAATCAGAGGTTTTTTAGATGACTAATACTGGCGCCAAGCCGCAGGGCGCGGAGGACGAAGCCAGCGTGGCAGAGGCTGTACGGCAGATGTTCGACTCGATCGCGCCCCGCTACGACCTGCTGAACCATGTGCTCTCTGCCAATGTGGACCGGATTTGGTGGGGTCGGGCGGCGCGGCGCTTCCAGGCGGTGCTCGCCCGGCCGGATGCGGCGGTGCTGGACATCTGCTGCGGCACGGGCGACATGACCATGGCTCTGCTGAAGCGCCGGCCACAGGGTGCGCGGCCCATTCTGGCAGCGGATTTTGCGCGGGGAATGCTCAGCCGCGGCGCGAAGAAGTTTGGCGGGCCGGGCGTTGGCTCCTGCCAGCCGGGCTCGCCCTATGCCGTGCCTCTGGAGGCCGACGCCCTGCATCTGCCGCTACGGTCGGCTTCGCTGGACCTGATCGTGTCGGCCTTCGGCTTCCGGAATCTGGCCAACTACGAGGCCGGGCTCAGCGAGTTTCGCCGGGTGCTGAAGCCTGGTGGCCAGATGGGCATTCTGGACTTCAGCGAGCCGGGCGGATTGGTGGGCAAGGCCTACGCGGTCTACTTCCGGCGCGTTCTGCCGGCCATCGGACGAGCTCTATGCGGCCCTGCCGGTGAAAACAGCTCGGGGCCGTACAATTACCTACCCACGTCGGTGGGCAACTTTCCTCCTCCGCCCGAAATGCTCGCGCTGATGCGGGCCACCGGCTATGAAGAGTGCGCCTGGCAGCCGTACACCTTTGGCATTGCCGGGTTGTATACGGCACAGCGCGCCCTGTAGCCTGAAAGAGCCATGACTTCCCCGGTTTCCAGTCTGTCCGCACATTCGGCCGAAAAACAGCGCGTAGCGCTGCACTCGATGCTGGCTGCGACCGCGATGACGCTGTTGAAGCTCGGGGCGGGCCTCGCGTCGGGCTCACTGGGCGTGTTGTCGGACGCGGCCCACTCCGGGCTGGACCTGGTGGGCTCGGCTCTCACCTTCTTTTCCGTGCGGGTGAGCGACAGGCCGGCGGACGCGGATCACACGTACGGTCACGGCAAATTCGAGAATTTCTCCTCGTTCGGAGAGGTTCTTCTGATGGTTCTCTCGAGCGCGTGGATCGTATGGGAGGCAATCGAGCGGATTGCCCACCATATGGAGGCACCGCAGCACCTGGAGTGGGCGGCGCCGGTGGTGGCAGCCTCGATCGGCGTGGATCTCTGGCGGTCGCGGCGGTTGCGGGCAGTGGCTGAGCGCACAGGCTCGTCGGCGCTGGCCACCGACGCCTTTCACTTTGCCTCGGACATCTGGTCGTCGCTGGCGGTGCTCGCCGGGCTGGGCGCAAGTTGGCTGGGCACGCTCTATGAAATTCCCGCACTGCGCTACGCCGATCCGCTGGCGGCACTGGTGGTATCGCTGCTGATCGTGCGTCTGGCGGTGCGTCTGGGCCGTGAGGCGGTGGATGTGCTGCTGGACGAGATTCCCCCCGGAACCAGGCGCCGCATCCAGAGCGAGGTGGAACAGGTGCCGGGCGTTCTGGCCGTCGAGCAAACGCGGGTGCGGCGGGCCGGAGCCTCCTATTTTGTCGATCTGACGCTGGCCCTGCCCCGGCGCACGACCTTCGAGCACACCGACGATCTGGTGCGGGCCGCGACGGCGGCGGTTCGCCGCGCGCTGCCGGAGGCCGATGTGGTGGTTCACACGGCGCCTCGCCAGACCAGCGAGGAGAGCATCTTCGACCGGGTGCGGGCGGTGGCGGCGCGCAACAACGTGAGCGTGCATGAACTGAGCGTGCAGCCGCACCAGGGCCGGTTGCGCGTGGAGCAGCACCTGGAGCTGGACGAGACCCTGCCGCTGCTCAAGGCCCACGACTTTGTCTGCTCGGTCGAGGCGGAGATCCTGCGGGAAGTTCCGGAGATCGACGCGGTTCTGACGCACATCGAGAGCGAGCCGGCCACTCTCGAACCGCCCGAAGAGCGCGTGGAGGAGGATCGCTCCATTGAGGAGGCGATGCACGCGGCGGCGGCGCAGATCCCCGATATCTTGAATGTGCATGAGATTTTGGTGAACCGTTCAGCCGAGCATACCCACGTGATGTGCCATTGCACGCTGCCCGACGATCTGACCATGCAGCGGGTTCACGTGGCCATCACCGCGCTCGAGGACCGCTTCAGGCTGAAGTGCCCGGATGTGACCAGGGTGACGATTCACCCCGAGCCGGTGACGGATAACCTGCGCTGAAGGGACAATCAGATCGCCGCAAAGGATGCTCTTTAACGGGAGGCGGCTTTCTTTTGCAGGGCGCTTTGCACGATATATGAGGAGCGCGTGAGTCCCGCCAAGCGGGCACGGCGGTCGATCTCGGCGATCTGGCTCTGGCGGGCGGTGATGTTGATGCGGATGGTTCTCTCCGGCTCACGAAGTTCTGTCAGGAAAGCGACCGCGCCTTTCATGGCCGGATCGCCGCGCAGGTCGTCGAGGGTGGAAGGTGCGGGGATCAGCTCGCCGTCCTCGCGCATCCCAGCTACATGGAAAGCAAGAGCTTCGGCGGCCTTGCTGCGCGCATCCTCTAAACTGGAGCCGGCGGTGACACAGCCGGGAAAGTCTGGAAAGCTGACTCCATAGTCCGAATTCTTGTCCTTGTGCAGGTAAGCGATATATTCCATGGCTGCTCCTTCACCTGAGCTTGAGGCCGGATTGTTTTTCGATACTTCCGAGAGTTCCTTCAGGAACATCTCTCCGCGGGTATACAACCGTTACCCGGCCCGGTCTGACGGGATGCTTGAACTGCTTGTGGCTCCCGGCCTGGGCAACTTCGAACCAGCCGTCTCGCTGGAGTCTGCGAATGATCTCCCGGCTGTTCATCGCTGCGCAACCTTACCCCTCAAGAATACACATTTTGTATACACTCCTCAATGACTTGGAATGCGTCAGGAAGAAAAACCTATAATCTAATTCATATCTTCTTCTCCTTACGGGAGCCCGCGCCATGAGAACCCGACCCTTCGTCAACTTCTTCCAGATGGCGTCGTTGCTGATGCTGCTGGTGGCGGTGGCGCTGCTGGCGGCCATCACCACCATGCACTTCGCCATTCACGGCGCGGAGGTGACCGTTCCCTCGCTGGAGGGCATGACCGTGGCCGATGCGCGCAGCCTGACCTCCGGGCTGGGCCTGGACCTGGACGTGGACAACCGCTACTACTCCGGGAATGTGGCCGCGGGATATATTCTGACGCAATCGCCCGCGCCGGGAACGGTGGTGCGCCGCGAGTGGAGGGTGCGCGTGGCGGAAAGCCTGGGACCGCAAAAGGCGGATGTTCCGCAGACGGTCGGCCTGGACCAGCGCGTGGCGGCGCTTGAGTTGCGGCGCGCGGGCATGGATGTGGGCGCGACGGCGCAGCTGCCCTTCGCCGGGGTTGCCGAGGGAACGGTGATGGCCCAGGATCCTCCGGCGCACGCCCAGGGGATCGCGCGTCCCAGCGTCGACCTGCTGGTGGCCGCGGCAAGCGATGGAGCGCCCGACGGCCCCGACGGATTCGTCATGCCCGACCTGGCCGGCCTGCCGGTGGTCGCCGCACAGGCGGAACTGGCCAGAGTGGGCATCCAGACCGCTCCGCCCAGTTTTGTGGAGGCGCCGATCACCCCGATGGGCAGCGGTTTCGCCCCGCCCGTGCCGCCGTTGAGGCCGGGCGCGGTGATGGCGCAACAGCCGCCCGCCGGCGCGCGCGTAGGCCAGAGCACGCTGGTCAGGCTGACCGTGGCCCAGTAGGCGATGCCGATGAGTAGAGGAAATGGTTCATGAAGGCTCCGCCACGCACTGCGCTCGGCATCAATCTCGCTCTGCTTGCCGCCGGATCGTTCCTGATGGCCTACCGCTGGATCGATTCCCGGCCTGACGCGGCAACGCCTGCCGCTGCGACCGGCGAAGCGGAACTGCGCGCGCCGGCAACGGTGACCAGCGTCTCCGAGCTTTCCTCCTCGCTGGATTCGTCCCCTGCATCGCCGTCGCTGCGCGTCTGTTTCACCCTCGATTCCCTTGCCGCGATCGGCAGTGGCGACCGCAGCTTTTATGAAACTGCGGAACGCGACCGACAGGCGGCGCACGGCCCGCGCTGCCTGGTCGAGCCCGCCCGGCAGCTTCCCGATTCCCTCAATCCCGGCGACCGGCTGGAGGTGATTTTCACCCTCGAAGATGGGGGCCGGATCGAGGTTGAAAAACTTGTTCCGCCGGCAAAACCTTCTGAAAACCCTTGAAATGGGTCAGCGCCTCGGAGAAATCTTTCCGGCAAATCAGCTTTTAGCAAAGGTCGAAATTCCAGGAAGCCATTCCTCGGGGGCTAGTACCTTGACCGCGTAATTTCGTCGTTTCCCAGGTCTCAAAAGCGAGACCTGGTGCACCCGAACGTGGTTAGTGGTGTCCGCCGGAAATATCATCCTCTGAAACACGGCCCAATCGTCGAGTGCTGCTTAGCCGGCATTCCCTCAGGGGCTAAAGCCCTCTTGATTTTGCAGGCTTTACGTACGGGCTAAAGCCCGTACCCTTCAAAACGGATAAACGGCCATCTGTGTGGCGGACACCATTAGATTACGAATTCACCCGGTCAACGTACTAGAGCAAATTCCCTGTCGGTATAGAGTAAGAAGCATCCCTCAGGGGCTATAGCCCGCTGATTTTGCTGTACATTACGGCACGGCTGAAGCCGTGCCCCTTCAAAACGCGACTTCCACCACAGTCTCTTACGCGACGCGCTCGATCAGCGCGATGAAAAATCCGTCTGTCTTGAATTTTCCAGGCAGCAGGCGCAGGCAGCCTTCCGGCGTGAGCGCGCCCAAGAGCCGCTCCGCGCCCTCGGAGGTGAGAATGCCCGCGCCGCGCAGGGCCTCGATGCGGGCCGCGAGCGAAACCTGCAGGGCGGTCGCGTCCGCGGCCAGCACAGCGGCGACCACCTGCTCGTTTTCCTCCGGTTCCAGCGAGCAGGTGGAGTAGACGACGCATCCGCCGGGGCGGACCGAGCGCAAGGCAGCCGCGAGAATCGCCCGCTGACGTTCGGCCTGACGAGCGAAGTCCTCGGGGCGCAGACGGTGGCGAATCTCCGGGTTGCGGCCCAGGGTTCCGGTTCCGCTGCAAGGCACATCGACCAGCGCCAGGTCGAAGGCCGCGTCTTCCACGAGCGCGGCGGCGTCGGCCAGGCGGCACTCGACCCGGTCGCCGAGAACCGCCAGCCGCTTGCGCAAATCCTCGATCCGCGCCGCGCTGACTTCCAGGGCGAGGAGGCGCGCCTCCGGGTTGCGCTCGGCAAGAATCAGCGTTTTTCCGCCCGGGGCCGCGCAAGCGTCGAGGACGCTGTTTACTTTTTGGCTGGGATGCGCGCAGGCCAGCTCGGCCACCAGTTGCGAGCCCTCGTCCTGCAGCCGCAGCCGGCCCTCGCGGAAGGCTGGTGTTGCCGTGATGTCGCCGGCGACGACCGTGCGTGCGGCGGTCAGCAGTTGGCCGGCTTCGAGAACAACGCCGGCGGCGGCGAGTTCGGCTTCGACGGCCGGGGCGGCGAGCCGCACTGCGAGCACCGGCTGGATCTGGCCGTGACGGCAGATTTCCCGCACCGCCTGCGGGCCGAAGAAGCCGGTCCAGCGCTCGACCATCCACGCGGGGTGAGCCTGGGCCAGCGCCAGCTCGGCGAGGCTCTCCTCCGCGCGCTCGAAGCGCGGGGCGACCGCCAGCTTGCGCAGAACGGCGTTGACCAGGCCGGAGGCGAAACGGTGGCCCGACTGCTTGGCCAATTCCACGCTCTCGGAGAGGACGGCGCGGGCGGGAATGCGGTCCATGTGCAGCAACTGAAAGGCGCCCAAACGGAGCGCAATCAGGATTTCAGGGTCGAGCCGGGCGTTGGGCCGGGCAAGCAGAGCGCGGAACTGGTGGTCGAGCCGAATCTGCCAGCGCAGCACGCCCAGCACCAGCGCCGTGGCCAGGTTGCGATCGGGAGCGGAGAGCGCGTTGACAGCCTGCCCGCGCAACAGGTCGTCGGAGTGGGAGGCGCCGCGTTCGACAGCGAGGAGAATATGAAAAGCCGCCTTGCGCGATAGAGAGATTTC
>Ga0255350_1000209_pt1 | contig 23424 bp, 17 predicted proteins | sample HBST25r1metaG_FD_186028 | JGI IMG/M metagenome (GOLD analysis project Ga0255350, IMG submission 186028) | Peat soil microbial communities from Stordalen Mire, Sweden - H.B.S.T-25.r1 | ecosystem: Environmental > Terrestrial > Soil > Wetlands > Peat | place: Sweden: Norrbotten County, Stordalen...
TAAGGCGGCCACAATAACATCGGGGCCGCGTCAGCGACCCCGCTCAAGCCGCTTTGAGCGGCTCACACCGTAAAGCCTCCGGCTCTGCCGGAGGATACTTACATCTCTATTCCGCGCGCGCCAGCTTCTTCGGCCTCATCAGCCGCATACAAATGTATACCGCCAACTGCAGCGTAAGCGCGCCGCAGCAATCCAGCAGCACATCCCAGGGAGACCCGGTGCGGTTGGGCAGAAATGTTTGGTGCCACTCGTCGCAACTGGCCACCACAGCCGTTCCCAGCAGCGCAAGAAAGGCGTCGTGCAGGAAGCGTGAACGGGGCAGCGTCATCCACCAGGCTCGCAGCCACAGGAGGCCTATGGCCCCGTAGCCGAAAAAGTGCCCACTCTTGCGGATCAGGTGATGAATCAATTCCCAGCGCGCGTTCCCCACGGCGCCGAAGACGGTCTCCCAGAGCCAGCGCAGCGGCCCGCTGGTATGGTTGGCACCGAGCATTTCTGTCGATTCCAGCGCAATGACGCTCACGCCGATGGCTACCGGGAGCCATGCGCTCACCCAGTACTTGAGTACGTGGCGCGCGGGCACATCTTTTCTATTCCAGGCAGCAACAGCGTGCACTAATCACTCTTTCCAGAGCCGGACTCCACCACAGCGGGTAAATCCAGCGCCACCAGGGCAAATCGCGGCCTGCCGTTCTTGGGATTTTCAAAGCCCACAATGTGCTGGTGGCGCTTCGAGCCGGCCTTCAACTCTAAACTGTCCTTGCCCGTGCCGTAATCGCCCCGGTCGATCTTCACGTGGCCGCTCTCCTTGTCATCGGCGCAGCTTAAACCCTCGGAGGTGGTCGCCGGCCTGCCTACCGGCGAATTGCCTTGGCAAGTAATCACGTCCCCGTAGCGGCCCAGCGCCTTCTTATAGAAAGCGGTCACCTTCTCCTCGGAATCGGCGGTCTCGTAGGAAACCGTCCGTACGCGCAGCTCCCACTCGCCAAAACCCAGATGCACATCGGCTGACTTGTGCTCGCCGTTGTCCTTCGCCACCGTGGCGCCCGGATAAACCGGCAATCCGAGGTCCGCCGCCGTGGTCTGATCGGTGTTCACATGCACGCCGCCAAAAGGCGTATCCACCTGGACCTTCTTATCCTGGCCGTTGGCATCCTTGTCCACATGGACCCGGCATCCCGCCACCCCGGCCGCCAGTGCCAGGCCCACCGCCAAAGTTGCCGCTTTTCGCGTCGTATCAAGATTCATGGCAATCGTCCTCTAGCCCCGTTATACGTCCGCATCCATCAAAAGGTTCCTCGAATCGGTGATGGGTCAGTTTGGATGGCACGCACCTTCAGTCCATACACAATCTGAATGAAGCAGATTTCTTGAAGGGTACGGGCTTCAGCCCGTACATAAATGCCACAAAAGCCTCCGGGCTTTAGCCCCTGAGGGAAAGTATATTCAAACTGGTCCACTGCTCACGAATAGCGCCTCTCGCTTAGTGCGCCGAGTCGCTGTCTTCCTTTGTGCTCGTTGCAAAGAGAATCGCCACGGTAAAGATCACCACGATAACCGGGACAACAAAGAACGGGGAAGTGATGTGCATGGGCCATGCTCCTTGCCGTTAGAGTACCAAAAAAAGAAAGGCCCCGTCCCTGGAGCCCTTCTTTTTCGATTGAACTTACTTACTCTTTCGGCCCGCCGTTGGGATAATCCACGCGAATCGTCAGAATCTCGTATGGATGAATCGGTGCCTTCACCACGTCGCCAACCACGGCCAGCGGCGCGCCCTGCGGCGTCTCCATCAGGTTGGTCACTGTCGCCCCCGTCGCTCCCGGCGGCACATGGAACTCCGCGGTTGTCTCTTTGCCTGCCCACTCATAAACGCGGAAGATCAGCCCCTTGGCGTCTTCCGCCTTCTTCATTGCAGTCAGCACCACATTCTCCGGCGCAACCGATGCAAACGAGTGCGAGGCTGGCAGCGAACCCGCATGAGCCGTGGTCACCACCGCCGTCAGCGGATAGTTGTACTCGTAGCCGTGGCGCACCGTCAGAGCATCTTTCCACGTCCCCGCATGAGGATAGAGCGCGTAGTGGAAGTGATGGTGGCCCATGTCGGCGTCAGGATCAGGCCATTTGGGCGAGCGCAACAGCGTCAGCCGCAGCGTGTTGCCCACCGCATCGTAGCCGTACTTGGTCTGGTTCAGCACGCTCAGCCCATGCTTCCCGTCGCCCAGATCGGCCCAGCGAATCGCCTCAACCTCAAACTGCGCCTTCTCCCAACTGTTGTTCCGCGTGGTGGGCCGCTCGATGGTTCCGTAGGGAATCTCGTAAGTAGCAAACGGCCCCGAAGCCGCCAGCGGAAACGCCGCCTTCAGCAGCACATGCGACTCATGCCAGTCGATCTCGTTGTCGATGTCAACAATGTCGCCCTTGAGGCTGATGATCTGTACAAACTTCGAGTTCTGCCAATGCCGTGTGACGCGAATGGCGTGGCCTGTGGACTCGCTGCCTACCAATTCAACAGAATCCGCCTTCTCAATCACACTTGACGTGGCGTCCAGAGTTCCTGGATCGATATTCCAAGCGTCGTAATCTTTGGGTGTGTCTTTGAAGAACTCGAGTTGGTTTCCGCAAGCCCCCTTTGCCAGCGATTCAAAACCTGCGCCAAGACCGGTTATGCATCCTGATGTCTTGTCAACAACAACGTGAACGAATTCATCTCCTAGCTCAATGGTCTTCTCAGAATCAATTGCCGATGTATTCATTGCTGCGCTGAGCGCCCACATCGCTTTGCTAAGGACTCCCGTCACGACGTAAAACTCCTTGTATCCTAAAGGCGGGACAGAAGACCCATAGAAGGTCAGATGGGCAACACCCGTCTCCTCGTCGAGTGAAGAGCGGACCGGGAACCGGGTACGATTCCCGTCAGACGGATCAACAAGAAATATCTCCTTCTTTCCTCCGGTCCGGAATTGCACATCGGCGTTCACCTCACCGGACCGTTCCCAGGCCAGCGGGTTATAGACCAAGACCGGAGTGCCCAGTCCACTTGTGTCCACACGTTCCGCCATGGCGCTTAGCGCCCCCGCATCAATCTCACTTGTCGACCAGCGCACCACGTCATAATCCTTCTGCGCATCCTTATAGATCACGCCGATACCCGAACCCGCCGCCAAATCGTGGAACTGGTTGAAGAGCACCTTCTTCCAATCTTCCGTCAGCTCTTTCCCCGGATACTCGCGGCCATCCAACCAAGCGAGAGAAGCCCACTTCTCCGCGTTGATGACTTCCTCTTCGCTCTCGCGCATATTCCGCTTGTGATTGGCCTGCGTGGTCATCACGCCGCGGTGATATTCAAAATAAAGCTCGCTCTTCCACGTCGGAATGGAGACCTTGCCCTCAACCGCCGGCGGTGCTGTATATCCCTTCGCAATCGACCTGTAATCCCACTCCGGGCTCTCCGGCGCAATCTGTTTTTCGAGCGCCGTGAAGTAACTCTGCGCCGTGCCAAACCCGACCTTCGGCGTCACGTGTCCGGCCGCAGCCCAATGGAATCCCTCGTCCAGAATCGCGCGCGTCGGTCCGCCGCCGTGGTCGCCGATTCCGTAGAGGTCCATGATGCCCGGCAACCCCGTGGCCTGCTTCTGCGCGATGACGTAGTCACGCGAGAGGCGCACCAGGTTCAGATTGTCATTCGCGTAGTCGTGTGGGAAATAACTCAGCACCTTCGACCCATCCGGCGATTCCCACCAGAAGAATTTGAACGGCATCTGGTTGGTGTCGTTCCATGCCATCTTCTGCGTCACAAAATAATCAATGCCGCTCTTCTTGTAGATCTGCGGCAACTGCCACGTATAGCCAAACGAATCCGGATTCCAGCCGATGCGCACGTCCACGCCGTAAGCCTGCTTGTACCAGCGCTTGCCCACCAGAATCTGCCTCACCAGAGATTCGCCGTCGGGCATATTCAGGTCCGGCTCAACCCACATGCCGCCCACAATCTCCCATCGCCCTTCCTTGATGCGCTGGGCGATCTCGGCGTTCATATCCGGGTACTTCTGCGCCAGCCACTCGTTGTAAGCCGCCGCCGATTGCGTGAAGGTGTAATCGGGATACTCGTACATCAATTGCAGCGCGGTGCCGTAAGTCCGCTTCACCACGTCCACGGTCTCGGTCCACGGCCACAGCCACGCGGCGTCTATGTGCGAGTTGCCGGTAAGGTGGAAAGTAACCTGCTGCAAGAGCGGCTTCAGCAGTTCCAACTTTGTCTGCGCCGCTCGGAGGCTCGCGTCAAACTTGGTTTGGTCGTGCCTGTCCAGAGCCGCCAGATCCACCGTGCGAATGGCATCGTTGAGCTTGCCCTGCTTGGCGGCATCACTCGGCGCCAGCGCGGGAACCAGCAACGCCGCGGAAAGAAACTCTTCGCGCAGGTCTTCGGGATTCGGCCGGCTCTCGGCAAAATCAATCTTCAGCGTTGCGCCCTTGAATGTTTTGTCGTCCACGGTGTGCAGCAGCTTTACCGCAACCGTCACTGTGTCGCCGGGCTTCGCCTGGTCGATCAGCACCACTGGCTCCAGATCGTCGCCCATGGCCACGCGTCGGCCGTTAAAGTAGAGAATCTGCGGCATCGGCCCGTTGGCGGTCGCGTGAAACTGGAACCAGATGCGCGCGCCCGTCAGGTCGTAGCCGTTCAGCGTCGCGGGAACCTGATACGTCTGGCGAAACCAGACCGCATCCTTCGGCGCCAGCGAACCCTTGGCGATGGGCTGCCACCCGCTCTCGTCGAGATTCAAGGCCTCGCCATGCGCCAGATCGCCGGAGTGCATCTTCCACGCCGCATCGGGCAACTCGCGCAGGCTGGAAAGCCGGTGAATTGCCGCATGAACTTCGCCCGGCAAACCAGCGGCAATCTTCGCGGCATCGACGGCGCTCTGCGCCACGGCCCGGCCCGTGAAAAGCGCGGTGCCGGCAACAACCACCAGAGATGCAAAACGAACAAAACGCAGCTTCATCGTAACCTCCATCGAAGAAGATCCTCACTCACATAGTAAAGCCTGAAAGCTCCTCGATTGCACACGTGTGAATAAAGAGAAAACTTGAAGAATGCGCCTTCTTTAGGTCAGTGCTTCGGCCCTGACAAACAGGCCAAACAGAATCTATGGGCCGTAAGCCCCCGAGGGAACTTCGACCAAATCCTCTCGCACCCAACCCTCCAGAGTCAAAGACGAAATTGGCGCATCAAATATACAGACAAGCCCGAAGCTAAAAATTGCACGCAGGCCAGAGTTGCCCCTGACCTGCCAGCCCCTGAAAGGATCCAGGGTTAGATCTGGAAGGAGAAGAAAACGCGTATCTCGCCACGTGGGACGCCGTCTCCCCTAATACGGTTTTCGGTAGATAATGGATATAGGCTGCCTTCCCCGGCGGATTGCTTTATCGCCGCGCGGCCTATTGGAGATCAAATAGCACCAGCTCGTTCGCCGAGCACGCCTCCCACTCCGCTCCAAAAACGTTAACATGGGGAAAACCGTACCTTCAGAGAGGGATTCATGACTGTTGCTCCTCGCTTTCCCGGCATTCGGGTTACTGCAAATGGAAACCAGCTTGTCTCGTACCATACCGAGACGCGCATCGCCGACGCCGGCGTCTTCTATCCGATTACGCCTTCCACGGAGGGTGGCGAGCTCTTCCAGCAGGCCTATGCCGAGGGCCACTTGAACGTCTTCGGCCAGAACACCATCGCCATTGAGACCGAAGGCGAGCACGCAGCCCAGGGTGGCGCCATCGCCCACTCTGTTTGCGGCAAGCGGGTGGTGAACTTCACCTCCGGCCAGGGCGTAGTGTACGGCGTCGAACAGTACTACCACGCTCCCGGAAAGGCGAGCACCATGGTGCTTGAAGTGGGCGCGCGCGCCCTCACCAAGCAGGCGCTCAACGTCCATTGCGGCCATGACGACATCTACGGCGCGCTCGACACGGGCTGGATCATGCTCTTCGGCAAAGACGCGCAGCAGGCCGCCGACCAGGCCCTCATCCTGCGCCGCGTCACGGAGCTTTCGCTCACCCCCGGCATGAACATCATGGATGGCTTCCTCACCACCCACCTGGAGCGCACCTTCTACAAGCATGAGTCGGAGCTGATTCGCGAGTTCCTCGGCGCGCCCGACGACATCATCGATTGCCCCACCCCTGCCCAGCGCACGCTCTTCGGCCCCACGCGCCGCCGCGTGCCCAAGATGTTGGATCTGGCCAACCCCATCCTGCTCGGCCCCGTGCAGAACCAGGAACACTACATGCAGGGCGTTGTGGCGCGCCGCAACAACTTCGCCGAGCCGATTCTTGCCTTCCTCGAAGCCGCCTACGCGCAGTTTGCCGAGCTAACCGGCCGCAACTACGGCCTCCTCAGCGAGTACAAAACCGACGACGCAGAGACCGTTTTCGTCTCTCTCGGCTCGGCGGCTGAAAACATTGAAGCCGCAGTGGACTACCTGCGTGGCACGCGCAGCGCAAGCGTCGGCTCCATCCACGTCAACGTGATTCGCCCCTTCCCTGAAGCCGCCATCGTGGCCGCGCTCCGGGGCAAAAAGAATGTCATCATCCTCGAGCGCACTGACGAGGCTCTCTCGGGCGACAATCCACTGGGCCGCGACATCCGCACCGCGTTCTCAAAAGCGGTTCAGTCTGTCGAAGGCCTGCCCGCGGTTTCGCTCGCTGAAGTCCCCAAGATCTACGGCGGCTCTTACGGCCTCGGCTCGAGAGACTTCCGTCCTGAACACATCTTCGGTGCATACGAGTTTGCCGCCGCTGGCCGCGCTCGCAAAGACGGCAAGACGGCTGCCGACGGCGTCTCCTTTTTCGTCCTCGGCATCGACCATCCCTACGCGGTTCTCGGCGACGAAACCCCGTCGCTGCTGCCTGATGGCGCGGTAGCCGTGCGCTTCCACTCCATCGGCGGATGGGGCGCCATCACCACCGGCAAAAATCTTGGCGCCATCCTCGGCGACCTCAACGATCTGATCTATAAGCGCGACGGCTTCAAGGACTCGTTGGGCAATCCCAAGGAAGTCATCCACGTCAGCGCCAACCCCAAGTACGGCTCAGAGAAAAAAGGCGCGCCGACTTCCTACTTCATGGTCGCCGCCAAAGACCGCATCCGCGTCAACTGCGACCTGCGCCACGTGACGGTTGTTCTCTGCTGCGACCCCAAAGCCTTCACCCACACCAACCCGCTCGACGGCATGGCCGAAGGCGGCTCGCTGGTATGGGAATCCGATCAGCAAGGCGAGCAGGCCTGGGGGCAATTGCCTATCTGGGCGCGCAAGCAGATCATCGACAAGAAAATTCGCGTCTTCACACTCCCCGGTTTTGAAATCGCAAAGAAGGCCACCGACCGCGCCGATCTCCAACTGCGCATGCAAGGCAACGCCTTCCTCGGCGCATTCTTCCGCGTCAGCACGCTGCTCAAGGAATTCGGCATTACTCAGGAGCAATACCGCGCCGTTGTCCGCGAGCAATACGTAAAGAAATTCGGCAAGCTGGGCGAAGCCGTCGTCGACTCCAACATGGAAGTCATGATGCAGGGCTACAGCCAGGTCACGGAAATCGCGATCGGTGCGCTCACCGCAGCCGACCACTCGTCCCTGCGCGGTCAGGCGCTGCTACCCATTCTCGAAACCGTACCCGCTGCCGAAGGCTCCTCGTGCGGCACCGGCTGCCGTTCTCACGCAATTCCCGAGGGCCAGGCCGCGCGCGCACCTCTCGCCACTCTCGCCGGCTTCGACGCTGAGTTCCGTTCGCACTTCGGCTATAACCAGCCCTCCACGCCGCTCTCGGCCATCGGCCTCATCGCCGCCGCCACCGGCGACACCGCATCCAAGTACGTCGCCCGCCGCGAAACTCCGCACTTCATCGCGGAAAATTGCACGCAATGCATGGACTGCATCTCAGCCTGCCCTGACACGGCTCTGCCCAACACCGCGCAGGACCTCCGCACGGTGCTGAGCACCGCCGTGAATCACTACGTCGCCAGCGCTACCGACCGCGCCAAGCTAATCGCCGCGCTGCCACAGATTGAAAAGCTCGCCCGCGAGCGCATGGTCACTGACACAAAAGCTGGAACGCCGCTTCCCACCATCCTCCGCGAAGTCACCAATTCACTCGACGGATTCTCCGCGCAGGCCAAACAGCAATTCTTCGCCATCCTCGACCAGGTTCCCATGGCCTACCAGAAGGTCACCGCCATCTTCTCTTCGCCCGAGCGCAAAGCTCCCGGCACCGGCGGCATCTTCTCCATCTTTGTCTCCGATCTGTGCAAAGGCTGCGCGGCTTGTGTCACGGCTTGCGGCGACCACATGGCGCTCAAGATGGTTGCGGAAACCGAAGAGGTCAACGCCGAACACACCACCGGCACCAACTTCCTTGACCTTCTGCCCGACACATCGCAGCGGTTCCTCGGCCTCTACAACGCCGCCAATCCCGCCGACTCCAAAACCGCGACCTTGCGCAACATGCTCATGGTCCGCTCCACTTATGACGCATTGGTGGCCGGCGACGGCGCCTGCGCGGGCTGCGGTGAAAAGAGCGTTCTGCGCTCCATCGCCGCTGTCACTGAGGCGTACATGCGCCCCGTCTTCCACGCCAAAAGCGACCGCTTCCTGGCCAAGGCCAGCGATCTTGAAAAGCGCGGCGTGGCTCGTCTTGCGGTGCTCAAGGCTCGCAACATGGCAGAATACGATCTGCTTCGTCAGGCCATCGCTCACCTCATCCTCGGCCTCGGCGGCGAAGACGAAAAAGACACCCAGGCACGCATCGCGGACTACGAAAAGACCCACGGTCCCATCAGCGATGCCGCGCTGGTCGAAGGCATCGCAGCGGTCCTGCTCACTGAGGCCTTCAACCACAAAAATCTGCAAGCCATTGATGGCCGCCTCGCCAACGGCATGAGCGTCATGGCCATGGCCGCACACACCGGCTGCAACACCGTCTACGGCTCATCCGCGCCCAACAATCCTCACCCCTACCCGTGGATGAACTCGCTCTTTCAGGACGGCGTCACCGTGGGCTGGCTCATGGGTGAGAGCTTCATTGTCGATCACGCCCGCCGCTCAGTCGTCCCAGAGCGCCTAGCCGACATCCTCCTCACGCGCGACGAAAACGTTATTGATGCCGAGCAGTATTACCACCTCAGCCACTTCACTGACGCGCTCATGACCGATCAGGAGATCGTCGAGCTGCCCAAGGTTTGGGCGGTCGGCGGCGACGGCGGCATGGGCGACATCGGCTACCAGAACGTCTCCAAGGTCGTCTTGCAAAACAGGCCCAACGTCAAAGTCCTCATGCTCGACACGCAGGTATATTCAAACACTGGCGGCCAGAACTCTGACTCATCGCCCATGCTCGGCGGCGGCGACATGAACACCTTTGGCGCGGCCACTCAGGGCAAAAACACTGAGAAGAAGACTGTCGCTGAAACCTTCCTTGCCGGTCACGGTTCGCCCTTCGTCGCGCAGGTTTCCATGGCCAACGCGCCCAAGCTCTACCGCGCCATCCTCGATGGCCTTGAATATCGCGGCACCATGTTCCTCCAGGCCTTCACCACCTGCCAGCCCGAGCACGGCGTCGCCGATGATATGGCGCTCTTCCAGGCCCAGAGAGTCCGCGATTCGCGCGGCGTCCCCGAGTTCGTCTTCAATCCCCGCCTCGGCGAAACCTATCAGGAAGCCCTCGACATCAAGGGCAATCCCTCGATTGATCTGGATTGGTACGAGACCAAAAACAAGGTCACCGGCGAAACCTCTCACTACACCGTCGCTCACTGGTGCACCACCGAAGCCCGCTTCCGCAACCATCTCAAGAAGATCAAGCAAGAAGCGGCAGCCAAACTTATTCCGCTCGATAACATGCTGGTCCGCATAACTCAGCAGGACGTCGTCTATCGCCGCTATCTCTCGCCCGGCCACCGCGCCTTCATCCCCGACTTCGGCGTCTACATCACCGTGGAGCAGGACGGCAAGACAACCTACTACGCACTCTCGCGCCAGTTAGTCATGTTCTGCGTAGAGCGCCGCAAAGCCTGGCGCATGTTGCAATCCAAGGCGGGAATTGTCAACAAGGAGTACGCCGCCCAGCGCGACTTACTGGCCGAAGTAGACTCCGGCAAACTTCCGCTGGAAGAACTCTTCGCCCACGGCCACGAACTCATCAGGGAACGCCTCACCGGCCAAGTCCGCGCGAAGGTGTAAGCCGAACTGTAGCGCCGGTCTCCCGGCCGGCTGTAGTGCGGGCGTCCACGCCCGCACTTTTGCGCTCAGCTGGTAGGTCCGGGTTTCAACCCGGACACAAAAAGGCACAACCCTTCTCAAACGCACGAACGCGGACCGAAGGGTCCGCGTTCGTGTGTTTGGAAGAGATTCTCAGATCAGTTCTTGCAGAGAGTATCTCTATTCAGCGAGTGGTGAGGGATCCCCCCCAGCCGCAGACCGGGCGATTTTCCGTTCAAGGATTTTCAAGGAATCCCTAAGATCCTCGACATCTTCCTTCATAAGCAACGAAGGCCATTGAAAGACCGCTCTTCTGCCATCTGAGAGGGGAACCACGAATTCCTGCATGTGCGCCATTGACGCCGGGATCGTAGGAACCTCCGGAACCTTCAATGTGCCAAGTTGCCGAAGAGTGGTGGGCGCCCCCTCGGGAAGAGAATCAACAATCCTTGGGAGGTCTGCTGGACTTTGTTCATGAATTCCACCCTCCTCGTTTACCTCCTGAGTTCCGTTTTTATCAGATTCCGCAAGTTTGGCAAAAGCTACCGTACTCTTGTATTCACTGATAAAGAAATCGACAGAATTCTCATTAAATGGGGTTTCCCAATCAAAAAGCAATGTGTGCCTGAGCTGTGCGTCAGATGGGAGGCCGGTACCCCACTTTTCCCAAAGCTGTCTGTGGATCTTTGGACCAAGAGCCGCCTCCCTGATCAGTTCAGCCCGCTCCGGAGAATCCTGCCTGGCATCTAGCAGGATTCGAAGCGCAGATTGGGTCAGTCTTACGATCCTCTTGTCGCCCGTACCCTCGTCCTGCATCAGGCCGAAGCTGATAAGCGCAGCTACGGTCGACCATCCGTTGCTGCTGGCTTCTACAAACCCCCAATGTTTGGTCGCTACGCTAATATTTGCAGCATTGCGCTGCTCCTTATCGTAGAACTGCTTTGCTCGGTTGATCGCCGTTTCGAGGTTGATGAAGGGGTACGCAGGGCTTCGTGTCCTCTTCCGGTTTGGTGAAGCCTCCAACGGCACAGACACATTGGCCATATCAGGCAGCCTCCTTCTCGTCTACCTGATAGTACTCCGACTAGGAGGCGGTATGCAAGGTAACTTTATCAAATATAATTTGACATGTTCAATATACCGATGTAATCTATATTCAGGTTGGGCCGCAAACACTGAAGCCAGCCTTGAAAGGCTGGCTTCGCTTCCTGCCCACCTAGGAGCAGGGGTGGTATCTAACGTTATTCTGCGCCTTTCTCGCTGTGTTGTCAATAATTTGCATAAACAAAGGAACAAGTCAAGGAGCAGGTCGTGGCAGTTGTAAACCTCTATATCGACGGCTTTAATCTGTATTATGGCGCTCTGAAGAGAACGCCGTACAAGTGGCTGGACCTTGCAAAACTGGCACAGACGCTGCTTCCCGCAGACACCATTCAGGAACTCCATTACTTCACGGCGCGGGTGAGTTCCAGACCATACAATCCTACAGCCGCCCATGATCAAGGACTCTACATCCGGGCGCTCAAAACCATTCCAAATCTGCACATCAAGTATGGCAATTTCCTAACCCATTCGGTGCCCATGTATTTGACAAACGTCATTCCCGCTCAGAGGGTTTGGGTGGACAAAACAGAGGAGAAGGGCTCGGACGTGAACCTCGCCGCTCACCTTTTGCGTGACGCCTACGCAAAGCGCTTTGAGGTGGCCGTAGTTATCACGAACGACTCCGACCTTGCGGAGCCGGTCAGGATTGTTGCGCAGGAGATCGGCCTGCCGGTGGGGATTCTGAATCCCCACCAGTTTCACAGCCGCGAACTAAGGCAATATGCAACATTTATCAAGCGCATCCGGCAAGGTGATCTGGCGTCAAGCCAGTTTTCGGCAACGCTCACTGACCGCAAGGGAACCTTCGCAAAGCCAGTAGGGTGGTGACCTGAAGCACCCCAACCGGGAGCGGGTGCCTGGTCCCCGAGAAGCTCAACCCACCACCCGCAAGCCCGTTAGGATTTTGGTACCGATGGGGACAAAACCCGACAATAACCCTATAAAAACCTGGACGGACCGGATTAGATTGGGGAAGACAGTGCATAAGGAGCCTCTCCAATGCGGTTTACAGCCCGAATCGAAATCCACGACAACGAGTACGTACAGCTGCATGAGCGAATGAAAGCTGCTTCTTTCAGCCGCACCATGGTCGATTCAAGCACCGGGAAGAGAGTCCATTTGCCCCTCGGCGAGTACGTCAGCGATGCGCATGCAAATGCCCAGAAGGCGCTCTTTGCAGCCATGCAGGCATCTCTCCCGATCGATTTTCACGCTGAGATCGTGGTCTCCGGCGGAGGGCGAATCCTAACTCATGGCTGCCCCGAGGTGGAAGAGGACAGCCCATGGTCCTTTATCTTCTCAAAACCGGTCCAGTCCAAAGTGCCTATGCCCTTGAGGGAATGCTATAGCCTATTCCAGAATTAACCCGCGCTGCACGGCGCACAGCAATGGCCGGATGATATCCCCAGTCATCCAATCGGGGAATCATCCGGCCACTAACCACTAGCCACTAACCACTAACCACTAACCACTAACCACTAGCCACTAGCCACTAGCCACTAACCGCTAGCCACTAACCACTACCTGCTAAAGCTCACATACTTGCGCCCGGCATAGAGCCGGAAGCCGCCAGCCGCATCGGCCGCGACTTGCAGCGGCACGGGCCGCTTCAGCCCGGCATCGTCGCCCGAGTTCACCGTGAGCACTTCGTGCGCGCCCACGTCGGTCACCACAAACTTGTCGCCCACAAATCCCACGCCATAAGCGCCCGCGGGAAGCTTCTCGCCACCAACCTTGAGGGAAACTTCGGTGATGAAATAGGCCTGATACTTGGCCTGTACGCCGGTCGAGTAACCGCTGGTGTCCACCAGGCTGGCCAGCACAACGAACCCGTCGGAGAACTTTACGCCTCCGGAGTTCCTCAACTGAGTCGGCGCCAACTGCCCGCGGTAGAACACGGTCGCCGGAACTAGTTTCTGCAGATCCGCCGGCTTCTGCACCATGTCGCCGCCCGCTTGCGCCTTCATCGTCCCCGGCGCCATCATCGCCACGGCCACCAATCCGGCCGCCGCCATCTTCAAAAATCCGCTAAAACGCATCGAAAACCTCCTTGTTTTCGTTTCGTCTGGAGTATATCGCACCCCGCGCCGCGTTGGATGTCGTTTTAGCGCCACATCATCAGCGGGTCGCTCGTCGCCATTTCCCCAAATGAACCGCGCGGTGCGACAATCATCGCGTCGGGGCTTACGCCGCCGGCAAGGATTCCTTCCCACGGAGAGAACAACCATGAAGCGTCTTTTAGTTTGTACAGGGCTATTGATCGTAGCCGCCACTCTATCCGCCCAGCCTGGCCCGCCCAAGAGCCCGCCAGCCACAGCGTCGGCGACCATTGCCGGCAAAGCCATCACCGTCACTTACAACTCGCCCGGCGTCAAGGGCCGCGCCGGCCAGATCTTCAACAAGGGCGGCCTGATCAGCAAAGACCCTACCTATCCGGTGTGGCGCGCCGGCGCCAATAACGCTACCAAACTGCACACCGATGCGGACCTGACCCTGGGCGGTTTGAAGGTTCCCGCGGGCGACTACTCCCTGTATGTCGATGTCGCCGACCCTGACAACTGGATGCTGATCGTGAACAAGCAAACCGGCCAGTGGGGCACCAAATACGACAAGGCGCAGGACCTGGGCCGAGTGAAGATGACCATGAGCAAACCGCTGGCGACGGTCGAGAATCTGACTTACGCCTTTGCGGCCCTCGGCGGCACCACCGGCAAGCTCACCCTGGAGTGGGAGAATCACTCGGCATCCGTGCTCATTGCCGTGCATTAAGCTCACGCCGGCTGCCCCTCCGCAGATGGTTTGCTGACAATTGACGCGCTGCCGATACAATAGGAGTAGTGTCATTTTGTCCCAGAGGGGTAAATGCTTTGCCGTTGTATGCCTATCGTTGTACTCAATGTGGTCATCGCTTTGAAAAAATCCAGCACTTTAGATCCAAGCCGGAGCTTGTCTGCCGGGAGTGCGGAGGCGAGCTCGAACGTCCGCTTACCGCTCCGCGCCTGCACTTTGTGGGCTCCGGCTTTTATGTGAACGACTACGGAGGCAAGAGCAATCCGCCGTCATCCGAGCCTCCTCCGGCCCCGGCTAAAACCCCTTGCGGCGGAAGCTGCGGCGCCGCTTGTCCCGCGGTCGCGGCAGCCTCCTCTGCTTCAACCGGCGGATCAGCCAAGAGTTAGCGAGAAAGCTCGCATCTGCGGATTGCCGCCCTGCCGCGCATTCATGCGCGACCCGGCATCGCCATAGGATAATGGAGTCCTTGAATCCTCAAGGCTCATCGATGACGCCTACCTCTACGCCGCCTCCTCCGCAATCCGGCCACGTGGCCCTTCGCGCGCTTGCCCTGGCTGCGGTCCTGCTCTTTACCGCGGGCCTTGCGGCCGGTCTCGTTCATCCCTACGCACAGCTTGCCGTCGTCCTTCGCTGGACCGCTCTCTGCCTCTTATTTCCCTTCGCTGTGCGCCGCCGTTCGCTGCTGGTTTGGACCTTCTTCGCCATGCTGGCCGGCGCGGAACTTGGCGTGGATGCGCCCGCCATAGCCGCGCAGACCCACTTTCTGGCCGACATCTTCCTGCGCCTCATTCGCATGATTGTCGCGCCGCTCATCTTCGGCGGCATCGTAACCGGCATCGCCGGCCACAACGAACTGCGAGGAGTGGGCCGCGTCGCGCTCAAGTCGATCATCTTCTTTGAAGCCGTCACCACTATCGGCCTGATTCTCGGCGCAGTCGCCATCAACCTTTCGCAGGCCGGAGCCGGAGTCACGCTGCCCGCAGCTATCCAGCCCATCGCGCCCGCCGCCCGCCCAGAAGGCTGGCAGCAGATTCTGCTCAACATTTTTCCGGAGAACATCGCCCAGGCTGTCGCGCAGAATCAGATTCTCCAGGTCGCCGTCTTCGCGCTGCTCTTTGGCGTCGCGCTGGCCATGCTGCCCGAACCCAAGCGCGCACCACTCGTCTCCGTTCTGCAATCGCTCACCGAAACCATGTTCCGCCTCACTCGCATCATCATGGTCGCCGCGCCCATCGCCGCCGGAGCCGCGCTGGCTTACACAATTGGCAGCATGGGTCTGGCAACGCTGCTGCCGCTGGCCAAGCTCTTAGTCACCAACTATGTCACCCTGGCGATTTTCCTGTTCGCGGTCTTCGTGCCCATCCTGCTCGTTGCGCGCATCCCCCTCGGCCGCTTTGCATCCGCGGTCGCCGAGCCTGCCGCCCTCGGCTTCGCGACCACCTCGTCAGAGGCCGCGCTTCCCCTGGCTATGGAGCGTATGGAAGAGTTCGGCGTGCCGCGCTGGATCGTCTCCTTCGTCATTCCCACCGGCTACAGCTTCAACCTGACCGGCTCCACCATCTATCTCGCCATGGCCGCGCTCTTTGCCGTCCAGGCCGCTGGTATGCATCTTTCCGCCGGTCAGCAAATCGTCCTGCTCGCCACTCTGGCGCTCACCAGCAAAGGCATCGCAGGCGTGCCTCGCGCCACGCTCGTCGTTCTGCTCGCTGTCGCTGGCTCTTTCCAGATTCCCACCTCCGCCGTCCTGATGCTGCTCGGCGTGGACACGTTAATGGACATGGGCCGCACCGCCATGAACGTCATTGGCAACTGCATGGCCGCCGCTGTCGTCGCCCGCTTGGAAGGCGAACTGAAACCGGCGAGAATTTCAGACTAAAGAGCATGAACGCATACCGCTGCCTCGGTTTTTGGGCATCATGAGATGCGAGACTTATAAGCCGATAGAATGTAGATAGAGACTTTGCCCATGCCGCTGAATTTCAAGAATCTCCCAATGCTTCTGGCTCCGGCGCTGCTGATGGCGGCCGGTTGCGGCGGGATGGGCACGGCAAATTCTTCGAATGCGGGCTTCTCGGTCACGCCCGGCGCGAGTTCCATCGACACCAACTGCGCCGGGTGCAATGCAACCAGCTCTCGGGGCGGTTTGGTTCACCAGTTTGCCGCCATCCCATCCAACGGCAGTCCGGCGCAAGTTATCTGGTCAGTCTCCGGCGGAGACGCGACGAGCGGCCCCGGAAGCATCAACGCAAACGGCCAGTACACGCCGCCCAGCTATTTGACCGCCGACCATGCAGAGGTGGTGGTTACCGCGACAGACGCCGCGAATCCCAGTCTTCGCGCGAGCTCCGTTTTGACCCTGACGCCGGGATTCCTTCAACCGCTGACGCCGGAGAATGTGGCCCTGGGCGCGGGCGGGTCCGTCTACATTACCGGCTATCTCGCCGAGGCGGGCGGCACGGCCAGCATCCACTTTGAGCTGGCAAGCTCGGCAAACGGGCAAGGCGGCGGACAGGGTTCGCTCGGCGCTGTGAATTGCCAGCGCGAGAGCCAGGCTTTTACCTCCTGCACGGTTACTTACACCGCGCCATCCTCGGTGCAGGCTAACGGCGCAACGTATGTTGTGGCCACGGTGGCCGGCGCTTTGCCGGGTTCCGGTTCGAGTTCCATTTCCAGGACTGCAGCCGTGGTGTTAGTGAACATCGCGGGCGTAACCAGCAACCCGGCCACGCATCAGGCTTCGTTGGCGGCGTCGGTGCTGCTGGGCAGCTCTGGCGGCAATAACGCGGACTACGACATGCGCGGCAGCCAGATTGTGGATTGCTGCAGCGGCACATTGGGCGCGCTGGTCGAGGACGCAAGCAAGCGCGAGTACTTGCTTGGCAACAACCACGTGCTGGCCAAAAGCGACCACGCCAGCGTGGGCGACGCCATCGTGCAGCCGGGGCTGATCGACAACAACTGCACGCCTTTCGGAGATGACGCAGGCCCTGCGCTCGTATCTTCCGTGGCTCCGGTGGCGCAGCTCACCGGCTGGCTGCCGCTCAGCTCAAAGCTGACCAACGCCGACGCGGCGATTGCTCAGGTGACCTCCCGCGCCGTTGACCCTAGCGGCAACATTCTGGAGTTGGGCGCGAGGCAAGCAGACGGCACATTGGCTGCAGCGCCTCCCGGCATCAGCTCGACCGGCGGACGGGGCGAGGCTGGTTGGCTCCAAATGAAGGTGGCCAAGAGCGGCCGGACCACGGGGCTGACTTGCGGCGGCATCTCGGCGGTCGATCTCGATGTGACGGTGGATTATTACCTGGACTGTGCGGAGACGCGGCCCTACCTGAGCAAGACTTTTACTCGTCAGATCGCCATCAGCGGTAACCAGTTCAGCGATGCGGGCGACTCGGGCGCGCTGGTCGTCGATGCCGCGAATGCCGAGCCTGTGGGCCTTTACTTTGCCGGAGGGACAGACGCTTCGGGAGTTAGTCAGGGAGTAGCCAACCCGGCAGCGAACGTGTTGAGCGAGTTAGGCGCGCAGTTAGGCGGGAGTTATACATTTGTGGGCGCCGCTGATCATGCGGTTAGTTGCCTGAGTTATGGCGACAGCACCATCAGCGCCGCGCAAGGACTTGCGCTTAGCTCTGCGGAAAGCGCGCACGCCGAGCAGGCTCTCGCGCAGGCACGCATGTTGGTGAATTCGGCAACAGGAATATTGGGCGTAGCCGCTGGCAAAAGCAGCGACCACCCCGGCGAGGCCGCGGTGATTCTCTACACGGACGAAAACAGGACGGTCAATGTGCCGGCCACGGTGGATGGCGTGCGCACGCTGGTGATTCCCACCACGGCCCGCGCGGTGGCTTACGGGGCAGCGCCGCAAACTCCGTACAGTTTCGTCTCGCTTTCGTCTTCGGCGCAGGCGCGGGCCATGGCCGTCAAGAGCCAGTCAGCCGCTGGCCTGATGCGGCAGAATGCGGCTTTTTTCGGCGTGGGCGTGAGCCAGAGCCTGGACAATCCGCGCGAAGCGGCGCTGGTCGTCTATGTGGACCGCAATCGGATTCCCGCCCAACTCCCCGCGACTGTGGACGGCGTGCGTACACGTTACGTGGTAATGGACCGGCTGCACGTCACGCGCTCTTATGCGGCTGCTGCGCCGTCAAGACTGCACTGCATGGCCCACGCGCCGGCGCGTAGGCCACAGCGTTTTGACCCGCTCGAAGCATTCGGGCATCAAAGACTAAAACTTCCTTGAGCCAACCCCAGCAACCAGCCTTCACCTGCCCACAAGCGCGGCGGCAATCTGCCGTCCGTGGTGGCGGCCATTCTCAATGAAAATCTCATTGGTGCGCGCGCCGGCCACGATCACGCCAGCCAGATAAATGCCTGGCACGTTGCTCTCCAGCGTCTCCGGATTGCAGACCGGCAGCCGGTCCTCGCCTTCCAGACGAATTCCTAAAGCCTCCAGGAATTCGAAGTCGGGATGATAGCCGGTCATGGCGAAAACAAAATCGTTCTTCACGGTCTCGCGGCCCTCTGGCGTCTGGATGAGCACGCTGTCCGGCGTGATTTCCACCACGTTGGAGCAGAAGTACGCCTTCACATCGCCATTCTTTATCCGATTTTCAATGTCGGGCTTGATCCAGTACTTCACATGCGGCGGAATCTCCGGCCCGCGGTAAACCAGAGTGACCCGCGCGCCGCTGCGCCACAGTTCCAGCACCGCAATGGCCGCCGAGTTCTTGCCGCCGATCACCACCACGTCCATTCCATAGAAGGGGTGGGGATCGAAGTAGTAGTGATGCACCTTGCTCAGGCTCTCGCCGGGAATGTTCATGTAGTTGGGCAGGTCGTAATAGCCTGTGGCGATCACCAGCTTGCGGGCCCTGAGCGAGCCAGCGCGGCCAAAGCGGTCCGCCAGATGCACGCTAAAGTCGCCTTCCGCGCCTGTCACGCTCTCCACGCGATGGTATTGGCGGATGTCCAATTTATAGTAGGCGGCCACGTGCCGGTAATACTGGAGCGCTTCATTGCGGTTGGGCTTGGTATTGGGGCTGGGAAAAGGAATGTCGCCGATTTCGAGCAACTCGGGCGTGGTGAAAAAAGTCATGTGCGAGGGGTAATGGAAGAGCGAGTTGCAGACGCAGCCCTTGTCCACCATCACAACGCGCAAGCCAGCCTTCTGCGCCTCAATCGCGCAGGCCAGACCGGTAGGCCCGGCGCCCATCACCAATAAATCGAAGATATCGTCCTGCGCTGCCGGCGTTTCCGGTGTGGAGTGGCTCATGGCTCTAGATTAGGGCATGAGGGCGCGGTTTCGAGCGGGCAAGTCGGTAGTTTGTTCTTTGACCGCGCATCGATGGTAGAATGGTGGAAAGGCATGGTGGAAAGGTGGAATTTGATGGCTCTGAACATCAAAAACGAGGAAACCGAGCGCATTGTCCGGGAATTGGCCGCTCTCAAGCAGGTCAGCCTTGTTGTTGCGGTCTCTGAAGCTGTCAAGGAAAAGCTGGAACGGGAGAAGGTCGAGGGGGAACGAACAGTGCAGCCGTCCCGTCTGAAACGATCCGACTACCTGCAGGCATTCGCCCGGGAGTTTTCCAAACGAGTGAAGAATCCGATTCATTCCTGGGAGATCGACGCTTTGTTGTATGACAAGGATGGTCTGCCCAAATGATTGTGGATTCGTCGGTAATGATCGCCATTCTGACTGATGAAGAAGATGGTCTGGAACTCTCGCATGCACTGGACCGGTCGGAGATCGTTCGCCTGTCCGCAGCTTCCTATCTCGAAACTTCGATTGTTCTGGACAAGCATCGTGAGCCGGTTCTCAGCGCGAAGCTGGATGAGTTAATTCTCGACTCGGAGATCATCATCGAGCCGGTCACTGTTGCCCAGGCAAGGGTTGCCCGCCAGGCTTACCGCGACTACGGCAAAGGCAGCGGCCATCCGGCCAACCTGAACTTTGGTGACTGCTTCACCTACGCCCTGGCCCGCGACAAACGCGAGCCTGTACTCTACAAGGGCGACGACTTTGTGCATACCGACCTTCGATCCGCCTTGCAGCAGCCGTAGGTATTTGGCGCTTACCCATATAGCCCAGACACTTTGAGTCCACTCCATAGAATCTTCGCGCCCTCCCGATCATCTGAGAGAATAGTGACAGTGAATCGAGCGCAACATTTTGTCTTCCGGCAGGCGACTGCATCGGTAATTCTGACAGCCCTGTCTCTGGCGTCTGCGGCGGCGGGTCTTCATGCCCAGGCGCAAAACCCCAGCTCTGCCTCCAACTCCTTTTATGGCAGCGTGACCGTGCGGCCAGTGAGCGATGAGCCGCTGAAGCTCTCGCTGGACGAGGCCATCGCGCTCGGCCTCAAGAACAATCTGGGGCTGAAGGAAGCTGAAAACGGCGAAAAATCGATCAAGGGACAGAAGAACGAGGCGCTGCAGAACTTTTTGCCTACGATCACGCTCACGGGCGACACCGGCGTTCACCAACACGATCTGGTCTCGCAGGGCTTTGGACCGGGCGTGGCGAAAAAGTTCAGCTCGCTCCTTCCCCCCGGCAGCGTGATCGCCGAAATCACCCGCGATGAGCTGACCGAGGGGCAGTTTCAATTCAGCCAGATGCTCTTCTCCGGCCCGGTGATCGCTGGCTGGAGGGCGGCCGGCGCGGCGGAGCGAGCCGCTCATTTTGCCAAAATGTCGGCCCGCGGCGAAGTAGTCCAGCAGGTTGCCTCGGCTTATCTGCACGCTATCGCCGCCTCCAGCGAGGTGGACAACGCCAGGGCGCTGGAGTCAGAAGACCAGGTCTTCGCCAGTCAGGCCCACGACGCCCATATAGCCGGCGTCGCCGCCAACCTGGATGAGCTGCGTGCGCGGGTCCAGCTTCAGGCGCAGCAGCAGATGCTTATCGCTGCCCAGAACGCCCTCGAAAAGAACCTCATTCTGCTCAAGCGCGAGATCGGCATCGACCCCGGCCAGAAGATAGCGCTCACCGATCCGGCTCCCTATAGCGAACTGGCCGCCCAAACTCCCGAAGAGGTTCGGGCTGTCGCTTACAGAAACCGCCAGGACTATCAGAACCTGCAAAATCAAGCGGTCGAATACAAGGCCATTCGCTCGGCCTACCGCAGCCAGCGCTTGCCCACCCTCAGCTTTGGCGGTTACTACGGCGTCAGCCAGGTGAACGGCGCCGGCTCGCACGGCAACTTCGTCGCTCAGGGCACGCTCAACCTCCCGCTCTTTCGCGAGGCGAAACTGCGCGGCGACGTGGAATCTGCCACGGCCCAGATGGACGCCGTCAACGCCCAGCTTGACGACCTCCGCGGCAAGATTGACCAGCAGGTCCGCTCGGCGCTGCTCGACGTGAGCGCGACGGCGAAGTTGGTCGAGGTTGCCCGCTCCAATGTCGAGCTGGCCACGCGCGCCCTCGCCGACGAGACTGACCGCGTGAATGCCGGAGTGGACGACAACCTGCCCCTGGTCACCGCGCAGGCCACGCTGGCCTCCGCTGAAAGCAATCTGGTCGAGAGCCTCTACCAATACAATTTGTCGAAGCTCGGACTGGCCCGCGCCGCTGGTATTATCGAAACGCAGTACCGGGACTATCTGGGAAGATAGGCGCTGAAGCTGCACAAAATCGTTCCGTCCATCCACCAATTAACTCCAATCCACAGGCCTGCACCCGAATTCTGCGTGTAACGTAATAGACAAGAGGTCCCCGACTCTGATGCCCCAAAAGCTCCAGATCAAGTACTATGTGGAACCGGATGCCGCTGCGCTGGCGTGGCGGACGGCGCAATACTTTGTCGAGATGGCCGGCGAAGCGGTCGAGGCTCAGGGACGCGCGCGCATCGCCATCAGCGGTGGGTCCACGCCCAAAGCCGCCTTCGAACTGCTTGCCGACCCCAATCAACCGTGGCGTTGGCGAATGCCGTGGGAGAAGCTCGACCTCTATTGGGTTGACGAGCGATGCGTTCCGCCCGATGACTCCGAGAGCAACTACCGTATGACCCGCGAGGCTCTGCTCGATCACGTGCCCCTGCATCCCTGTCAGATTCACCGCATCGAGGGCGAACTGGAGCCGGAGGCGGCCGCTGCGCGCTACGAGTCGGAGTTGCGCAATAGTTTTCGGCTGGAGGGCGCCGAGAGCCCGCGCTTTGACCTGGTGGCTCTTGGAATGGGAGACGATGGCCACACCGCATCGCTCTTTCCGTACACCGAGGCTATCCACGAGATGAGCCGCCTGGTGACCGCCAACCGCGTGCCGCAGCGCGACACCTGGCGCATCACGCTCACCTGGCCGGTCATCAACCACGCCCGTTCGGTCTTCTTTCTGGTTGCCGGGGCGGAAAAGGCCGCCATCCTGCGAGAAGTTCTCGCCGGGCCGTTCGATCCGGAACGGCTGCCCAGTCAATTAATATGGCCTTCCAGCGTTATACTTACCTTTATATTGGATAAAGCCGCAGCCGCGCTTTTACCCGCAACGGACGCGGAAGGCTGCGGAGTTTTAGAGAGGGAAAGATGATTCTGGCGGGCGACGTAGGGGGCACCAAGGTTCACTTGGCGCTGTATGACTTTATCGATGGAAAACCGCAAGCCTCCCGCGACGAGCGCTATGCGGCCAAAGAGTATTCCGGTCTGGAAGAGATCGTAAAAGAGTTTCTCGGCGCACAGACGGTGACTGCGGCCTGTTTTGGCGTGCCCGGCCCGGTGCGCGACGGTCGTCTGCGCCTCACCAACCTTCCCTGGACGCTGGACAGCCGCGAGCTGTCAATCAGCCTCGGCGTCAACCATGTCTTCCTGATCAACGATCTGGAGGCCAACGGCTACGGCGTGGAAGAGTTAACCGCTGACCAGATCTACACGCTCAGCGAGGGCGATTCCAGCCAGATTGGCAATCGCGCGCTGATCGCCGCGGGAACAGGCCTGGGCGAGGGGCTTCTGATCTGGAATGGCCGCACTCATACGCCCTATCCCAGCGAAGGCGGCCACGCTGACTACGCGCCGCGCAACGAAGACGAGATTGACCTGCTGCGCTTTCTCAAGCAAAAGTACAACGGACGCATCAGTTGGGAGCGCGTGGTCAGCGGTCCTGGCCTGACCAACATTTACGAGTTCCTGCGCGAAGTGCGCGGCGTCGACGAGCCGAACTGGCTGGCCGCGCGCCTCGCTGCCGAAGACCCCAACGCCGTCATTACCGAACTGGCGCTTGCCGCCAAAAGCGAAATCTGCGAGAAGGCTCTGGATATGTTCGTCTCCGCCTATGGCGCGGAGGCCGGCAACCTGGCCCTTAAAC
>Ga0255350_1000223_pt1 | contig 22599 bp, 17 predicted proteins | sample HBST25r1metaG_FD_186028 | JGI IMG/M metagenome (GOLD analysis project Ga0255350, IMG submission 186028) | Peat soil microbial communities from Stordalen Mire, Sweden - H.B.S.T-25.r1 | ecosystem: Environmental > Terrestrial > Soil > Wetlands > Peat | place: Sweden: Norrbotten County, Stordalen...
GCCCCGCCGAAGTCCCCAGCAGCCCCGTCCCCAAAATGGCAATGCGCTCGATCAATTTCTCTCCTGCTCCGACTAACTGATTACGCCGCTCGTTTTGAAAGGGCACGACTTCAGTCGTGCCGAAAAGGCAGTAGAATATGCCGGGCTTTAGCCCCTGAGGGACTGCGAAAAATCGACCAAACCTAGACCATTCTTTTCAAGATGCATCACCTCGCCACGCGAAACTCCACGCAGCATCGCAGGCTCCCAGCCGATTTCACGCCGCGAGAATCCCACGTAAAACGCTCCGCTGCTGCCTAACTTGCTCCGATGGCCTAAGGTGCCCCGATGAGGCGCTGTCGGATCGAAATCATCTGGCAGATAGACCATTACCGCACCGCGCTTCTGTGCCTCGGACTCTCCGCTGAACCATACGAATGCCGCATCTTTGTCAATGTCCGCAATCCGCCTTTGCAGGGCGATTTTGCTCGGGATCTCGATATGCAGCGGGACTGCAGCTACGGTCTTTTCAAAATCCGGTCCTACAAATACCCGTTCCGCCAATACGCGATGCGGAACAAACGGCGGTACGTGCAAGCGCGTCTTGTGAACGCCGATAGCAGCAGTAGGGAAACCGCGAGGGCGCTTTCCGGCGGTGAATTTTCCCGCAAAGTGCATCCACTTCGGTCCAAACCAGTTGTCAATCCGGATGACGTAGAGGCGCGCAGACTCATATTCCTGAGCAACGCCAATGGCAATCGCTCGGGCCTTTTCTATGAACTCAGCCGAATCTCCCTGCTGCATGGAAATGAACTCTGCAACAGCATCGAACATTGTTACCTCCGGACAGGGGCTAAAGCCCACGTTCGTCTTGCTTGCCTTGCGGCACGGCTAAAGCCGTGCCCTTTCAAAGCATCACCGCAACCAACCCGGCTGACTTGCCGACTCGCTTGCGGCGCAGCCTCGCTGACTCGCTGCCTACAGCGTTCTCCCCACCGCCTGCGCAATCACCCGCAGCTCTCCCATCAGCGCCTCAAACTGCTCCAGGTACAGCGTCTGCGCCGCATCGCTGGCTGCCTTGTCCGCATTAGGATGAACCTCGACAATAATCGCGTCCGCGCCCGCGGCCACAGCCGCCCGCGCCATCGGCCCCACCATGTCCCGGCGCCCCGTCCCATGCGAAGGATCGGCGGTGATCGGCAGGTGCGACAGCTTGTGCACCACCGGAATCGCCGAAATATCCATCGTGTTCCGCGTCGCCGTTTCATACGTCCTGATCCCGCGCTCGCACAAAATCACGTCGTAGTTCCCGCCCGACATGATGTACTCGCTCGACAGCAGCAGTTCTTCAATCGTCGCAGCAATCCCGCGCTTCAGCAGAATAGGCTTGCGCACCTGCCCCAACTCCCGCAGCAGGTTGAAGTTCTGCATATTCCGCGCCCCCACCTGGAACAGATCCGTGTACGGCAGCATCGCCTCAATCTGCGAGATCTCCATCACCTCGGTCACCGTCAGCAGCCCGTTGGCCTCGGCCGCCTCGCGCATCATCTGCAAGCCTGGAATTCCCATTCCCTGAAACGCGTACGGCGAACTGCGCGGCTTGAACGCGCCTCCCCGCAAAAAGCTTGCCCCCGCGGCCTTCACCCGCGCAGCGGTTTCAAAGATCTGCTCGCGATTCTCAATCGAACACGGCCCGGCCATCACGGCAACCTTTTCGCCGCCCACCGTCACCCCGTTGGGAAACTCCACCACCGTGCCTTCCGGCCTGAATGCCCGTCCCGCCAGTTTGTACGGCGAACTGATCCTGTGCACGTATAGCACGCCCGGCAACAGCTCAAACTTGCGCAGATCCACGTTCGCCGTCGGTCCCACACCAGCCAATATCGACTGGGTCGCCCCCGTCGTTCTGTGAACGTTCACTCCCACTTCCACCATTGCGGCAATTACCGCATCGATCTGATCTTCGGTGGCCTTCTCCTGCATCGCTACTATCATTGCTCGTTCCCTGTCTCGGGCGTCTGGGACTGCTGTGCGCCTGTGCCTTGGCTCGGGTCGTGTGCCCGGGCGTTCCTCTCTGAAGCCAACTCGTCCTGCTGCAAGGCTCGCATCACGTCGATGATCCGCTCGTAGATATGCGTCAGTTCGATGTCCGGCAACGGACCCTTGTTCGCCGCGCGCACATTGGCGTAGATCACCTTCTCGCGCCCCGGCTCGTACACCGGCAGCTGCGTCGCCGCCTTCAGGTGACCGATCCGCTGCGCCGCGCGTGCCCGCTCACTCAGCAACTCCACGAGCTGCCGGTCCAGAACATCAATCTGATTCCGCAATTCGTCCAGCGTCATTCCATCCTCGTAGTGAGAACCTGCTAGTTAGCTCTTGGCTTGTCCGCTGCCTGCTTCAGACACCACCACCCCCAGCCGTACAACAAAGCCAGGAGCTAGAAGCTAGCTGCTAAAAGCTGTTTCTATCGGGCCAGCGCCGCCTCACGCAGCTGCGGGCCCAAAATAAATCGGACAAATCGAGCCACAGCCCCAGGCGCCGCTTCAGGAGTCGACTTTTCAATCAGCTCCACAATCGCGCTGCCGATCACCGCCGCATCCGCGAACTCCGCCACCCTCGCCACATGTTCCGCGTTGCTGATGCCGAACCCCACGGCTACCGGCAGCGTCGTCCAACGCCGTATCCGCACAACCAGCGCCGCCGCGTCCCCAGTCAAATTCTGCTGCGTGCCGGTAATCCCCACACGCGAGATGGCGTAAATGAATCCCTTTGAATGCGTCGCAATCGCCTCCAGCCGCTCGTCGGGACTGGTCGGTGCGGCCAGAAAAATCGGCGCCAGATTCACCCGCTCCATCTCCGCCAGGTACTCGTCCGCCTCTTCCACAATCAAATCGGTCACCAGCACCCCATCCGCGCCGGCCGCCGCCGCATCGTCGGCAAACTTGTGCATGCCATAACGCAAGATGGGATTGAGATAGCTGAAGATCACGATGCCAGCCTTGGCCCGCGCCGCGCGAATTTCCGCCGCCACACGCAGTACATCCTTGAGCCGCGTTCCCCGTGCAACCGCGCGTTCGCTGGCCCGCTGAATTACCGGGCCGTCGGCTAAAGGATCGCTGAACGGCACGCCCAGCTCAATCACATCCGCGCCCGCATCAATCGCCGCCAGCGCAATCGCCCGCGTCGCGTCAATGCTCGGATCCCCAGCCGTCAAATAAACCACCAGCCCCGGTTTGTGTTCAAACAAAATTGCCATCGAAAATCCACCAACTTGCTAACTCGTAAACCCGCCAACATGCTAACTTGCGATCGCCGCGCTAGCGGCGGCCAACTCGCCAAAGTCATCAAAATGAGCGCCCCCGCGTCTCGCTTTTGAGATCTGGGAATCTACAAATCCGCTGATTTGAAAGGGCACGGCTTCAGTCGTGCCGTAAACGCCTCAAATGAATGTGGGCTTTAGCCCCTGCGGGAATGCTTTTCATTCGATTCCAAAAACCCATCACTCCCGCTTAAACCTACAGCTTTAGCTCCCGCGCAATAATCCCCATATCCTTGTCGCCGCGTCCTGAAAGATTCACCACCAGTATGTCATGTGCTCCCATCGTGGGAGCAATCTTCAGAGCCTCGGCCACAGCGTGCGCGCTCTCCAGAGCCGGCAGTATTCCCTCCGTCCGCGCCAGCCTCACCACCGCATCCAGCGCCGCCGCATCGTCCTGCGACGTATACTCCGCCCGCCCCGAATCGTGCAGCGCCGCATGCTCCGGCCCAATCGACGCGTAATCCAACCCCGCGCTCACCGAGTGCGTCAGCGCAATCTGCCCATCGTCATCCTGTAAGACATACGAATACGTCCCTTGCAGCACCCCCGGCGACCCGCCCTTGAATCGCACCGCGTGCTCGCCCAGCGCCGGCCCGCGTCCGCCTGCTTCCACGCCGATCAGCCGGACTTGAGAGTCCGGGATGAACTCGTAGAACGCGCCAATCGCATTCGATCCCCCGCCCACGCAGGCAATCACCGCGTCGGGCAGCCTTCCCTCTTTTTCGAGGATTTGTTGTTTGATCTCAATGCCGATGCAGCGATGAAAATCCCGCACCATGGTGGGATAAGGATGCGCCCCCAGCGCCGAGCCCAGCAGATAATACGTGGTCCGCACGTTCGTTACCCAGTCCCGCATCGCCTCGCTGATGGCGTCCTTCAGCGTCCTCGATCCCGCACTGACCCCGCGGACTTCGGCTCCAAGAAGCCGCATGCGCAGCACGTTCAGCTCCTGCCGCTCCATGTCCACATCGCCCATGTAGATCACGCATTCCATGCCCAGCAGCGCGCACACCGTCGCGGTGGCCACGCCATGCTGCCCCGCGCCCGTCTCGGCAATCACGCGCTTCTTGCCCATCCGCCTGGCCAGCAACCCCTGGCCCAGTGCGTTGTTGATCTTGTGCGCCCCTGTGTGCAGCAGGTCTTCGCGCTTGAGATAGATTTTGGCCCCGCCCAGTTGCTCCGTCAGCCGCTTGGCAAAATACAGCGGAGTAGGCCGACCCGCATAATCCTTCAGCAGACCGGCAAGCTCCGTTTGAAACGCCGCGTCCGCCTTGGCCAGGTTGTACTCATGCTCCAGCTCCACCAGCGCCGCCATCAGCGTCTCCGGCACATACCGCCCCCCATAAACGCCAAACCGCCCCGCGCGTGATTCAGATGGAACGGAAGGAAGAATGATCGAAGCCATAAGGGGATCTCCTGCGCTCACCCGCAAAAAGGGGAACTTTCCAGTGTACAAGCCGCGCTCAACTCAGCGGCCTCGCGCGAGCCACGGATGCACCGCACCACTGTCGCACCGCACTACGGCCGCACCGCAGGTGCCCGTCCCGGAAGGGACAGGATGAGAATAGCCCAGGGCAAGCGCGGCGCAGCCCTGGGAAAGACGATTCACAAGGTCCGCGCCCCGTAGGGGAGCGGTGAGCACGCCCGAAGTAGTTCCCGAGGCAGGTGGCCCACTCACCGATCCTGCCAACCATCGGACCTTCCCAAAATTGACAAATCTGTGCCCCATTCATCGCGGTTCTATCGCGATGAGTGGGATCGCATGAAATCCTCCCAGACTGCAGATGGAAATCGAAAAGACCGGAGGGAGCAGGGGCATTCATGCCCCTGAATTGAGCGTCCTGAGAACGCGGCCTTCAGGCCCGGGCCTTCTTCCGGACCCTCCCAGCCTTCTCCTCAACTCGCGAAGGCACCAGCACCACCGGCTCCTGATCTGGAAAGGTCGCGATCATGGTCAACTGTCCGCCCATGGCCGCCACGGTGCGCGCCATCGTCGACAGGCGTGGGTCCTTCCGCTTCTCCAGCCGCGAAATCTGCATCTGCCCAATCCCCAGTGCCTCCGCCACCGTCGCCTGGCTGATCTTGCGTCCCTTGCGCAGTTCGGCCAGCGTCATGCGCCGCCGCACCTTCGCCACCAGCTCCGCGCCCCGCTTCGCAATCGCCTCCTGCCGCTCCACCGGCAAAGTTGCAATCCAGTCGTCCACTGAAACCATTCCGCGCATTGCAATCCCTCCCTTTAGCTAAAGGTCGTCAAGGTGTTCCCGATACCGCTTATCCGCTTTGTCGATCAGCCGTTTGTAAAATTTCGCTTCGCTCACGCCCGATTTGTCCGCTGCGACCAGAAGAATTGCATTCCGCTGGGGATTGAACGCAAACGCAACGCGCCAAACGCCTCCGTCAGCCGTGAAGCGAAGCTCCTTCATATTTGCGAACTTTGATCCATTCAGCGTATCTACATCGGGGCGTCCAAGCGACGGTCCAAACTGACGGAGCGGCGCTATCGCCGAAGCGAGACCGTCCTGAACCGCCGCCGAAAGTCCTTCGACCTCTGCCATGAACTTCGGATGGAAGTAGGCGGACCGGTTCATAGGATAATTATGCCACAAAGCGCATTATGCCTGATAGGGCATAAGCGAATCCCCGAACCCTATCCTCCGCCCCGCCCAGCCCGGCGAATCGCCGCCCGCTGCCTGGCAAGGTACTCCTGAATTTCATCGTGAGGAACCCCAGGCCGCATATCGTCCAGCGCCTCCTGCACCTTCGCCCGGTACCACGCGTCCTCCTCGGCAGGCGTCCGCGCCAGCGCGAACGGAAGTGCCCCCTCGTTGGCCGTCCGCGTCAGCAGAATGCGCACCGCGTCCGAAACCGTCAGCCCAAGCCCGGCCAGAACCGCCGCCGCCCGTTCCTTCACCGCTGGATCAATGCGCGTTTGCACCAATGCACTTGCCCGCATGGCTAAAATCCTCGGTTCAAATGTAATTCAACTGCATGACAAGTCCAGGTCGATTCCGATCTCCCCGAGGATCGTAGAGAGCCTGCAAATTAATTGCAATTGGTTTGCCGATAATTACGAGCAATTGGCGCACAATGGATTTGGGCTCCCAGAAAGGGTGTCTATCCGGCAACTCGATGAGCATTTGCCGCCGACAGTCTTCGCAAGTCGCTGATTTCAGGCACTTTAACTATAAACGACTTGAATTCAAGAAGATAGCTCGATATCTCTCCCGTATCTCCAATGGAATGAGTAACTTGCTCAAAAAGTAAGGGGGGAGTGGGGGAGAGGCAGCAAATCACGTATTGAAGGCTCACCGCGCCGCTCGTGCTCTGGCCACAAACTCCCTCACCCGCTGCGCGTCCTTGCGCCCCGGCGCAGCCTCCACGCCCGAGACCACATCCACGCCCCAAGGCCGCAGCAGCCCAATCGCCTCCGACACATTCTCCGCATTCAGCCCCCCGGCGGCCACCAGCCGATTCTGCGGACCATCAAACAGCGTCAGCCGTGCCGCAGCCCAGTCAAAGGCCACGCCCGTGCCCCCCACCGCCGCAGCCGTCCGGGAATCAACCAGCACCGCATCCACATGCGGATCATGCGCATAATCAGCAAGTTGTGTGGCGATTCCCGCAAGATGTTCGGCGTCAAAATGCAACACCCGCAGGATGCGCAAGCCAGTTCCCAGCCGCGAGTGCAATTCCTCCGGCAGCTCCGGATCGGCGGCAAAGTGCAGTTGCACGCCCGTCAGTCCCGCCTCGCACACCGCAGCTTCAATTGCCTCAACGTCCCCGCCCACAAACACGCCGATCTTCTCCACCGCCGCAGGAAGATGCGGCACAATTCCAGCCACCTGCGCCACCGAAACTCGCCGCGGGCTGGGCGCAAACACGAATCCCACCGCGTCAGCGCCGGCTTCGACGGCCAGCCGCGCATCGTCGAGCGAAGTATTGCCGCAAATCTTGATCCAGAGGCTCATCGCGCCGCCGCAACTCCTGCCAGCAGTTCAGCCAGCGCCGCTCCCGGGTCCGCCTTCCGCATCAGGCTCTCCCCAATCAGGAACGCGTCAAACCCCGCCGCTCGCAGCCGCGCCACGTCGTCCGCCGTCGCAATCCCGCTCTCGGCTACACGTACCGCACTGGCCGGAATCCGATCCACCAGTTCCAGCGAAGTCTCCAGGCTCACGTGAAACGTCTTCAAGTCGCGGTTGTTCACGCCGATGGCGTCCGCGCCAGCAGCGCCCAGCGTGTCAAGAACCCGGTCAAGCTCACTGCCCGTATGCACCTCAACCAGCACGTCCAGTGCAAAGGCGTGCGTAACCTCAGCAAACCGCTTCAGTTCCGCATCCGTCAATGCCGCGGCAATCAGCAGGATCGCATCGCCGCGATGTGCGCGCGCCTCAACGATCTGATACTCATCCACCGTGAAGTCCTTGCGAAGGCAGGGAAGCGCCGACGCCTCTGAAGCCAGTTCCAGGTTCCGCAGGCTGCCCTGGAAATACGGCTCGTCCGTGAGTACAGACAACACCGCTGCTCCCCCCGCCTCGTAGCGCCCGGCCAGCCAGGCCACATCAAAGTCCGCTCGAATCAGCCCCTTCGAGGGCGATGCCTTCTTGATCTCGGCAATCACCGCCGGCCCCGCCGCCGCCCGCCGTCTTAATGCCGTTGCCCAACCGCGCGGCTCGTGCTCCGCCGCTCTCCGCTCCAACTCAGCCAGCGGCACACGCGCCCTCGCCGCAGCCACTGTGCTGCGCGTCGTCGCCAAAATTGTGTCCAGGTGCGTCGACATGCTCTTGGTCGAGTATAAGGGGACAAGTTACTGGCCAGGCGAACTCCACCCACTTGCCACTCTCAACGGTGAGGTGCAGCTCATCACCCAACTTCCTGCCAACTACGTCCCGCAGAAGGTTTGCAGCACTTGTTCCTCGGGCCGTGCAGGCATCGCATACCGCTCCAGTCCAGGCCTGTCTTCGAACGGATGTAAGACAACATCCAGCAGTTCCTCAAACGGCTGGAAGTCCTCCCGACGAATTGCCGCATCGAGCGCCGCCTCCATCAGATGGTTTCGTGGGATGAATGCCGGATTCACCCTCCGCATCTCCGTCGCCCGCGTCTGCCCGTCGACCGGTTCTTCATCGAGACGTTTCCGCCATCCAACGGCCCACGCGTCGTAGGCGCCGGGATTCGCGAACAGGACGCGCACTCTCTCGTCGCCGTTCGGGCCAGCCGCGGCTTCGCACAACTGGCGGAAGGTGAGCGTGAAGTCCGCGCGGTTAACGGCCATGCGTTGCAGCAGATCTTCAGCGAGCGACGCATCGCCCTCGCGTCCCGCGCGAAGGCCAATCTTGCGCAGAAATCCAGCGGTGCGCGCCGACGCGAACTGCGGCTCGAAGGAGCTGAGCGCCTGGTTGGCAGCGGCGAGAGCGGACTCTTCGCTGCCAACCTCCAGCGCTATTAGGGGCAGCAACGCCTCGGCCAGCCGCGCCAGGTTCCACACCGCAGCGTGGGGCTGGTTGCCGTAGGCGTAGCGCCCGCCACGATCGATGGAGCTGAAGACCGTGCCCGGATCGTATGCCTCCATGAACGCGCATGGACCGAAGTCGATGGTCTCACCGGAGATGGAGGTGTTATCGGTGTTCATCACGCCATGCACGAAACCGATCAGCATCCATTGCGCGATGAGCTCCGCCTGCCGGGTGATGACGCCCTCAAGCAGAGCCAGATAGGGCCTTTCGGCGTGCGCTGCCTCAGGGTAATGGCGGGCGATCGCATAGTCGGCCAGAATGCGCGTGGCCTCTGTATCGCGGCGTGCGGCAAAGTACTGGAACGTGCCCACGCGCACGTGGCTGGCCGCTACGCGGGTCAACACCGCTCCAGGGAAGACCGATTCGCGCAGCACGCGTTCGCCCGTGGTAACTGCGGCCAAGGCTCGGGTGGTGGGCACGCCTAGTGCGGCCATGGCCTCACTCACAATGTACTCGCGCAACACGGGTCCAAGTGCGGCCCTGCCATCGCCGCCACGCGAGAACGGAGTCCGGCCGGACCCCTTGAGCTGAATGTCGTAGCGCACGCCGTCGCGGCCCACGACCTCGCCCAGCAGGTTGGCGCGGCCGTCCCCGAGTTGTGGCACGAAATGGCCAAACTGATGGCCTGCATAGGCCTGTGCAAGAGGCTCGGACCCTTCGGCGACGCGGCTTCCAGCCAATACTTCAACGCCGTGCTCGCTCGCAAGTGCCTCCGGGTCGAGCCCCAGGTTGCGGGCAAGGTCCAGATTCAACTTTACGAGGCGCGGAGCCGCTACGGGCGTCGGGCTCACTCGCGCATAGAAGCGCTCCGGCAACCGCGCATAGGCGTTGTCAAAGCCGAATTGAACGCTAACGTCGCCTGAGACGGCAGTATCCCGCGGCGTGCTGGTTGGAAGGTTGGGTGAACCCATACCTCATTCGATGTGCGTTGGTTGATTTGGTCGCGTTCTTGTCGACGAACCTCCATTGCCTCGTGGCGGCAAGAATGCGGGACGACCGAATGGCCGCCGCGCACCTTGATGGAGCGAATGCACTTGTTAGAAGCTGAACCGCAGCGATCCCTGCATGCGCCGCCCTTGATTCAGCAGAGCGGTGTAGCGGCCGTAGCTGCCGGGGTTGCCGAATGGATTATTGGAGACGCTGGCCGGATCGAAGCGCATCGTGTTGGTGACATTGAAGATTTCCCACGCGAACTTGATTTGCTGCTTTTCAGCGATCGCGAAGATCTTTGAGATACCAGTGTCGATGCTGAAGTACCCATCGCCCCGGTAGAAATTGCGCTCGCCCGTTTCGCTCGCATAGGGCGGACGAATGTTGTTCAAGGCGACAGTCTGGCTCTTGAACGCGTTGGGCTGGCCACCACTATCGTGCGCGTGGCCGCCGGACTGAATCGGCCCAGTGGCGACGTTCCAGCTCTGGTCGGCCCAGTCGGTATTCCAGCCCAGGCCGTCGATGGAGCTGAATGGAAGTCCGCTTGTCCAGTGAGTCAGGCCGGTCACGTTCCAGCCGCCGATGAAGGTGTCGGTCAATTTGTTCGCGCTGCTGGCAAAGAGCCGGCCGCGACCGAAGGGCAGGGCGCCGAGTGCGTTGATAGTGATGGCGTGACGCGCATCGTAGTCGGATGGACCGCGATTGCCTCTGGGCTTGTACACGTTGATGATCTGGCTGAAGTACCCGCCATTCGACGTGGCTGTGGGCCCGGCGCGTTCTGCATCCGAGCCCAGATCAATGGACTTGGAGAACGTGTAATAGGCGTCAAACTGCATCCCGTGGGTTTCCTGCTGGTGCAACGCAAACTGCAGCCCGTTGTAGCTGCTGGTGCCCATCGACGACCAGACATAGAGCGACGAATACTGCGGATCGAAGAAGCGGAACGTCTCGCTGTTCGGCGTCGGACCTCCCGGGACGTCCAGATAAAACAGGGCGGAAGACTCGTTGCCGCGGAAGCCTGCCTCAGGCCCAGGGTTGTTGCCGAAGTATAGCTGATAAACGTTCTGGGTTGCGCTCATCCCGCCGCCAGCCATCCACGGGAACATGTTCTCCCAGTAAGGAATTTTGGGGACGCTCGTGACGGGGGTGCTGGCGTCGTTCATCTTGTCGATCTGGGCCTCGGCGGTAAAGTAGTCAGTTCCGGACTTCGGATCGGCAAGGTCGGACGGCGTGGCCACATCGCGCATCTGCAGCAGGTGGCGACCCATGCGGCCGGTATAGGTTTCTTCAATCATCATGCCCTTGCGCAGTTGCGTTTGAATGCCGAAGTTGAAGGCGTAGGAGTAAGGACTGGTGAGGTCCTGGTCCGCTCCCCACGCCAGCGCCAGGTCGGCCCCCGGAATCACAGGCGTTGCGCCGGTGACGCTGATCGCTGGGATGATACTGGTGGGAACCGATGTCGCCGACGTGTAACGTGGCGCAGTATCCGCATCGGCAGCGCCGACGGGCGCCTGGTCGGAGGTGACCAATCCGAACTCGCCCGACTGATCGAACGAGTCGACGATGCCCTGTCCGAAGTGATCGTAGTAAACGCCAAAGCCGGCGCGCACGGTGATGTTGTCCTTGGGCTGATAGGCGATTGCAAGACGCGGAGCAATATCCAGTTTGTCCATGCTCCAGAACCCGGGTTTGTTGTTGGCCTTGCCGCCCTGAATGAAGCCGAAGGTCGGCTGCACCACATCGCCGCTGGAGGCTGCTGACCAGCGTGCGTTCAACCATTGTCCCAGGTTCACGGTGGGCACCACTTCCTGGCCGTTGCGCTCATACGGCACCTGCAGCAATGTGTGACGCAGGCCAACGGTCAGCGTCAGATTCGGCTGCATCTTCCAGCTATCCTGGCCGTAGTACTCCACTTCGTTGGTTAGGTAGTGGTGGGTCACCCACTGGCCCGCAGGCAGAGCGCTCAATTGCCCATTGGAGTAGCTGTTGTTGTAGTACTGCGTGGCCGCGGTGATCATGCCGACGATATCCGCGATGCCGATGTTATAGGCGCTGCTGTAATTGCCTGATACGTCTGGGAAGCCGAACGCGTCCGGATCGAGGCTGGAACCGGTCCCGGCAATTGCGCCGTAGCCGAGGAGTTCATACGTCACCGTGGCGTGGTTGAAAAGCGTTGCATCCGAAGAGCGGTTGTTGAATACGAGCCGGTAGTTACCGCCGAATTGAAACGTGTGCTTGCCCTTCACCCACGTCAGGTCGTCTGCAATGTTGTGCGTGGGTACGGAGACCACGGATGAGGTGAAGCCGGCGCCAGTAAGATTCGCGATGTTCTGGAACGTGACGTAAGACCCGGTCGTGTCACCGCGGTTGGCATAGCCCTGGCGCACCAACCCGTAACGCAAGTCATTGACCAGCGAGTTAGAGATCGACCATACATCGCCGGCAGCAATGCCCTTGGAGTTGTCGACGAGACTGTAATTTGCGCCCTGACCAGGAAACTGGATAGGTCCGGAAGTATGATCGTCCTGAAGGTTGCCGCGGACAAACAATCGGTGCTTGGAATTGGGGGTGTAGTCGAGCTTGGCGATCAGCGTATTGAGGTTGATTGGATTGGGCGATGCGAACGTATACGAGGCGAGGTTATAGCCGTCGGTCAACTGCGTTCCGTTGGCAGTTGGAAGCTGCGCATAATAGGCTTCTGCCGCCAGGTCGACGCCGGGCCCCAGTGGACAGGATCCGTCTTCGGCGCAGTAGGGATCCATGGAAGCGATCTGAGTCGGGTTCAGCGTCGTGGTGCCGCCGCTCGAGTTCACGTAGGTAAGATTACCCGCGCGAAAGCCCGCCAATGGAACTTCCTGCGTGACCTGCTGATCCTCCGCCGTTCGCTGTCCCTCATAGGCCACGAAGTAGAAGATCTTGTCCTTCTTGAGTGGTGCGCCAAAGGATCCGCCGAAGGTGTTACGCAGCAGCTTCGGCGCTACGTTTGGATCCCCTGAGCCAATCTCAGCCTGCTTGTTAAACCAATTGTTGGCAACGGTGTTTGTTGGGCGGTAATACTCGTAGACGCTTCCGTGATAGGCGTTGGTCCCGCTGCGGGTCACAAGCGAGACCTGCGCGCCGGACGATCGGCCGGAGTCCGCGTTGGAGTTCGTCGTGACCACGCGAAACTCCTCCACCGAATCGCGCGTTGAACGCAGCACTCCGCTGAACGCGTAGCCCGCGTTCTGGTCATTGTCGTCTACACCATCGAGCGTGACGTTAGTCTGATCGGAGCGTGCGCCATCCACCGCGCCGCTGCGGCTGTCGCTGTTCATCTGGGACTGCGTCTGGTCACCGAGAAAGAGCACGCCGGCCTGCAGGCTCAGTAGATCGAGCACGTTATTTCCCTCGAAAGGGAGCGATTGGATCTGGTGGGTATCGAACGGCGTGCCCACAGTTGCGTCGGACACGTTCAGCATCGAGCCGTTACTGACGACTTCGACCGTTTCTCCAGAAGCTGCTGCAACACTCAACTTGAAATCGGCTGTCCGCGCCTGATTCACCAGCAACTCCGCAACCTGCTTCTGCGACGAAAAGCCTGCCGCCGAGACAAGGATGGTGTACGTGTCCGGCTTGATCTGTTCAAAGGCGTACTCGCCATGCGGTCCGGTGAGGCGCTCTGAATTGGAGCCGGTCGCCGGGTCGGAGAGGGTCACGCGTGCGCCCGGAATTGCGGCTCCACTTGGGTCCGCAACGACGCCATGCAGCGATGTGACTGCGGTCTGCGCATTGCCGGCGTGAGCGAAGAGCAGAACCAGGAAAAGAGCAAATGATACGCGGATACACTTCATCTACGATGGCCTCCAGATAAACCGATCTCGCTCTCCAGGTACGAGGAGCACGATGGTGAAAGGATGAGGAAGAATCTGACTCTCTTGAGAACCTTCAGGGAGACAGCTTCCAGGAGCCTCTCAGGTGCGAGACTGAATGACATCTGTCTGTCGAATCGTCAGTTTTTGGTCCGTGGACAGGGCGGGGGTGCGCCGCAGGGAGATCGTGGAGTTACCGTTTCACAGCGGGTAAGAGGAATCAAGGGAGATAAGAAATTTCGATTCCGCCTAATCACGCGTCTTATACCGCGCAAGAAAGAGCCGACGAATTGTGCGCGCAGCGCGAACGGAAACGGCTGATCGGGAATTTGCTTTGGTCCACTCACGGCTTTCGTGCTACGCTCAACTCACGTGATTACGCGGCGCTCAATTCGGCTTATCTCCATCAAGGTACAGCTGCGTATTAATCACATGGATGTCTGCTGCGGACCACCGACCCTCTACATTTAAGCCCCTCGCTGATGCGCCACCGGCAATCACGGCTGGCGTGTCTGTGCACACAGTAGCCGGATTTTTCCGGACAAGCCAGGCGTACGCGCTTCAACGCGTCCGTCAGGGGGACAGGTGTATATGGAATCGACCGCGCTTTGGACCGAGACTGTGCCCGGAGGGGCAACCTGGTCGCACGTGCTGAAGAGAGGCACTGCGCTGCGCATGACTGACCTGGAAGGAGGCGCGAATGTTGCGGCGTACTTCCTGAATTTTGAAATTCCGGCCGAACGCTTTAACCTGCCGGATACACTGAAGGCGCAACACACGGCTCGACTTACCAAGGGGCACGCGCTTTACTCCGACATGGGCCGCATTTTGTGTTCGATCACTGAAGACACGGTAGGCTGGCACGATCCGCTCTGCGGCTTCTCAAATAACATGCTGGTTGAGAAGAAGTATGGCAACGCAAGCTACCAGCAGGCGCGCAACGATTGGCACCAGAACGCGCGCGACGGCCTGGTGGTGGAGCTGGGCAAGTATGGCATGGGGGCGCGCGACCTGCATGCCACGGTCAATTTCTTCAGCAAGGTGACTGTGGATGAGACGGGCAGTCTGTCTTACGTCCCGAAGAATTCGCTCCCAGGGAGCTATGTGGAACTGCGCGCGGAGATGAATGTTCTGGTGATCTTGAATACCTGTCAACACCCTCTGGATCCGGGCAGTGAATACAAGCCGCGCCCAGTAGAATTGAGCATCTCCAGGGTTTCCCCGGCGCGCACCAACGATCCATGCCGGATGCTCTGTAGCGAGAACGCCCGCGGTTTTATTCTGACTGAGTTATTTTTCCTCTAACGGCGAGGACTGAAACGTGTCGACATCAATTCTGCAATCTAGTCAATTGTTGCCCTCGGACGCCCTGCGCAGTTTTGTGGTGGAGGCCGGTGACCCATTTCTGCTTGAAATATGGAAGGGCCAGGTTGTGCGTATCGTCGATCTTGAAGGCAACCAGGCCGTCGATACGCTCTTCTACAACGCCCACGACTATGCGGACCGCTACAGCGCGCAAGACACAATTCGCGAGCAGGGCAACATTTACCTCACCACCGGCACTCGCCTGATCTCATCCAACGGCAACGTACTCTTGACCATCACGGCCGACACCTGCGGCCGGCACGACACGCTTGGTGGAGCATGCGCCACCGAAAGCAACATGGTGCGCTATGACCTCAAGATGGGTCATATGCATGCCTGTCGGCAAAGCTTCATGAAGGGCATTCAGCAGTGGGGACGCGGACTTGAAAAGCGCGACATCGCCAGCAACATCAACTTCTTCATGAATGTGCCGGTGACACCGGATGGCGGCTTGACCTTTGAAGACGGCGTCTCGGAAGCGGAAAAGTACGTCGAACTGCGTGCCGAGATGGATGCGCTGATGGTCATCAGCAACTGCCCGCAGTTGAACAATCCATGCAACGGGTACAATCCGACGCCGGTGCAGATTCTGGTTTGGGATACGAATGTTCAGTAAGGTCCTGGTCGCCAACCGGGGCGCGATCGCCAACCGGATCCTTCGAACACTGAGGAAGATGAGCATCTCCTCGGTGAGCGTGTATTCCGAGGCGGATCGCGATGCACGCCCAGTGCTCGATGCAGACGAGGCCGTTTTTCTCGGGCCCTCGCCCGCCAATCAGAGTTATCTCTCCATTGATCGCATTCTAGCTGCCGCTGAAGCGACAGGCGCGCAGGCCATTCACCCAGGATACGGATTTCTCAGCGAGAACGTTGAGTTTGCGCGCGAGTGCGCGCGGCGCAGCATCGTCTTTATTGGCCCCAGGGTCGAGCATATCGAGGCCTTTGCGCTGAAACACACAGCGCGCGCGCTCGCGGAACAGTGCGGCGTTCCCTTGCTGCCCGGAACCGGGGTGCTGAAGGATCTTGACGAAGCGCTGACGCTGGCAGAGCAACTCCGCTATCCGGTGATGCTGAAGAGCTCTGCGGGCGGCGGCGGCATCGGCATGCGCGTTTGCAATTCTTCCGATGAATTGCGCGCGGCCTATGAAACCGTAGTGCGGTTGAGTCGCAATAGCTTTCGCGATGGCAGTGTCTATCTGGAGCGATTTATCACGCGCGCTAAGCACGTTGAAGTGCAGATATTCGGAGATGGCAACGGAGGCATACTCACGCTGGGCTTGCGCGACTGCTCGGCGCAGCGCCGTCATCAGAAGGTCATCGAAGAGACACCTGTCCCCGGACTGAATGCGGCCACCGCTCAAGCCATGAAGTATTCGGCGGAGCTTCTGGGCAATGCCGTCCACTATGCGTCGGCGGGGACGGTCGAGTTTCTCTACGATACCGAGACGCGCGAGTACTACTTTCTTGAGGTGAATACCCGCCTGCAGGTGGAGCACGGCGTCACCGAGCAGGTCACCGGGCTGGACCTGGTCGAGATGATGATCGAGGAGGCCGCGGGCGAGCTGCCGCCCCTGATGAGCCTTGCGGGGGAGCCGCACGGATGTTCCATTGAAGCTCGCATCTACTGCGAAGATCCCGCGAAGAACTTTCAGCCCGCGCCCGGCAGGTTGTCGCAGGTTGTGTTTCCTTCGATCAACGTGGCGCGCGTGGAGACCTGGGTCGAGAGCGGCACCGAGGTCACTCCGTTTTACGATCCGATGATTGCAAAAATCATTGTGACAAGCGCGAATCGGGCCGAAGCGGTAGCGAGCCTGCAGAACGCATTAGCTCAATGCACCATTGATGGAACGGAAACGAACCTGCGCTATCTGCGCGCGGTGGCGGCTTCAGAGACATTTATTTCCGGAGCGATCACGACGGCATTTCTCGGCGGGTTCACGGTGAGCAGGCAGGCTTTCGAGGTAATTGAGGGCGGAACGCAGACCACTGTGCAGGATTATCCCGGAAGGCTTGGCTACTGGCATGTCGGTGTGCCGCCTTCGGGGCCGATGGATACTCTCGCCTTCCGGTTGGCCAACCGCCTTGTGGGCAATGCGCCCGATGCCGCCGCACTGGAGATGACCACGCTGGGCGCGCGCCTGCGATTCGATTCCGATTGCGTTGTGGCGATCACCGGCGCGGATATGAGCGCGAAGCTCAACGGCGCTGCGGCTCCACTGGGGGAGAGCCTTCGCGTTACGGCAGGAAGTACGTTGCAATTCGGCGCCGTGCAGGGCGCGGGCGCGCGCACTTATATCGCCATCGCCGGCGGCATTGACGCTCCCCGGTTCCTTGGCAGTCGCGGCACATTCATGCTGGGCAAATTCGGCGGCCACGCCGGACGCGCGCTGTGCGCTGGCGATGTAATTCATCTGCTTGGTGCTGGAGCGACACAGCCGGAGCGCAGGCTCCCTGCCGGATTGACTCCTGTGTATGCCCGCCATTGGGAGATTGGCATACTCTATGGGCCGCACACTGCGCCGGAGTTCTTCACTGCCGGCGATATTGAAATGCTCTTCTCGACCGAGTGGCGCGTGCATTACCAGTCGGATCGCACCGGCGTGCGCCTCGTAGGACCCAAGCCTGAGTGGGCTCGCAAGGACGGAGGTGAGGCGGGACTTCATCCCTCCAACATCCACGACAACGCGTATGCCATCGGCTCCATCGACTTCACCGGCGATATGCCCATTCTGCTGGGGCCCGATGGACCCAGCCTGGGCGGATTCGTCTGCCCTGCGGTAACGGTCGAAGCTGAGCGGTGGAAGCTGGGCCAGCTCAAGGCCGGCGATACGGTGCAGTTTCGCCGTCTGACTTTGGACCAGGCCGCCGCGCTTGAAACCGCGACAGATCGCGCAATTGAAACGCTTGAAGGAAGCCTGCCTGCGTTGCCCGTGTCGGGCACGCCTGAACCGGCGATCCTGAAAAGCGTGGAGACACGGCAGCCAGCCACGGTCTATCGAGCCGACGGCGACAAGTACCTTCTTGTTGAGTACGGCAGTCGAGTGCTCGATCTAGGCTTGCGCCTGCGCGTGCATCTGCTGGAGAGCAAGCTGCGCGTCGCTTCTCTGCCCGGCATCATCGATATCACTCCCGGCGTGCGCTCGCTGCAGATTCACTTCGACAATCGACGTCTGCACCGCGAAGAGCTTCTTGGTGCGCTGGATGCATTGGATCGCGAGATCCCCGAGCAGCCCGACATCACGGTGCCCTCGCGCATCGTGCACATGCCGCTGTCGTGGAACGATCCGGCGACGCAGTTGGCGCAGGCCAAGTACATGCAGTCAGTACGGCCGGATGCACCATGGTGCCCGGACAACATCGAATTCATTCGCCGCATCAACGGGCTCGATTCAGTCGACGATGTGCACCGCATTGTCTACGAAGCCAGCTACCTGGTGCTTGGTCTGGGCGATGTGTACCTGGGAGCCCCGGTGGCTACGCCCGTGGATCCGCGCCATCGTCTCGTGACCACCAAGTACAACCCCGCGCGCACCTGGACGCCAGAGAACGCGGTGGGCATCGGCGGCGCCTACATGTGCGTGTACGGCATGGAGGGGCCGGGCGGTTATCAATTAGTGGGCCGCACCGTGCAGGTCTGGAATACCTATCGGACTACAAAGACATTTGCCGCCGGGCTCCCGTGGTCACTGCGCTTCTTCGATCAGATCCGTTTCTATCCTGTATCTACCGAAGAATTGCAGGACCTGCGCCGCGACATTCTGCATGGCGCATTTGAATTAAGAACCGAAGAGGCTGATTTCAATCTGATTCGCTACCAGGGATTTCTCGATTCGATTCAGCCGGAGATTGCGGCCTTCAAAACCCGCCAGAGACAGGCGTTTGATAAAGAGCGCGAGCGCTGGCGCATCAATGGGCAGCTTGAAGTCGCAGGCCTGCCGGACATGCCCGACTTCGATCGGCAGGAGCACGAAGTCCCCGAGGGCTGCGAGGCGGTGAGCGCGCCCATGACGGCAAGTGTCTTTCAAATTCCCGTGGAGCAGGGGCAGCGCGTTAAGGCGGGAGAAAAGCTGATTGTGCTGGATGCGATGAAGACAGAAATGACGATCGGGTCCCCTGCGGACGGGGTCGTCGAGAAGATTCTCTGCCAGAGTGGACAAATGGTGAGCGCCGGCCAGCAGCTCGCGATTCTCCGCGTGAGGTGAGCCGATTCGATCTCACTCGGAAGAATTGGAAAGGCCATCCGGCAAGAGGGAGTGAACCGTGGACATTACGGCCTTGTTGAGCGCATACCGCACTGGAACGCTGACGCCGACCGCGCTGGTGGAGCAGATCTACGCCGCAATCGCCGAGCAACGCGAGCAACCTGTGTGGATCGCGCCGGTACCCAAGGAGCGCAATCTCTTGCGCGCCGCGGAACTCGAGGCCGCAGCCTCTGAAGATACACTGCCGCTGTTTGGAATTCCCTTCGCAGTGAAGGACAACTTCGATGTGGAGGGACTGCGAACGACTGCTGCCTGCCCAGCGTTTTCGCATCTTGCAGATGGGACGGCGACGGCTGTGCAGCGGCTGCTCGATGCGGGCGCGATCCTGATTGGAAAAACCAACATGGATCAATTCGCCACCGGTCTGGTGGGAACTCGTTCGCCTTACGGCGTCTGCTCCAGCATCTTTGATCCTGCGTACATCTCCGGGGGGTCGAGCTCTGGCTCCGCTGTGGCCGTCGCGCGTGGCCTCGTGAGTTTCTCGCTTGGGACTGACACTGCAGGCTCGGGGCGCGTTCCAGCGGCATTCAACCAGTTGGTGGGCCTGAAGCCGTCACGCGGATGGATCAGCACAAGCGGACTGCTGCCCGCCTGCCGCACGCTGGATTGCGTCTCCATTTTTGCGGAGACCTGCGCCGACGCAGCGCGCGTCTTCGCAGTGGCGCGCGGCTTCGACGCCGCCGATTCGTACTCCCGTGTTCCGGTTCCCGGACAAGGCGCAGCGCCCTGGGCCGCGCCAGGCGTGGCTTTTCGCTTTGGCGTGCCGACAGAATCCAGTCTGGAATTCTTTGGCGACGAACCAGCGCGAGCGCAATTCGATGTTGCAGTCGAGGCACTCGCAGCTCTCGGCGGTGAGCCGGTGCGCTTCGACTACGAGCCGTTCCGCAAGGCGGCCAGCCTGCTCTACAGCGGCCCCTGGGTCGCTGAAAGGCTGGCGGCGTTGAAGAGCTTTCTCAACGAACATCCTGACGCGATGGAGCCAACCGTGGGCGGCATCATTGCGGGCGCCGGCCGCTTCAGCGCCGTCGAAGCCTTCAATGCGGCCTACGCGCTCGAGGCTTTGCGGCGTGAGACAGCTGGCGTCTGGGAGCAGGCCGACTTCCTGCTGCTGCCCACCGCGCCCACCCATTACACCATCGCGCAGGTCGAACAGGCGCCTCTGGAACTGAACAGCAATCTTGGCTACTACACCAACTTCGTCAACCTGCTCGACCTGGCCGCAGTCGCAGTCCCCGCGGGTTTCAAGGCCAATGACCTGCCCTTCAGTGCCTCGCTCATCGGCCAAGCTTTCACCGACGATGGACTGTTGCAGGTTGCTGACCGCCTTCATCGCAGCCTGGCGACTACGCTGGGTGGGTCGAAGCGCAAACTGGCCGACACGCCCGCGATGGCCGCGACGCCTGCTCCGCATGGCTGCATCCTGATGGCGGTCGTCGGTGCGCATCTCACCGGCCAGCCGCTCAACTGGCAGATGACACAGCGGAAGGCGCGGCTGGTGCGCGCCACACGCACGCACGGGGACTACAGGCTCTACGCGGTGCCCAACACCACGCCGCCCAAACCTGGCCTGGTCTATGTTCCGGGATTCGGTGGCGAGGGCATCGAAGTTGAAGTCTGGGCCATGCCGGAGGACACGGTGGGCAGCTTTCTGAACGCGATTCCGCCGCCGCTGTCGCTGGGCACGTTGCGGCTTGCAGACGGCGCGACGGTGAAAGGATTCCTTTGCGAGCCCGCGGGGATTGCGGGAGCGCAAGAGATTACTTATCTGGGCGGTTGGAGAAAGTATGTGCAAGGGCCACGCATTGTCTGAAACTGTGCTGACCGTGCGGGGCTTTCAATCAGCCGCCGATGTGGACCATCGACCGCGAAGGCTTCAGAAATCCCGGTTCGCCAATGTGATGGCGGGCTTCCTTGGCCTGCACGGTTTGGACAATATAGGCGCTCAGCTCGGCGTTCGTGGCGCCGGCTCTCAAGCGGCCATACAGGTCGTGCTCCACCTGGGAGAAGAGGCAGGTGCGGATTTTGCCGTCGGAGGTTAGCCGCACGCGGCTGCAGGCTCCGCAGAAGGCCTGGCTCACCGGGGCGATGATGCCGATCTCGCCCAGCCCGTCTTCGAAAGTGTAACGGCGCGCTGTCTCGCTCGGCTCGCGGGGAGGCATTTCCACCAACGGCAGCACCCGGCCGATGCGTTCCACAATTTCCTTGAGCGGCACCACGATTTCCGGCGTCCACAGGCGGCCCTCTTCGAGCGGCATGAACTCGATGAACCGCACCACAACGTCCTGTTCTCGCGCAAAACGGGCAAAGCCCTCGATCTGGCCGTCGTTGAAGCCGCGCAGCAGCACGCAGTTGATCTTGACGGGCGCAAGACCGGCGGCGCGGGCGGCGCGAATGCCTCCCAGCACCGCTTCAAAACTGCCTGGAACGCGGGTGATCCGCTCAAAGGTCGCGGCATCCACGGCGTCCATGCTGACCGTGACCCGGTTCAGCCCGGCGGCTTTCAGCGGAGCGGCCAGGCCGTCGAGCAGGTGGCCGTTGGTGGTGAGCGCCAGGTCCAGCGTCTCGCCTTCGACAGTGCGCAGCCGCGCCAGTTCCTGAACCAGCTCAACCAGGCCGCGGCGCAGCAGCGGTTCCCCGCCGGTGAGTCGGACCTTGGTGATTCCGAGGTCCACAAACAGCTTGATCAGGCGCAGGTATTCGTCGATGCCCAGCTCGGGATATTGCGCGCCCACTTCACCCGTGCGGCAGTAGACGCATTTGTAGTTGCAGCGGTCGGTGATGGAGACGCGCAGATCGTGAATGACGCGCCCGTGGCTGTCGGTCAGCCGCTGAGCGGGCGTCGTTGAAGAGGAAAGAGTTGGGGAAGCGGCAGCCATCGGCAAATTCAAGGCTACACCGCAGCGGACGGTTGTGGGTAGCACTGGGGACCATCCGCCCACCAAAGGACAAGTGAATTCGAAAACCGGTCCGGGGCTCCAGGACTAGGGCTCCAAGAACGGAATCTGTGGCGAGTGGCCGGAGGACATCTGGATACCGTAGAGGAGGACAGCGGCGCGGCGGGCGCCGATATGGCCGCCGGCAAGGGCCTGCATGGTTCGGTGGAGGAGGTTCTGAGTGCCTTTGCTGTCGAGCCGGGCGCTGGGGGCGGGCGTGGAAGTAGCAGAAGGAGCTGCCGCGCATGGCGGGCGACTGGCAATGGAGTCCGCTGGGCATACCGGGACCACATTCGGCGATCACGAAGTCTTTTCCTGTGGGTACCCCCCCTGGGTGTTTGGGGCAAGCTGTGTGTTTTCAACGGGTTGGCGGAGGCGCCTGTCGTAAGCACCTTTTTTTCAGGAACTTGGAAGCCAAATTTCTGAAAACGGAGAACTTACGCGGAGCCG
>Ga0255350_1000229_pt1 | contig 22194 bp, 15 predicted proteins | sample HBST25r1metaG_FD_186028 | JGI IMG/M metagenome (GOLD analysis project Ga0255350, IMG submission 186028) | Peat soil microbial communities from Stordalen Mire, Sweden - H.B.S.T-25.r1 | ecosystem: Environmental > Terrestrial > Soil > Wetlands > Peat | place: Sweden: Norrbotten County, Stordalen...
GTGGTTTGCAGGCCCGCCGATTCAGTTGCTACAACTTCAACCTTTTCGTTGGTGGGTCCAACCTTAAGTTGGAAGTTGACATTGAGAGTTTGCCCCACCGACAGCGTCACCGTAGAAGTCGCGTCCTGAAAACCCTTGACCGTCGTGTCGACTGTGTAGGGTCCCGGCGGCAAAGCCGGGATTGCAAAGAAGCCCGTAGAATTGGTAGTTCCCTCACGAGCCAGGCCCGTGTCGGTATTTCGAACCCTGACTGCAGCATCGGGAATACTAGCTCCGCTCGGATCCGTGACGGTGCCAGCCACCGTTCCCGATACGGTCTGAGCGTGTATCCGGGGTGCGATCAAGAGAAGCGCAAACAAAGCCATAGCCAGGCTCAGTCCAGCCTGCATCCACACGGAAAGAGGCGGAGTGGCGCGGAACGAATCTCGCTTTGCCTTGGAACGTGCATTCTGCATTTGTAGTGCCTCCGATGAAAATTGTTGTTAGCTTATACTTCCGGGCTGAGGTAACCTCAACAGCAAGGTTTTGGGCCACGAACTGAGCAATTGGAGCGATAAGGCCTGAATTTCAAGTCTCTCTTTCCAGAAAACGGGGAGTTACGCCTGGCCGGATCAGATGCCTGACTTTCGCCGTGATTGGTACTCAACCTGAAATGCCGCGGCCACCCACGGTGCAAACTGTCACTTGAAATGAAGAGCTTGGATTGCTTCCGCCTCCTGCTGGTTGACAACGAGCAATTTGATGACTCCGTGGCATCGTTACCACTAATCATGAGGATGTGTAACACCATTGAATTATTGCTGTCAAGATCTTTTGCCGGCTTATCAAGATTTTTGAATGTCAAAAGGCTCAAACTCAGCCAAATAGTTCCTGAGAAGAGATTAAATGCGCGAAAGTGCGACTTGCCGCCTCGACAATCCACGTGTATTATTCTGCCTGTTGTGGCATCGTTACCATACTTCGCACTGCCGCAACCCACCGGGTGGATCCTTGTTGGCGCCGGAGCAGAAGGCAATCATGATTCTTATGAGTTTCGCCTTCCAAATTTCGGAGGACTTCGACTTTCTTTGGAGAATATTCATGCTGAGCAATCGTTTCCCTTTCGTGCCTTCTCAACATATTTCGCTATTCAGAAGACGGAATCCACTCCCAGATGCAGGACGCTTGCGGACGGTCCTATTCGGCGCTCCAAAGAATTGTATTGACCGACTTGTTCCGGACGAGGCGCAATCACCGAAAGGCCAACCCGCCAGCATCGTGGGAGGATCGGCCTCATGAAATCAATTATCCGAAAAACAAGCACGACGGAGGTTTCTCGCCGTGCCGTCCATTCCTCACACGCCGGGTCCACAATCACAAATGACATCGTCGAACTGACGGTCCTCAGATATGGCGGCCATCTTGCAGAATTCCGATTCGCGGAATCAGTTTCGCCTCATTCGATGAATGTATTGTGGGATGCACCCTGGGCGCACGATGCAGGAATGGAGAGATCGCCCGAGTTTCTCGCCGAAACTGCCGGGTTTACCGGACATGCCTTATGCCTTGACTACTTTGGAGAACCTTCAGACGCGGAGGCTGCGAGGGGCCTCACTTTGCACGGAGAGGCCGCGACCAGGGAGTGGAAGATGACGCCGCCTGCGGACCCCGCGCAACCCGTATGGAAATGGAACGTGCAGCTTCCTCTCGCTCAACTTGACTTCGAGAGAAACATCCGGTTTGGCACCAACGAGAGCGTCACGTATATCGAGGAGACTGTGACAAACAAACGTGCTGCCGACCATGTGTGCGACTGGGTGCAACATGCGACATTTGGACCGCCATTCGTGAACGAACGAGACACGACCTTTGCTGTTTCAGCGGGCCGCGGCCTCACATCGAGCACAGGGTACGGAGCCGATTCACTGGTTCTCAATGGCGCCGAATTCTCATGGCCCTATGCGCCGTGTCAATCTCCGATGCAGGGAAATACGGATCTGCGGCGGCCCTTTGCTACAAAAGGCAAAGGCATCACTGCCGCGACACTGCTCGATCCAGACCGTGCGGTGGAATACATGGTAGCCGTAAACTGGCGTGAGCGCATCGGCGCTGGATACTGCTTCAGACGCGAAGATTACCCATGGTTGATGGTTTGGGAGGAGAATTGCGTTCGATTCAACTCGCCGTGGAACGGCACAACCCAGGCACGCGGAATGGAGTTCGGCAGCACACCCTTTCCCGCGGGACGTGAGGACACACCCCGCCACAGCCGCCTGTTCGACACATCGAGTTGGTGCGTCATCCCCGGCAATGGAGACAAGACTACTCGCTATTTGATGTTTCTTTTCAAATTGCCTGATGGTGTGGGTGCAATAGAGAATGTCGAAGTTAAACGAGACTCCATTGAGTTCCAGAGGAAGGATGGCCGCCCTGAATTCTCGATCTCGGCGCGAGGGGCTGAAGCCTTTCTCTCTGGGGGGGCAAGTGCGTAGGGACGGTCATAGTTCACCAAGGCAGCGCTCGCTTCTGTCCACCCAATTAAGCAGTGCAAGGCACCAAATCAATGATTCTGTGAGAGAACACATGATCGGAATCCGAAATCGGAGAGGAATCCTTCTTTTGCTTCTCACCTGTTTGTTGACTGCGGCCCCGGCAATTGCCCGGCCACGTCACCCAGGCCCGAACTCGCTGGGCAAGAACAGTCGCGAACTGTTTCTCACCTCAATGCAATGGGGAGACCGCTCCTGGCAGGAACGCGCTGGACTGTGCGGTGCGCCCGGCTCAGCACCTGGTGATCCGACGTTCCTTGTGAGAGAGTCGACCTGGTATGCACTCGGTCTACTGCTCCGTGATCAGCCAGGTGATCGCGATCGAGCAACGCGCATTCTTCAAATTGTGTTGAAAGAACAATATCGAGAGCCAGGAAGGCCATGGGATGGAACGTTCCGCCGAACGCCGATGGAATCTGAGCCGGGTGATCATGCGGTCATGTGGCGTGACTATGATCCGAATTGGCGTGAATTCATCGGAACCACGTTCGCGATTATCCTCAACGAGTATCCTGACCGAATAACACCGGATCTTGGGCCACGCATGAAGGAGGCCATCGACTACGCGGTTGCCGGTGAAATCAAACAAGGGCGCCTGGTTCCGTCGTACACGAACATCGCGCTGATGTACGGATTTCTCTGGAATTATGCGGCGGTGCGAGGCGATCGACCTGATTGGGTTTCACCGTCGACTCGGTGGCAAGAAGACGTCTATAAGCTCTTCAAACAGTACGATTCGTTTGCCGAGTATAACTCGCCCACTTATGCCGGAGCCGACCTTTTCGGCCTTGCGCTTTGGCGGGATTATGGTTTCACTCCGCGAATGCGCGGCATCGGCAGCGAAATGGAGGCGTCCCTTTGGCGGACTACGGCCGATATGTATAACGCGAATCTACGCAACATCAGCGGACCCTACGATCGTTCTTACGGTATGGACATGCAAAGCTACGTAAGCGTAGTCGGGCTCTGGCTGCGGACTGTTCTTGGTGCGGATCAGGCTCCCTTGCCGAAATTGGATCCTCCGGTGGATCATGTTGCCGATTTATGGTTTGTTCCTGCCCTTGTCGTTCTCGACACTCGCGTTCCAGACGATGCGATGAAGAGCTTTCGCAAGTTTCCAGGGGACCATCTTGTGCGGCGCCAGATCACTGACCAACGAATCGCCACCGCATGGATCGGACAGAGCGTAATCTATGGCGGAGAGATTACGGATCATTCGAGATTTGTGGATAGCGAAGGCCAATTTCACCCGTTTACTGTGCAGTGGAAACTGCCCGACGGCAAGATTGGTTGGATACTTTTGACACGAAGCCCAATGATTGACGCCACTGCCGACAAGGAGGGAATTACTATTTCTGCAAAGGGCGATGTGAGCTTTCGCATAAGTGTGCCGGGAGCCGCTACCGGGGCTGCCAAGGCTAGCGAATGGAATCTGCCCGGCCTCGTCATTCACGTAGAGGCTGATTCCAAGATGTTCAAGGCCGAGCAACATGGTCAGTTTCTGGATGTTAGTTACACCGGCATCAGCAAGATGACATTAACGATCAATTCACTGGGAGGATGATGTTTCTGATTTGCCGGCAGCGCCGTTTTCCGCCAATCCGCTTCTTCCTTATGAAAGGGTTTCAATGCCAACTGCGCTAACAGGATCTTCGTGGCTGGAAGATGCTCTTGCCTCGCTCAAGCACGTTCAGATCGCGGTATTCGGAGACTTTTGTCTTGACGCCTATTGGGATCTTGATAAAGAGGAGTCCGAGCTATCGGTTGAAACCGGTTTGCAGGTCAGGCGGGTGCGAACACAGCGCTATAGCCTCGGAGGCGCCGGGAATGTTGTCGCAAATCTCGCCGATCTCGGTGTGAAGAAGGTCAAGGCTATCGGCGTGGTTGGCGCCGATGCTTTCGGGGGCGAGCTGTTGCGGCTCCTGGAAGCAAAAGGTGTCGATACCGGCAATGGCATGACAGTCGATCCAGATTGGCAGACCATGGTCTATGCCAAACCTTACGCAGGGGATCAAGAAGAAAGTCGAATCGATTTCGGGGCATTCAATTCCCTCTCCGGCAAAACCGCCGACTCCTTGATCGAAGCACTGGAGCAAGCCGTATGCTGTTGCGAAGCTGTGATTCTCAATCAGCAAATTGCGTCTGGTGTGAGCAGTTCCGATTTGATTGAGCGGATAAACGCTACTATCGCGAAGTTTCCACGCACCCTGTTTGTCGTCGACGCGCGTCATCGACCGCACAACTACCGTGGAGCGGTCCTGAAGTTAAATGTGCGGGAGGCGGCCCAATTCCTGGGCCGTCCATCAGAAGTAACTTATGCGGCAACTGAGATTCAGGATCTTGCCCGGAGAATTACCGATATCACACGGAAGCCCGTGTACTTGACAAGGGGTAAAGACGGCATCGTAGTTGCCGAGGAACAAGCAGTGCACGAGGTGCCAGGTATCCAGGTGATTGGGGATACGGACCCGGTGGGCGCTGGCGACACGGTGGTCGCAATGATTGCGGCTGCAATGGGCAGCGGGAATTCCGCTCATATTGCAGCGAAGTTGGCCAACATTGCCGCAACAATTACGGTCCAGAAGCTGCGAACGACGGGAACGGCCAAACCGTCTGAGATTCTTGCGCTTGGGCCGGATCCAGATTATATCTATGAGCCTGAACTGGCAGAATCACCACATCGCGCCCAATACCTACCGGGAACTGAGATCGAGCAGATTACCTATATCGCCGAGAATTTGAAGATTGAGCATTGCATCTTCGATCATGACGGTACCTTATCCACCCTCCGCGAAGGTTGGGAGAAGATCATGGAACCCATGATGGTTCGCGCGATCCTGGGAGCGGAGTATGATCGAGCGTCCGCAACATTGTTCGCTGACACTTCACAAAGGGTTCGTCGCTTCATCGATAGCACAACGGGCGTCCAGACCCTCGTTCAAATGAAGGGTCTCGCGGAGATCGTACGCCAGGCCGGCTTCGTCGCGGAAAACGAGATTCTTGATGAGCATGCCTACAAGCACATCTTCAATCAGGACTTGATGAAGATGGTCCAGGCACGCATCGATCGATTGACCTCCGGTGAATTGAGTCCTGGCGACTTTCAAGTCAAAAATGCCTCGCTGCTGCTGCATGAATTGTATAAACGCGGAGTGAAACTCTATTTGGCAAGTGGGACTGATGAAGTAGATGTGATTGCAGAGGCGAGAGCTCTTGGATATGCCGAGTTATTCGAGGGAAGGATATTTGGAGCAGTCGGCGATATCAATGTGGAGGCAAAAAGGTTAGTCCTCGAACGGATCGTTTGCGACTTCAAACTCGCTGGCCATCAATTCGCAACTTTTGGAGATGGGCCGGTAGAGATCAGAGAGACTCGAAAGCGGGGAGGCCTTTGCATCGGTGTGGCGAGCGATGAGCTGCGCAGATTCGGATGGAATTTCTCAAAACGCTCACGACTGATCCGCGCCGGTGCGACGCTTGTTGTTCCAGACTTCAGCCAATTCACAGAACTTCTTCGGGTGATGAACCTTTGACACTGGCTTCAAGAAACGAGAGCCGGGAGATTGATCGGAGTGCCATGGAAATTCAGAATCCAAAAATCCTGACGGTTCAAGAGGCTCGCGCCGAACGTGACAGGCTGGTCGCGGATGGGAAGAGGCTCGTATTCACAAACGGCTGTTTTGACATTCTCCATCGAGGCCATGTTGCTTATCTAACCTTTGCGCGTAATCAGGGAGATGCATTGCTTGTTGCCGTGAACACCGACGCCTCTGTCAGGCTCAACAAAGGACAAGATCGTCCTATCAATTCCCAGGAGGACCGTGCATTGGTGGTTGCCTCCTTGAGAGCCGTGGATTTCGTTGTGCTGTTCGACGACCAGGAGCCGAAGGAGATTATCGCGGAGATTCTGCCTCAGATCCTCGTCAAAGGCAAAGATTGGGCACACTATGTGAGCGGTCGGGAGGTCGTGGAGGAGAATGGCGGCCAGGTTGTTCTAGCCGATATGGTTGAAGGGCGCTCGACAACAAGTGCCATTGAGAAGATCCTCAAGGTGTATGGAAAGCAGGGAGTGTGAATGGCTGACCGAATTGTCGTAACGGGAGCCGCCGGTTTTATTGGCCGCAATCTTGTAGCTGAGCTGAATCGTCGTGGCTGCGATCACCTGCTTCTGGTCGATGACCTTGGCAATGAAGGCAAGTGGCGGAATTTACTTGGGCTGCAATTCGATGACATCATCGACCCAGAGACCTTTCTGAGTTCGCTGCTATCCGGGAAGTTTTCGGATATTGATGCCGTAATCCATCTCGGAGCCTGCAGTTCAACCACCGAACGCGATGCCGACTACCTTCTTCGAAACAATTACCACTACACTCGGTCAGTATGCGAGTGGTCCATGCGAAAGAATGCCCGTTTTATCTACGCTTCCAGCGCCGCAACGTATGGCGATGGTAGCAAGGGATACTCCGACGCTGCACCGCTAATGACGCTCAAGCCGCTCAACATGTACGGTTACTCCAAGCATATGGTTGACTTGTGGGCAGAGAAGCACGGACATTTCGACAAAATAGTCGGACTGAAGTATTTCAACGTCTTCGGCCCTTTTGAAGACCACAAGGGGGACATGCGGTCAATGGTCGTTAAAGCCTATGCCCAGATCGCGACCACGGGCAAGGTGCAACTGTTCAAGTCATACCGCCCAGATTATGCAGATGGCGAGCAGAAGCGCGACTTCATCTACGTAAGGGACGCTGTGGACGCGACATTGCATTTTCTTGAGCATCGCAATGTTGGAGGCTTGTTCAACTGCGGAACGGGAAAGGCCCGGAGTTGGAAAGATCTTATGAATTCCGTCTTCGAAGCGATGGGGAATGCGCCACAAATTGAGTTCATCGACATGCCCGAGGCCCTTCGAGGCAAGTATCAATACTTTACCGAGGCGGATACATCAAAGTTACGGAGTGCGGGCTACACGGCCCCGTTCACTTCTCTTGAAGCCGGAGTCAGCGATTATGTGGCGCACTTGCGCCAGCGCGATAACAGCTCGCAACAATAACCATCGTGTGACCGGATGAGCAAGCGAATGAATGAAGTATTGAATGAGAATCTTCGCGGCGCAGAATCGGTGCTGAGCGAGATCGCCCAATTGGAAGAGCAGATCGTTGCCGCATCTTCACTGATTGCGGTGGCGCTTCTTGCCGGAAACAAACTCCTGGCCTGCGGAAACGGCGGGAGCGCGGCGGACGCGTCTCACCTGACGACAGAGTTCGTGAGCAGGTTCATGCAAGATCGACGCCCTTATCCCGCCATATCGCTTACGGCACACGGCGGAGATCTTACAGCCATTGGCAACGACTACTCATTTGAGGATGTATTCTCGCGGCAGGTTCGCGCATTCGGCAAGTCCGGCGACGTACTCGTCGCTTTCACAACCAGCGGAAAGAGTGAAAATGTTCGCAGAGCCCTCATTGCGGCAAGAGAGCACGGCCTGAAGACCATCGCATTCCTTGGTCGGGATGGAGGTCGGTGTGTTGGCCTTGCAGACGTCACGCTACCGGTGGCCAACTGCACCACCGCTCGCATACAGGAAGGCCATAAATTTATCTTGCACACGATGTGCGAGATGGTCGAGTTGCAATTGCTCAAAGGCGAAAACGTAAGCGCGAATGGCACCGCCTGAAGCTGTGCCTGTGAGGACGCGGGTAAGAGGACCTGTAATGGCTAGGAACGATACGCAGAGGCCTAATAGACTGCTCTGGATCATGTGTGCATCCTATTTTGCGTTCGGGTGCATTCTCAATGTCGTGGGCGTCGTGATACCCATCGTGATCAACCAGTACCATCTCAGCCTTTTTGCGGGAGGCCTGCTCGCATTCGCCTTTTACATATCCTTCGGCGTATTTTCTATTCCCGCCGGCGTGGTCGCTGATCGTTTAGGAGCAAAGCGGGTCGTGGTTTCAGGAATTCTATTCATGGGCATAGGTTGCGGCGCAATTCCATTTGCCACTGGATTCAAGGCCATCACGGTCTTCGCGTTCCTTATCGGTGCCGGAGTCGCCCAATTACAGACGGCCGGCAATCCGCTGATAGGTCTGCTCGATCGCCCTGAACACTATCATCGAAACCTCACGTTGACAATCGGCCTGTGTGGCATTGGTGCTTTTTCAGGCCCCCTCTTTCTATCCGCGATTCAGGCGAATGGACAGCCCTGGCAACACCTTTACGGATGGTTTGCTCTGCTCTGTGCCATCCTCGCGGCGTTACTCATTTCTGCAGACTTTCCAGAGAGGGTCGATAAAGAAGCGGGAAGAGTCCGCTTCGCTGACATCGCGAAATTGCTCAGGCACCCGGTAGCCATCACGTATTTTCTCGCAATCTTCTTCTACGTTGGCGCCGAAGTCGGTACTGCATCCTGGATTGTCAAGTTCTTTCAGCAGGTTCATGGCCTGGGCGTAAACAGGGTGGCCAGTGCGAGCCAGAGTCTCCTCATGCGCAATCTGCCGGGACTTCCGGTTCTCACCGTATCGTTATTCTGGGGGTTGCAAGGTTTAGGCCGACTCACGAGCGCTCCGGGAATTCGCAAGATTGGAGCGCGCTCGATGCTTCGCTTGTATGCGCTGGCATCCACCTGCTGCCTTCTCATGGCCGTCTTCGGCCAAACTTCCTTGACAGCCATTGGATTCGCCGCCTGCGGTTTCTTCACTTCGGTCCTCTTCACCCTTCTCTTTAGCGGAGCGATCAACACGTTCGCCGAGTACCAGGGGACGCTCTCGGGCTTGCTGGTCACCGCTTCAATCGGTGGAGCCGTGATTCCGCCTCTGGTAGGCCTCACCGCAGATCACTTGGGAATTCGAATTGCAATGATGGTGCCGCTGCTCTGCTTTGTCTACGTGCTGGCAGTTTCTGTGTTCGGGAAAGCCAAATATGACTGAGCCATCCGTTTTTCAAAAGCAAGCGAGCAAGACCTGGATCGGTGTGGATATTGGTGGCACCAAGACGGCTGTCGTTGTTTCATCCAGGCCGCCGGGGATGCTGGCGCATCGAGTTTCCCACCTTGCCGGTCGAAGGTCCGGAGAGAGCGATCGAACTTATCAAGCGGTCGATTCATCGGCTCATTGATACGTCGTGCAGCGAGAGGTCGAGAATTGGGGGATTGGAGTCAGCTGCGGCGCCCCCCTGGACCCGGACACCGGCGTCATTCAGGCGCCACCGAGCCTTTCAACTTGGGTCGATGTCCCCATCACCTCAATACTCCAGCGGGAATTCGCAGTCGCCTGCCGGCTGACAAACGATGCGAACGCTGGGAAGGTGGCAGAGCATCAATACGGTGCCGGCGTTGGCACGCGCCACATGGTCTTCCTCACCATGGGAACCGGCTTGAGCGCAGGCGTGATCAGCAATGGCCTTCTGCTCAGCGGCGCGTCTGGCCAGGCTGGCGAGATCGGTCATGTCCGGCTCACACCCTCTGGGCCCGTAGGATACAACAAGGTGGGATCGGTTGAAGGATGGGCTAGTGGGGCAGGAGTGGCCCAGGTGGCAGGGCAAGAGGTCGATGCCGCAATCAAGCGCGGCGAGCCAACATTGCTTGCTTCGAAGTTTGAGCGTGAGGGAGTCTTGACAGCAAAAGACGTTGCCGATGCTCTCTTTCATCGAGACGCCGTGGCCGAGCGCATCGGTTCATAGACTCCGCGCTTGGCATTCTGGGTTCTTCGTTCGCGATTTGACTATTGCACCGTCAGTGAGACCGCCCCCGAAGTCAATACCTGGTGAGTGGGATTAGACTGAATCGACTGTGAGGAGCCACCTCCGCAGCCATTAGCGAACACCGTCCCAGCCAGGACAGCGAGTGTCAGCAAGGCTGTCATCCAGATTCCGCGCGCGGTATGCTTCTTTCGCAAATTCCGTAACGGTAGCAGCAAAAGCGGTATCAGAATGATCGCCGCCGAACCCGAGCCGGGCAATGTTTCGCTGAACACCACCGTGACCTGATAGGTCCCCGCCGGGGTCGACGAGGAAGTGGTAATCGAAACCGCTCCAGAGGACGACGAATAGCTGCAACTGGAACCCGCTGGAAGATTCAGGCACGACACAGACGCGGTGGAGACCGATGAAGGCATTGAGACCGGATAATTTGCAGTATTGCCGGCTGAAACCGTTGCCGCCGCAGTACTGAAATTGGTCGCGCTTGTCGACCCGGAATCCGCCGAATCGATTTCAAATTGCAGCGAATTCGACGTGCCGCCTCCTGGAGCAGGTGTCTGAACCGTGAGGACAGTTGTACCGGGCGATGCGATCTCCGCCGCTGTAACTTGTGAAGTGAGTCGCGTATCCGGTCAGATACTGAACGAGATGGCAGTGCCAAGTTGGCCCCCTGCCACGTCGCATCGCCTGACGTTCTTGCGTATGCCTTTTCCGCGCTCTTTCATTAGTGCAGCGTGGGGTATAGCCCCCAAATAGCCCCCGACAGCCTTCATACCCGCGAGGCTGGAAAAGTGGCTGTTCAGTAAAATCTATTGTTTTGAAGGAGTTCTTGGTGCCGGGAGGGGGGGTCGAACCTTAGCCGGTGTTCGAAATACGTAAGTTATTGATTCGACAATCGACAGAATAGCTCAAATCGCCACAACCGACATCTTCAGGCACAATCTGGGCACAATCGGATTCCTCCGCGGCCTCTACGCCAGACCCGTGTCAGCCCCGCTTTCATTTAATCTGAGTGTCCCCTGTCCCACCCTCACCCTGATTTGCCCAGCACGCGGTGGTGACGATAATCGATACGCCGTGCATTTGTGACTGTTAATCAGACATAGTCGCAAGGCTATCGGGGGTTCGAACCCCTCCCTCTCCGCCATATAAGTCTTTCGTTTTCAATACTTTAATGGTTAATCTTCATCAGATAAGACCTCCATTTTGGCCCGCACACATCAACAGGTCTTCCCTACTCTGGAGATCCCTTCAGATGTGTTCATCTGGGGCAACATCGATATAGACAGCGGTGGGTCGAATGCCGCTCCATGATCACAGGATCGAGGTAGATTTAGATCGATCGAAGGATCCGGTATTGCTGAGAATGCGACGGACCTTCTTGGGGGAAATGGAAAGGCAGGCAGCCACTCGGGAGATCTTTTTGCCTTCACGCAGCCAGACTTTCGGAATGACAATCTCCGCAAATTCCTCGGTCACCTGCTGGAATGTCTTTCCATCCAGCATTCCTTCGCACCAACTGCGTATGGTGTCATTGATACCGGAGGCCTGCATGATGTGCGACTTGAGCGCGGCCAGATCGTCGAGCAGATGGTCGTTCTCGCCTGCGCCAATCAACTCGGCTGCTTCGCTGGCACATCGTTTTGCCAACTCCCAATCCTGAAAGAATTCGTTGGCTGCGGTCATGCCGCGCGCTATGTATGCCGCAGCAAGCAGCCTACGGTGTTGGGTGTGTTTTGCCAAGGCCAGAGCTTGCTCACTGAATTGTTTAGCCTTGTTGGCGTGCAGCGCGATGTCGACATCCTCTCCGAGCTGCTCGTCGATCTTGGCATTCTCAGTTGCAGTTTGGAGAACCAGCGATCGAGCCATAAGGATATGGTCGTTCTTCTCGAGTCCGATCCGGTAGCCCTCCACAGCCTCCTGGGAAGCGCGATCGATATCGCCTCGGTCAAGATGAAGATGTCCAGAGTTCACAATGACCGCTCCAAGGCCGCTAGAATGGCCGCTGAGAGAATAGATCTCTCGTGCGCGATTCAATTGCTGAATTGCCTCGTGGCAGAGTTGCTCGTGACGAGCGCGCAGAGAGGTTGGGTTGAATGCTTTCTGTGCGGCATGGCCGTCACTACGCTCTCGATTGGCGGTGCGCGGGCGGGAATCGATCTTTCGGCGCAGTTGCAAGGCTAAGAGGCGTTTGACATAGGCGGCATTCACAAGCGACCTGGCGAGATTGCGATGGCTCGGATTGCCCGAGGAATAGATCTCGATCGCGCGGTCAAAGTGTTCGAGCGCCTTCGCGTACTCCCCGGAACGGCGCACAATCCGGCCTCGCGCCGACTCAATGTTGCCCAGTGCAAGGTAATGGTCCGTATCTTTGAGCGTCGCCTCGGCACGGCTCAGCAATTGCAAAGCCGCTTTCCTAAGACCCTTCTGGAAGAGAAGCCAGCTTTCGTGAATTTGAACGACGGAAGTAAACATCGCGTTCTCGCGATCCTTCTGCGACAGCTCGCGGGCAAGGGTGATCTCCTTCACCGCCAACTCGTACTCGCCCTTCTTTCTGTGCGCCCTCCCTTTCCAAAAGCGAGCGAGCATCATTCTTTGCTCATCCGGCGGCTCGGGCTCGGCTCTCAGCACAAAATCGAGCGTCTCGATCGCCACGTCCACTTCTTCCACGCACAGTGCGCGAAAGGCCTCGACCATTCGAAGGCGCAGATAGTTTTCGAGCGGCAATTTGCGTCGGCATTCGCCTGAAAATCGCTGCAAAAGAGCATCGAGAAGATGGTGATCGCGGTAGCCGATATCGACCCATCGGGCGAGGAGCAGGAGCGTTTCAGTGGCGCAGGGCTGCTTCGGAGTCAGCCGGGACCATTGGTCTTCGGTCCGATCGAGCATGGTGATGCCATGGTGGACTCGCCTGAGAGCAAGGTCGCGACTTAGATCATGAATAAGCTTCAATTCAGTTTTCATCGTCATGCCAATTGCCGGAATCGATCCAATTCGGTCGAGGTGCAAATAGACAGCCACCCTCCTTCCGAGGCAAGGCGTGGTGGGCGTCCAGATTCGTTCCGATTGTACCTTGAGGTCATATGCGAATGTAGGTGAAAACTACGACTTTCGTTTGATGTATCTGCCGTTTCTGGCCACTCGTCCGAATCGGACTAGTCGACTTGCCCCAGATGAACGATTCGTTTTTACTGGGTTCACCAGCGGCAGAATTGCCACAAAGCACTTCTCGATCCGTGCCCAGGAGGACGTCCCCACCCAATGGAAAATCAAGTCGGAACTTTGCAGGCGACTTCGGTGGAAGCAGCCGCGCCGGTCCGGGCGGCAACGGGCGCGATACTTTTCTTTGGGCCTCCAGGCGCGGGCAAAGGAACCCAGGCCCGCGAGATGGCGCAGCGGCGCGGGCTTCCTCACATCTCCACAGGCGATCTCTTGCGCAACCACGTAGCCCAGGGCACATCGCTCGGCCACGCGGCCAAACAGATCATGTCCAGCGGCGGACTGATCCCCGACTCCCTGGTTTGCGAGATGGTCAGGGCACGGTTACAGGAGCCGGATACCTTCGGCGGGTACGTTCTTGACGGGTTTCCGCGCACACTGGAACAAGCTTTCTGGCTGGATCGCTGTCAGAATGCCCAAAGGTTCGGCGCTCCGACAGTTGCGGTCTGTATCCATATCGACTTCAAGCATCTGCTGCGCCGGATCACTGGACGTAGAGCCTGCCCTGTCTGCCAAGCAAGTTATAACGTCTACCTCAATCCTCCAAGGCAGGATGAGCTTTGCGATTTCGACGGCACGAAGCTGACGCGGCGGACCGATGACTCAGAGCAGATTTTTGCGGAACGCATCCGCGCATACGAATCGCTGACTGCGCCGGTTGTTGAACACTACCGTCTCCATGGACGTGCCATCGATGTCGATGGAGACCGATCAATAGGGGAAGTCGCCGCTCAGATTACCGCTGCAGTCGATCATCTTCGCATTTAGGACTTCCTGCACCGGCAGTTCCTTGTAACTCCTGTCGGGGGGGCTCGTCTTCTCAGCCCATATCTGTCATCCTAGGCGGCACAGACGCTGTGCCGGACCTGTTTCGTGTCTCAGTTCGGCGACATATCTCAAATCGGGTACACTGTTTCGATCTCGCACATTGCAGGCGGACACTATCTCTGAATCCGTCCTATGGGCCACCCACTCTTTGTTGGGTTTTATGCTCGGAGGTTCCATGAAGGGCAGTATTTGTTTAGTGGTTTTCCTGGTGACTTCGTCGCTGGTTTCCAGGGCGGAGGTCCGTTTGCCAAAGATCTTTACAGATCACATGGTCATCCAACGGGATCGTGAGGCGCCCGTGTGGGGGTGGGCGAGTCCGGGTGAACGGATTGTCGTGAAATTTGCCGGGCAGCGGGTAAGGGCGACAGCCGATGCGGCAGGCAAATGGACGGTTGCGCTGAAGCCGTTGCAGGCCTCAGCCAAACCGCGAAAGATGACGATCACCGGTGGAAATCGGATCGTGCTCAGCGACGTTCTGGTTGGAGACGTGTGGCTGGCTTCAGGACAATCGAATATGGCGTATTCCATGGGAGGCTTGTGGGGCAGTAATCCACCTCCGGTTCCCCCATCTGCTGACAAAAACGCCAAGCCGATTGTTTGGCCTCAGCCAGCGCAACGGATCATACAGGACAGGCAATCTCCTCAATGCCCGATGGTGCGGCTCAATCGGCAAATGTGGCTTCAGTTCATACTTCCGAATCGACCTGACCCGGTATCTCCTGGCTGGCAACATTGCAGTACCGACACGCTTTTTGATTTTTCTGCCGTCGCCTATTACTTTGCGAGGAACCTTCAGGACGCACTCCATGTGCCAATCGGCGTGATCGAGTCAGCTGTTGGGGGCACCCGCATTGAAGTCTGGACGCCGCTATCTGCATACGAGAAGTCGCCTGTCTTTGAGAACGATGCTGATCTTGTCAAAGGTCTCGTAGATGGGGAAGTTGCCGGCCGTCTTTACAAACCCTGGATTGAGCCTCTGGCGCCCTTCGCGCTCAAGGGGGCTATCTGGTACCAGGGCGAATCTAACGTCCTTTTGGTCGACAACCGTTATGGCACCAAAATGAGCCTGCTCATCTCAAGCTGGCGCAATGCCTGGCATGAAGAAGACCTGCCGTTCTACTTTGTCCAGCTCGCCCCTTTTGCCTACAGCGAAAGCCAGAAATCTCCCTCGGCCACTCATGACCTGACACGCGAAACACTGGCTGAAATCCGGCAGCAGCAGATGGATGTGCTCAAGGATCAGAACACCGGCATTGCCCTGACTTCCGATCTAGTGGATGACGTGCATGATATCCATCCCACTGACAAATGGAATGTTGGACACCGCCTTGCGCTTTTGGCGCTCGACAAAACCTACCGCTTGGGCAATGTCGTTTCAGCCGGCCCGCAATTCAAGAGTATGGATGTGATTGGGAATCAGGCGTTCGTTTCTTTCGAGAACGCAGATGGCGGACTCGCAAGCAGCGATGGAAAACCGTTAACCGACTTTTCAATCGCAGGCAACGATGGGAAATTTGTTCCGGCGGAAGCCGTGATTCAAGGAGACAGAGTCTTGGTATCGAGCTCATTGATTGAGCACCCAACCGCTGTGCGGTTTGCATGGGATGAAGTGGCACGACCCAATCTAGCCAATCGCTCCAGACTGCCAGCGGTGCCGTTCAAGACCGAATGAGTTCCAGGGAGGAATAAGGAAAGCGGGCCGCAGTGCAGTGCTCGGTTTCAATCGGTGCATCCCATATCTGTGGCAGCCCCTAACCTGCTGATTCTAAGAATCGAACCAATCTCCACACGCACACAACCCCACATCTTGGCAGTTTTGTTCGAAATGTGATTGATGTTGAGCGATTTTTCTTTTTCTTGCTCGACAGCTCCATTCCGTCTGTGGCATTCTCTCCTAAATGGCAAGTTAAACTTTGGCCGAGCCTTCGAATCGCGCGTGTGCAAACCGAAGCGTTGCCCGTGGAATTCGCTGCTTGTTCGGCAATTCCTGCGAGTCACTCGTCCGTTCAAGCGGTCTCAGAAAGGCAATCATGAGCGCGAGCGTGAGCTATTTAGCGGTTGACCTGGGCGCGTCAAGCGGACGAATAATGAATTGCAATTGGGACGGCGACCGCTTCAGCCTTGAAGAGATTCATCGTTTCTCCAATGGTGGTGTTCGCTTCGGGCTGCATCTTTATTGGGATGTTTTGAGAATCTGGTCCGAGATTCAAAGTGGCCTAAAGAAGTTCAACGTCCTACGAAGCGATGTTCCGGCCGGAATCGGCGTAGATGCGTGGGGAGTCGACTATTGCCTGCTGGACAATCGCGATCGCCTGCTTGGAAATCCCTATCACTATCGTGACGCCCGCACCGACGGGATGCCAGTCGCCTTACTGTCCCTTATGACCGGTCGCGCCATTTTCCAAGCGACGGGGGGGCAGACGATGGAAATCAACACCTCCTATCAACTCGCGAGCATGGTTCGGAACCAGGACCGCATGGTTCTGGAGGCACAGAGCCTTCTCATGATCCCAGATCTGTTTGCGTTCCTGCTAAGTGGTGTAAAAAAAGCGGAATTCACGGAGGCGACGACCACACAACTCTTCGATCTCCGTGCGCGCTGCTGGTCCCACGAAACCATCGCCAGACTTCAATTGCCAGCTCACATCTTTCAGGAGGTCGTTCTTCCCGGCACGATACTCGGAGATCTATTGCCGTGCGTTCAAACCGATTGCGGCTTCTCCGAGCGATTCCCGTGCATCGCAGTGTCCTCGCACGACACAGCGAGCGCCGTAGCTGCCATCCCAGGATTGGACGATGAAAGTGTCTTCCTCAGCAGCGGAACCTGGAGCCTGCTCGGTGTCGTAGCGGACGAGCCCAACTTCTCCGATGAATTCTTCTACGGCGGTTTTACCAATGAGGGATCTGCGGACGGGGGGGTCCTGTTGCTGAAAAACATGCTTGGGCTCTGGATCTTACAAGAATGCGTGCGGATGTGGGACGCAATTGGGAAACACTACACTTGGGATGAAGTTGAAGAGGCCGCCAAGAAGGCTACTCCATTCCGTTCCTTCATTGATCCGGAGGCTCCCGAGTTTCAATCACCTTCTGATATGCGCGTAAGCGTGCAGACTTACTGCAGTCGGGGCGCGCAATTTGTGCCTGAGGATGCGGGGGCAATGGCTCGCTGTGTGTTTGAGAGCTTGAGTTTTGCGTATCGAACGGCGATTGAAAGCTTGGAGCGAATCACGGGGCGGAAAATCAGAACAATTCGAATTGTGGGCGGAGGTGCCCTGAACCATTTCCTATGCCAGATGACAGCAAACGCGTGCGGGCGCCAAGTGATTGCTGGACCGGTCGAAGCCACAGCGTTGGGCAATGCTATTGTTCAGGCGATGGCCACCGGTCGCTTGAAGAATTTTTCTGAAGGCCAGGAAGTGCTGGAGCGGTCCGTGCCGTTTCACTCCTACTCTCCCGCAGGAGATGAGGGATGGGAGAAAGCATATGAGAGTTTCAAGTGGATTGTGGCTTCACAGAATGCTCGGAGCTTCCCGTAGTAAGTGAGGGACAGAAAAGCGTCTAAATATGATTCAGGAGAATTGAGGCATCGCCCTGCACAAATGCTCCTTTTAAGCAATTTGTTCTTGCACATAATGATGGGTGAACGGACAAGACACATTCAAATACATCAGCATTGAGAGCGGCCAGGAGCCGCATGCACGGAGGAATTACTTGCCGCCGAACCCTCAGCGCATCAAGAGAGAAGTTGGTTCTAATCTATTGAATTTTGTCCGGCTTACTTTGCTGCAAGTTCTCATTCTGGGGCTTGCATGCTGTCGCGCAACCGCAGAACATTTCAAGGTTACAAAGACAGCCGAAGACGCACAAGTTCAGATGGACGGCGGCGTCCTCTCGATCCGGCCAATCATCGATGGCGCGATCCGGATTCGATTTTCGAGGTCGCAAAGCAAGCCAGAGCCGAGCGTCATCCTGATCGGGACGTTTCCGCCGCCCAGGTTTAAAGTCGAGGAAAATAGCCGCTCCATCACTGTTTCCACGAGTACGCTGCGGGTCATCTTAGACAGATCTTCGCTGGCTCTCACATTTTCTGATGGCTCAGGCAAAATCCTACTTCAAGAGAAGACCGGAGGACGATCCCTGAAGCAGGCCCCGCCCGAGGGAAGCGGCAACATGATGGCCGAGCAGACCTTTGTGTCTCCATCCGATGAATACCTTTTCGGGACCGGGCAATTCCAGGACGGGTATCTCAACGTGAAAGGGTTGCCGCGAAGATTAACGCAGGTCAACACGCAAATTTCGATTCCGTTCCTTCTGTCGAGCAGAGGCTACGGTCTTCTGTGGCATAACTACGGCCTAACCGAACTGAATCCGGCAGACAACGAAATTGCACTTTCGCAAACAGCGGAGGGCATAGATACTGTTCTGGATGAAGCGGTTGCAGACGGAAAGACTCTTGAGAATCGCAAGACCACGACCATCGAAGGGGAGTTCACCGTAGCTCAAGGCGGAAAGTACGGCCTGATGCTCGATGAAGGCCAGTCGATGGGACGTCACTATCGAGTCAAAATCGATGGCAAGACGAGAGCCGAGGCAGATAACTACTGGCTGCCGCCAACAGCAAGTTGGCTGATGTCATTGGAGCCGGGCAAGCACAAAGTCCAGGTCATGACAGCGCAGGTGGATGCCGCAGTCAAGAACCATCCGTCGCTCTTCATCCGCAAGCCAGACGATTCGACGACGTTGCGCTCGCCCAACGCCAAGTCGATCGACTATGTTGTTTTCGCCGGGCCGAGCGGGGATGACGTGATCAGCCGCTACCGCGAGGTGAGCGGAGCTGCTCCGTTGATGCCGGTATGGGCATATGGGTTTATCGATTGCCAAGAGAGATTCCACTCCCAGAAGGAGCTCCTGGATACCGCGGAAGAATATCGGGATCGCAAGCTTCCAATGGATCTAATGGTGCAGGACTATATGTATTGGGGGCGGTACGGATTCAATGCCATGCGCTTCGATGAACAGAACTATCCTGACGCCGCGGCAATGGTCGAGAAGTTGCACCAGATGCATGCGCACTTGATGGTTTCTGTGTGGTCGAAGTTCGACGACACGACGGATATAGGCAAGGAGTTTCTGGAAAAGTCTTACACGATCCCCGGCACGCCGTGGGTTGATTTCTTCAATCCTGCTGCGGCCTCGCTTTTCTGGCAGGACATACACACCCGCATGCTTCCACTGGACATCGACGCCTGGTGGCTGGACGCAACAGAGCCTGAGAACGACGCTTTGCACGGGCGCACAGTCGATGGAGTCAACGGCGACGATGTGCGCCTTCTATATTCGCTTTTTGTAAACAAAACAGTCTACGAGGGACAGCGCAAAGACGCCCCGGACAAGCGTGTCTTCATTCTGACCAGGAACGCCTTTTCAGGGCAGCAACGCTACGCCTCCGCAACCTGGTCGGGCGACGTCGGCAGTAGTTGGGATTCGTTAAAGCGGCAAATCACCTCAGGCCTGGACTTTTCCGCCTCCGGAATGCCTTATTGGACGACCGACACGGGCGGCTTCTTCCGTCCCGGGCCAGTCCAGTTCACAGACGAGGCATATCACGAACTGCTGCTGCGCTGGCTCGAATTCTCCACGTTCTCGCCACTCATGCGCGTTCATGGCTGGCACACGGAAACCGGTCTATGGCTGTACGGCCAGCAGGTGGAGGACGTATCGCGCAAGTACCTCGATCTGCGCCATCGTCTACTTCCCTATATCTATTCGGGAGCAGTGGATGTCACGCTCCACGGTTCGACCCTCATGCGCCCTCTCGTGATGGACTTTGCACAGGATGAGAAAGCGCTGGAGCAGAAATATGAATTCATGTTTGGCAAGGAATTACTGGTTGCCCCAGTGCTTTCGCCTGGCGCTCGGGATTGGGACGTCTATCTCCCGGAAGATCGAACGGGATGGGTGAACTTCTGGACGGGGCAGACGTTTCAAGGCGGCCAAACGGTGAGAACCTCGGCAAAACTGAACGAAATGCCCTTGTTTGTGCGCGCGGGATCGATCATTCCAATTGGCCCCACCGAGCTGTGGGCCAATGAGAAGCCTGATGCTCCGATAGAAATCCGTGTATTTCCCGGCGCCGACGCGACTTTCTCGCTCTATGACGATGAAGGCACAAATTACAACTACGAGAAGGGCGCCTACAGCATCATCCCGATGAATTGGAATGACCGGAGTCATGAGCTCACATTTGGGAAGCGTGAGGGAAGCTATCCCGGGATGCCGAATCAAAGGCTATTCTCAGTGTTAGTTGTGAAACCCGCAGACAGCCGCGAAATGGGCACACCTGTGCCTGTCGCTTATGACGGGGTGGCTGTTACCGTACATGTCAAGTGAATCAGGCTTCTATCGCATGTCTTTGAGGATTTGACACGGCGGCTATTCGGCAGCGTGTTTGTCCACGTCGACCACCACCACTTCGATCCCCGCATCGCGCATGGCAGCGATCTGGGCCGGATCCGTACCTGAGTCGGTGATGATGGTTGTGAAATCGGTAATCGGCCCAATATGAACAAACGCCTGCCTGCCGAACTTTGAGTGATCCACCATTCCAATGCGCTGTTTCCCTGCTTTCACCAACATCCTCTTGACTTGAGCTTCAGCCTGGGTGGCGCAAGTATGACCGTATTGGGAGTCGATTGCCGTGATGCCCATGACGGCTTTATCGACTCGGATTTCGGAAAGAACCTGCTGCGCCCAGATGCCGGAAAGGCAGAACTGGTCCCGCTGCAAATCGCCGCCTGTGCAGACCACATGCACGCCCGCCCAGCGCTGGAGTTGACAGACAATTGGCGGCGAGTTGGTTGCGACAGTCAGGCGGTTGAAGGAGCCCATCCGCCGTGACAATTCGAATACAGTTGTACTGCTCTCTAGAAAAACGGTATCTCCATCGAAAATCATCTTCTGTGCTGCAGCAGCGATCGCCAGTTTCTCGGCACGATTGGACCTTTGCAATGCCTCATACGACGGCTGGAAATTTGTGCTCGATGTTCGCGAAACGGCGCCGCCATGCGAACGCACAAGAACGCCCTCTTTTTCGAGTGAGGCAAGATCGCGGCGGATTGTGGCGGAGGTTGCGCCCAGTTCTTCCATAAGATCTGAGCCGGAAACACTACGCTGGGCGGCGAGAATCTCGAGGATGCGAAATCTTCGTTCGGCGGCAAGCATTTGATAAGAAAGTAACGTTATTGAGCGATTATGTCAACCAATGTGATCAAAACCAAACACAAAAGATGTACGTTTTCCATGGCCCCGTGCAATCTGTTGGGATTCGAGCTGCAATGATCGAGTCGAGTTTTGAAATTCAAAACTGTCCGCCAAAGGGCGGACAGTTGCGCGGCGAATACTTCCATCGGCTTAATCGGGCAGCTCTTTTGTCCCACGAATCGTAACGGAACCATTGACTCCTGACCCATGTTGGCCTGGTTGCGCTCCGCCGATAAACAGATCCAGTTGCCCTGCCGGCACAACCCTGGAACCTTCGGCATCGACCATGCTCAGGTCGCGAGGGGATAAGCTGAAATGAAGCACCTTCTTCTCTCCTGGGGCCAGCGTCACGCGCTGAAACCCTCGCAACGCGCGGATCGGCGCCCCTTCCTTCCCCGGCAAAGACTCGAACAGCTCCGCCACTTCGTCGCCCTTGATCAGGCTGGTGTTTTCAACCTCAACGTCGGCGTTCAACGGGCTGCCTGCGTCAAGCGACCTGGCCGATAACTTGAGATGGCTATATCTAAAGTTTGAGTAACTCAACCCGTAACCAAATGGATATAGCACTGGCCCCCGATAATAACGGTAGGTTCTTCCCTCCATGCGGTAGTCCGTAAATGGAGGCAAATCGTTCACGGAACGATAGAACGTTACCGGAAGT
>Ga0255350_1000240_pt1 | contig 21783 bp, 17 predicted proteins | sample HBST25r1metaG_FD_186028 | JGI IMG/M metagenome (GOLD analysis project Ga0255350, IMG submission 186028) | Peat soil microbial communities from Stordalen Mire, Sweden - H.B.S.T-25.r1 | ecosystem: Environmental > Terrestrial > Soil > Wetlands > Peat | place: Sweden: Norrbotten County, Stordalen...
AAGCTGGGCCGATCAGTTAGGAATCCCGCGTCTCTGTTGACCTCAACTTCTCGAACCGCCGGATGCGGACCCGCTTGTCCGGTGGTGTGGCAGGGGAGGAGAGGCGACTCTCCCCCCTATGCCGATTAACAAATATTGCTGCATCCAGTTCTTTGTTCGCTGCATACCCATGCCGGGAACGGAATAAGATGAATCAGGCCCAAGGAGAGATTGCTTGTATGGCAGAGTCGATGAAGTCCGCTTTCCGGTTTGCGCTGTGTGTAAGTGTTATTTTGCTCGCTGGCTGCGGCGGAGGCGGCGGAGGCGGCACGACCCCTGTAAACCCCGTGCAGGCAGCAGCGCCCACTATCTCCGCTGTTACGACGGCAAACACAAAGAACGGTGCGCAGATGGTCACTCTGGCGACGACAACCTCCGGCGCTACGATTTACTACACCATCGACGGCACCACGCCTACGACTTCATCGATTGTGTACGAGGCGCCTTTTTTGGTTGCTTCGAATCTGACCGTCAATGCGATCGCCGTGGCATCGGGAGACACGAACAGCAGCGTTGCCACAAAGGCGTTCGCGCCTAACATTCCTTCCGATACACTGGTGTGGGACGAAGAATTTGCCAATACATCCGGCTCCAACGCCGAGCCGAATCCTTCAGTGTGGACCTACGATACAGGGACAGACTGCTGCGGGAATAACGAGCTGGAAACCTACTGCGCCTGGGGTTCAACGGCCGGTTCATGCAGCACCACGTCTCCGAATGCTTTTATAGCGCCGACCGGCGGCCTCAACATCGTGGCCGAGAATCCCTCGGGCACCGTCTACACATCGGCGCGCCTGAAGACCGAGGGGCTGTTCAGCTTCCAGTACGGACGCATTGAGGCAAATATCCTGTTGCCTGAGTCCCAGGGAATGTGGCCCGCCTTCTGGCTGCTAGGTAACAACATCGTTACGGAGAACTGGCCAGCTTGCGGTGAAGCCGACATCATGGAGCACATCGACGGCAGCAACCCGCCGATCAATGGCGCCGGCCCAGGCTACGACTGGACCCAGTCATCGATCCATGGGACCAATCTGAGCGGTGGCGTGCCGTACACGGTCACAGGGTTTTCCGCCGCCACTTGGCACAAATACGGCATGATCTGGTCGAAGGGGAAAGTTGAGTATTACGTGGACGATCGGAGCATCGTCTACGAGACCTTCACGCCTGGCACCGGGACCTGGCCCTTCGATCAAGGCCCGCAGTTCGTGATCCTGAACCTCGCGGTAGGCGGAACCTGGCCCGGCAATCCGAACTCCAACACTGTCTTCCCGTCAACCATGCAGGTGAACTACGTGCGGGTATACGCGAATTAGGAAGTAAGTTTATTGCGCCCGGTGCCTCAGTACGCGCCGGAGGGATGAGGCCCGCGTGGAAACTACGAAAATAGCGGTTCCGTTAGCAGATCGTATCTCACTCAAGGAGAAGATTGGATACTCCCTGGGAGATGCGGCCTCCAATCTTTATTGGAAGACCTTCGAGTGGTTTCTGCTCTTCTTTTACACCGACATATTTGGCATCTCAGCCGCTGCCGTCGGCACCATGCTGCTGGTCACCCGCGTTGCCGACGCGGTTGCAGATCCGGTGATGGGTTCGATCGCCGACCGTACCAGGACACGCTGGGGACATTTCCGGCCATTTCTGCTGTGGGGCGCCGTACCGTTTGCCGCGGCTGGCGTGTTGACTTTCACCACGCCGCATCTTGGCAGCGGGGCCAAGCTGGTGTATGCCTACATCACCTACAGCTCTCTGATGTTCATTTACACTGCGGTGAACATTCCTTACTCGGCGTTGATGGGCGTGATTACACCGAACTCGCAGGAGCGCACCTCCATCTCCTCGATTCGCTTCATTGGCGCTTTTACAGCTGGCATCTTTGTCCAGTACTTCACCCTTCCGCTGGTCAAGTTTCTCGGGCAGGGCAGCGAGACCCGCGGCTGGCAAATGACCATGGTGCTCTACGGCGCTCTCGCTATTCTCCTGCTGGTCGTTTGCTTTGCGACCACTCGCGAGCGCGTTGTTCCTCCCCCGAAGCAAAGCACGAGCCTCGCGCTCGATCTCCGCGGGCTGTTTGGAAGCAAGCCGTGGATCGTACTGGTCGGCGTACTGCTGCTTACTCTGGCAGCGTTCGCTGTGAAAGGTTCGGTCTCGGCATACTATTTCAAGTACTTCCTGAAGCGTGAAGATCTTTTGAAGTGGTTTCTGCTGGCCAACGGCCTGGCGTTTATTTCGGCCGTATCTATTGCGTCGCCTCTGGCGAGGTGGATTGGCAAGAAGAGTCTCTTCATGGTGGCGCTCGGGCTGGGCGGCCTTGTGGTGGGTTTCTTCTGGTTTGCAAAACCAACAGATATCCCGTTGATCTTTGCGCTGCAGATCGTTTCCAGTTTCATCATCGCATTCAACTCTCCGCTGGTTTGGGCCATGTTCGCGGACACGGCCGACCACGCCGAATGGCGTACAGGGCGGCGAAATACTGGACTGGTATTTGCTTCGGCAATCTTTGCAACCAAGATCGGATTTGCTGTCGGCGCATGGATGCTTGGCCTGATTCTCACTTATTACGGGTATGTGGCGAACGTGGAACAAACCGCCCGCTCGCTCCACGGCATCATTCTTTCCATGAGCTGGATTCCTTGCGTGCTGCTGGTGCTGGCCGCCGCCGCAATGGCGGCTTATCCGCTGAATGACGCCATGATGGTGAAGATTGAGGCGGATCTGAAGGAACGCCGGGGAGAGATCGAGCAATGAGAAATGCCTTCTTAAAGATAACCTTAGCTTGCGTATTCGCGTTTGGACTGCCGGCTTTGATGTTGGGAGCTGATGCCGCTCCGCGAAAAATCGATCTTACCGTCCAGAAATGGAACGGCAACGCTATCGACTACTCCGGCTACCGCGCCGGCCAAAGCCCGCAGCTGAATCGTTTTCCAACTCAGGCGCAGATTCTTGAGGATCTGACGATCCTGAAGAAAAACTGGAAGCTGATTCGTCTTTATGGCGCGGACCAGCACTCGCAGGACGTGCTGGAGGTGATCCAGCGAAACAAGATGGGAATCAAGGTGCTGCTCGGCATCTGGCTCGATGGCAGACCCGGCTACGAAAGCAAGAACGCAGAGCAGATTGCCACTGGAATCCGCCTGGCAAACCAATACAAGAAGATCGTTCTGGCGGTGAGCGTCGGCAACGAGATTCTGGTTTCGTGGTCAGATCACCAACTGACGGAGGAGAAAGCGACCGAGTACCTAGCGAAGGTTAAAGAGGCAGTGAGATGCCCAGTCACGGTCGCTGACGATTTCATTTACTGGCGGCAGCAAACGAAGCTCGCGGAACACGTCGATTTCATTACCATGCACGCATATCCAATGTGGGGCCGCGAGGACATCGACACGGCTTTGGCTTCGACGATCAAGGACTATGAGAGCGTGCGCAAAGCTCATCCGGGGAAGACGATCGTGCTCGGCGAGGCCGGCTGGGCCAGTTTCACTGCCGGTGACCAGCACGTCCCGCGAGCCGGCGACGAAAAAAAGCAAAAGCGATACTTCGAGGAACTTTCCGCGTGGGCCAGGGCCAACAACGTTACAACTTTTTACTTCGAGGCGTTTGACGAGCCTTGGAAGGGAAGTGGGACTGAGGGTCACTGGGGGCTGTTTTCCGCGGATCGCAAAGCCAAGCTGGCCATGCAAGGGCTATATCCGGAGCTGATGCCGGCCGGACCAACATCACCGAGCTACGATTCGCCGCCGACTGTCAATCAAAACCGCTAACCAAAGCTCGTAAAGAGGAGAGTACTTTTACCGATGCTAAATACTTGCCGAGTTAGAAGCAAGTAAGTCGCAGGTTCAACGAAATACGAGATTCAATCCCGGCAATTTGTCTGAGGGAGAAGGATCCAAATCAGAGGCTATGGAATGAGTACAACGGTTGTAGGAGAAACGCCCCTCCATCATGGCGTACGAAAGATTGAGGGAGGCCAAATCGAGATCGGCGGCGAGCGTTTCTACCGCATCGTCAACTACGACGCAATGGCGCCGTTTCTGATGAGCATCGTCGGTGACTCGGACCATTGGATGTTCGTCTCCTCGACGGGCGCACTGACGGCCGGCCGCAGGGACCCTGACCGTGCTCTGTTTCCCTATACCACCGACGACCGCCTTCATGACAGCCAGGATCAGACCGGCGGCAAGACGATCCTTCTTGTATCGTGCACCGGACGCACCTCGCTGTGGGAACCCTTTTCGAAGCGCTGCGAAGGCCTGTATCGTGTTACCCGAAGCTTGTCGAAGAGCGTCTACGGCAACAAGCTCATCTTTGAGGAGGTTAACCACGACCTTGGCTTGTCCTTTTCCTATGGTTGGATGTCGAGTGACAAGTTTGGCTTTGTGCGGCGCGCGGCTTTGGTCAACCTGGGTGAGAAGCCGGTTGAAATCGATCTGCTCGATGGTATTCAGAACCTCATTCCTGCCGGGCTGACGCATCGTTTCCAGCTTGAATACAGCAACCTCGCGGACGGCTACAAGGAAAATGAACTGGATTGCAAGACAGGCCTGGGCCTTTTTAAGCTAAGTTCTGTTCCAGCTGACCGGCCTGAGCCTAATGAGGCGTTGCGCGTGACCACGGTTTGGTCGGAGGGGCTTGAATCTGCCCGCCGGCTGCTCTGCTCGGTTCAGCTTGATCGATTCCGGCGGGGCGAGCCGGTGACCGAGGAACCCCTGATTCGTGGCCGCCGCGGCGCCTATTTCATCAACACCCGACTAACACTGCTTGCGGGCGGCCACAAAGAGTGGAGCCTGGTCGCGGAGGTCGAGCAGGATGCGGCGAGCGTCGCTATGCTTGTCGATCTCCTCAAGTCCGGCAGAAACCTGCACGCGCAGCTTGACGACGACATCACGCGAGGCACCACGAACCTGGTTAGCATTGTGGCTGCGGCTGACGGCCTGCAATGCACCTGCGATGACCTCAGTTCGGATCGCCACTTCTCCAACGCCTTGTTCAACATCATGCGTGGCGGAATTCCCGAGCGCGGGTACCAGATTTCCCGATCCGACTTCAAGGCGTTCATCGGCAAGGCCAACCATGCAGTAGCTCAGCGGGGAGCCGCCTTCCTTGACGCGCTGCCGGAAACCCTTGCGCATAGCCGCCTTCTTGCTTTGGCGCGCGAGCAAGAGGACCCGGACCTGGACAGGCTGGCGCACGAGTACCTGCCGCTCACCTTCAGCCGCCGTCATGGCGATCCAAGCCGCCCCTGGAATAAATTTGCCATCAAGATCAAAAACGAGCAAGGCGAGAGGATACTGAACTACCAGGGCAACTGGCGCGACATCTTCCAGAACTGGGAGGCGCTCGCGCTCTCCTTCCCTGGCTACATCGAGAGCATGATCTTCAAGTTTGTCGACTCTTCTACCGCGGATGGGCATAACCCGTACCGCATCATGCGAGGCGGCTACGAATGGGAGCTGCTCGACCCGCACGACGCATGGTCGTACATCGGCTATTGGGGCGATCATCAGGCGGCCTACCTCTTGAAGCTGCTGGAGCTTTCTGCGCGCTATCATCCCGGCACTCTTGCCGGCCTGCTCACGCGCCGCGTCTTCACGTACGCAAATATTCCCTACCGGATCAGGCCCTATAGCGCGCTTCTCGAAGATCCGCGCAACACCATCGACTTCGACGCCGCTCTCGATCGTCAGATTCAGCAGAGAGTGGCCGTGATGGGCGCGGACGGCAAGGCTCTGTTGGGCGCGGACGGCGCGCCTTACCGCGCGAACCTGACCGAAAAGCTTTTGGTCCTGGTGCTGGCCAGGCTCTTCAACTTCATTCCCGATGCCGGTCTGTGGATGAATACACAGCGGCCAGAGTGGAACGACGCAAACAATGCGCTGGTCGGCCCCGGCGTCTCGATGGTGACTCTCTGCTATCTTCGCCGATTCCTGGCGCTTTGCCGCTCTATCTTTGCCACCGCCGACACGCCCGCGATTGAGGTCTCTTCGGAAGTCGCCGAGGCTTTTCGTCGCGTGGCCGAAGCGCTGGAACGCCATGCAAGCCCGCTCGGCGAACGGATCTCAGAGCGGGACTGCAAGATGGTTCTCGATGCCTTGGGCAGCGCGGGAAGCGACTATCGCGCCAAGGTCTATGCGCGCGGGTTTTCAGGTAGCCAGACCTCGGTTGGCGTTGCGGAACTGCGCGTCTTTTTCGACATTGCGATTAGTTACATGGACCACTCCATTCGCGCTAACCGGCGCACGGATGGCTTGTATCATTCCTACAACTTGATGAAGGTTGACGGCGACAGAATCGTGATCCGCCGCCTCTACGAGATGCTCGAGGGTCAGGTGGCAGCGCTCAGCTCTGGGGCTCTCACTGCGCGGGAATCGGTTGCACTGCTCGACGCGCTTCGCAGAAGCAGCCTTTATCGTGATGACCAGAACAGTTACGTCCTCTATCCAGACCGCAAATTGCCGAGCTTTTTTGAAAAGAACAATATTCCGGCCGCGGTCGTCGCACAATCAAAGACGCTGGCGGAGATGATTAAACGCGGCGACCGTCGCATCGTGGTTCAGGATCTGAACGGCGTGGCTCACTTCAATGCGGCGTTCCGGAACGCGGTGCTGCTAAAGAAGGCGCTCCAGGTGCTCAGCCTGCCGGACGAGGAAGATGCACGCATTCTCGCGTTGTATGAGGAGGTCTTCGATCACCAGTCCTTTACTGGCCGCTCGGGCGCGTTCTACAAGTATGAGGGGCTTGGTTGCATTTACTGGCACATGGTTTCCAAGCTCCTTCTGGCTGTTCAGGAAGTGTTGGAAAGGGCCATTGTGGCGAACGAGGACACTACTCATGTTCAGCCTCTCCTGAGCCACTACTATGAAATCCGCGAAGGCATTGGCGTTCACAAGTCACCGGAGCTTTACGGTGCAATCCCCATCGATCCGTATTCCCACACGCCGGGATTCGCGGGAGCGCAGCAGCCCGGCATGACTGGCCAGGTGAAGGAAGATCTCATTTCGCGGCTCGGCGAGATGGGCGTCGTCGTTGAAGATGGACGGATCTGTTTCCAGCGTCTCCTGGTAAAGCGCAACGAGTTTCTGGCGGACGCGCGATCGTTCCAGTTCTACGACCTCGACGGCCAGCAGCGCAGCCTCGATCTTGATTCCGGCACGCTGGCGTTTACTGCCTGCCAGGTGCCCGTGATAGAGCATCAGTCTGGTCCACAGAGAATCAAAATCACCCGCGCCGACGGCTCCATAAATTCAATTCAAGCTCTTGCCCTCGACGCAGAAACCAGCGCTGCTGTGTTTGAGCGCACCGGAGCAGTCCGCCGTCTGGATGTATTTTTTGACTTCGAAGGCGGCGACTGATCGACACGGTTTTGGAAGTTAGGTGCGTCCATATGCTGTCACGACAGGGATCGTTCAAGTCTAGGAGTCCACGCGCCCGCTAGTGAGGCCGTCCGGGCAGGATGAAATGGTCCGAGCAGCGCGGCTCGTAATTGTCGCCGGCCATGATAATGGGGCTGTCGTAGGAGGCGGGTTTTCCGTCGATCAGTCGCTGCGGGTATAGCGCCTTGGCACCGCAACTGCAATATGCCACTAACTCAGTCACACTCCCTGAATAAGTACGCACCAGCCAGGAGAGATTCATCATCTCGCCGAAGGGCATCCCGCGAAAATCGAGTTCGAGGCCGGAGACCATCACATCATAGCCCGATTCAATCAGGCGCCGTGTGAAGTGGAAGAGATCCTGGACAAACTGGCCTTCGTCGATAGCCACACATTCGATGCGTTTACCGATTTTCTGTTCTGTGGCCGCCAGGACCGGCAGAACCGCCCATGGGTCCGCGGAACGGAATTCAACGGCTTCCATCTTTCCGCAGCCGTTCTGGTTGCGGCTTTCTACCAAGCCAACCGCGGCTTTGGTGTCTTCGCTCGGTTTCAGAAGCAGGACATACTGCTTGGCGTACTGGCGGCGCGTCTCGATTCTGCGCAGGAGTTCAGCGGTCTTGTTGCTGCGCATTGGCCCAACGATCAACTCCAATTTGCCCGGCATGACTTTCTCCAGGATCTCAGAAATTCATGATAGCTTAAAGCGTCTCATGGCTGCTCTGCATTACAACGCATTGGCGGGGCCGGACGCAACCGGACTCGCCTGCAACCGGCTCCAATAGACAAAAAGTCAGAACTCCATCCGCGACCGAAGCAGACGCAGGCGGTCTCGCGCGACCGGCAACTGCGTGCGCCGGGTATCTTTCAAGGAGACAATTGCCTTACCCGCAAACGAAACATTTACCTCGTCGATCCAGTCCAGATTCAGGAGCACGGAGCGGTGGATGCGCAGGAATCGGGCCGGGTCGAGTCTGGTCTCGAGATCGGCGATGGTCTGATCGACGCAGTGTTCGCGGCCGTTGACGGCGGCATAGGTGAGCTTATCGCGCGCCACAAAGTGCGTCACGGTGTCGAGGTCGAGGAAGGAGATGCGTTCGCCCACGCGGGAGGCGATTCGGCGCGGGTAATCACTTCGCTGTCCGAGCAGTGATGTGGACAATTCCTTCAACACGGCCGGTAGATCGGGATTCCGCTGCCAGTCTGGTTTGATGACAGGCCTGAGGCGTCCGAGCTTCCCGATAGCGCGCTCCAACTGCCCCGTTTCAATCGGCTTAAGCAGGTAGTCGATGGAGTTCACCTCGAAGGCTCGCAGCGCGTATTGATCATAGGCATTGGTGAAGATGATAAAGGGCTGAACGGCGAGTTGCGAGAGCAACTCGAAGCCGTTCATTCCGGGCATCTGAATGTCGAGAAATAGTACATCAATATTTGCCGGTCCATTCAGAAACTCGAGCGCCCGCGCGGGATCAGTGGCGCTGCCCGCGATGCGAAGAGAGGCGCAGTTCGCCAGCATCCGCTGAAGGCGTTCGATGGCCAGCGGTTCGTCATCCACGAGATAGGCGCTAAGAGATGCGGTTTCCATGAGGTCTCACAGTTCAGCGGGAAACGAAATACAAACAATAGTCTTCTCGTTTTCACGAATTATGTCGAGCCGGCCCGCGCTGCCAAACAAAAGGTCGAGACGCGCAGCAAGATTGCCAAGCCCGTGCTCGTGCGCGACGGTGCCGAGCGAAAAACCGGGCCCATCGTCGATGACTTCGAGACGGATGCGGCCTGACTCCATCGCTCCAGTGACCTGGATTGACGCTCCTTTCGTACGCTGTGCGACCACATGCTTGACGGAGTTTTCAACAAGAGTCTGCAGTGCGAGCGGAGGAACTTTCGCAGAATCGAGAGAGGCGGGCGCGATAATTTCATAACGCAGGCGGGGGCCGAAGCGAGTGGACTCGATCTCGAGATAGTCGCGCACGATCTTAAGTTCCTGCGCCAGAGGAACGAGGCCGCTGTGTTGCGCATTGATTGAAAAACGAAGCAACGAGGCTAGCTTACCAACCGTATCTTCGGCTCGCCGAGGGGCCATGGGAATCAGCGCTGCGATGGAGTTCAGCGTGTTGAAGAGAAAATGGGGATGGATGCGCGATTCGAGCGAAGAGAGCCGCGCCTCGGCGAGCAACTTGTAGGCGCGCTCCTGCTCCATCTGGCGTGTGCGCGCTTCCAGGGTGGCTGCCTGCAGTTTATAGCGCAAGGTCTCGTAGGTTGACACGCTCATTCCAATTGCAAGCGAGATCACGATGCTGAAGGGAAGGATAGCCCAGTACGCGTTCCAATACCCGCCACGGCCTTCAACTCCGGCGATCCATAGGACAAAAACTGCGGCAAGAGTGCCTACGGAGGCTGTAGCGACCAGGCACAGTGCCTCGATGAGAACGATCGCGCGGGGAAACCTGGCCGCATAGCGAATCGAAACCTGAGTCAGTAGCACCATCGAAGGCAGCGCAATGCAAACGGAGTAAACAAATATTGCAACCAGGTGCTGCCCGGTCTCCGATAGCTTGACGAAACCCTGTGAGAAAAACATCAGGAAGATGAGCAGTGTCGCGCCGAGAACAATCCAGAGCGCTCTTGCGAAAAATGAACCATAAGTGGTCCGGACTTGCGAAGCCTCAGTGAGACTGGGCGCGTGCTCATGTGTCTCGGATTTCATAACTGAAAGCGGACTCCGACCGATGTAGCTGCGGAATACGGCGCCGCACCGTACGCCGATGTCTTGCTCCCTCGCGGGATATCCATGTGAACATAAGAAGAGAAGTGATTGCCGAACCAGCGGCTGGCGTCGAAGACGGGCGTGTAGCTGCGGTCATCGAGGTTCGCGACCACGGAGGCAGAAAGACTCCATTGCTTCCAGCCTGGACGGTCTCGCAGTCGTGATTTGCCGATAGTCAGGAAGGCGTAATGCTGACGGCCTGCAAGTGGCGAGACTCCCATGTAGCTATAGTACGGGATGTTGGGAGGAGTGTAGAACTCGCCGATGAAGGTAATACCGGAGATAGTGTATTTGGCGCCCAGCAGCACAGCGGCCTGCTCGCGCCACACAGCTTCGCCATGCACTTCCCACGCCTGCCCCAGTACGCGAGTAAATGTTAGGGCGCCGAAAGCATCGCCTTCGCGGTCGTTGCCGGCGATGAGAGCGGTGTCGAATCCGCGCACCAGAACGTTATACCGGAAGGCGGTAGTGTCGTGCAGGTTGGCCGCTGCGGGAGCAAGCACTGCAGTGGACCAGGCAAGCGAGAATGCGTGCGGGCCATGCACCCAGTCGGCCTTGATCATGTCGCGACCTTCATTCAAGTTCAGGCGGTCGGTGGGGTTGGTGGGGATGCGCGGCGGATCGAGCACGCCGGCCGCACTAAAAGCGTACCCCGTGCCCCAGCGCACCATCTTGCGGCCCAGTGTAAAGTCAAAGTCTCCAGCGGAAAGAACAGCATACGTCTCCTTTACGCGCAGTTGTGTGTAGTTATCGGAATAAGTGCCCGCAAGACCGATCATGCTGGAGGAGAAGGTGAGATGGCTCTGGGAACGAATGCTGAAAGATGGCTCAACCAGCACCTGATTCAATACCTCGGGCACGGGCTCGTTTCGATTGCCATAGAGGGTCGCGTCGTCGATGACCGAAACCGAGTAGCGCGCATCGACGCGGCTCTTTTCGGGAGACGGAGTGTCCTGAGCGCGGGCGCTGACCCATACGCTCAGGATGAGGAGAATCTGAATGAGAGAGTTGCGATTCATGGCTAAAACATGTCCGATCGGCCTTGATTGAAGAGTTTGTCGGGCAGTGAGCGCGGCGCGGCGCCGGAGTATTCAAGGACGCTGCGCGAGTTATGCCGGATCTCGTCGTAGAGCGTAAGCTTGCGCAGCAGTTCTTTACCGCTTGAAGGCGCGTATTCGTCAAAGGTGGCAGACTTGATGTGCTTGCCTGAGGTCAGGTAGAACTCGGCCCGCACCGGGCGCGCATCCTGCACACGCAGCCAGTAGAGAATGCGGTGATAAGTTGCGCCCGTGCGTTTGGCAGTGAGATCGAGGACATAACACTCAACGTTCCCCACCTTCTCAGTGCGCAGATAGACGGGCGAGTAATCGGCTGCGTAGTTAGTGCGAGCCACGTCGCCGTTAGAGGCGTCGCCGGTGAGGCGTTCAAGCGGCGTGATGCGCACGGGGCGGCTGGTGTCGGGCAGATAGACCCACATATCGTCGCCAAGCATGAGCAGGTGTTCCCCTTTTTCACGCGAACTCATGAAATCGACGTAAGTCTTGTCAGTGCCCTTTTGCGAGACTTCATAGAGATGCTCCTCGTCCGGTCTGCCCGATTCGAAATCGGTGATCCTGACGCGGACCACATACGCCGGCCAGCCGTTGCGGAACGTGTCGGAGCGCTTGAGCAGGGCTTCCCCGTCGGGCGTTGCAGGCGCGGCGTGGCTGACAAGCACGCATGTGAAAAGGAAACCGACAACAAAAATCAGCAGAAAGACTCGCAGTACGCAGTTGATTCTAGACATGAGCTAATGCCTCCGCGATTTGCAGCCGCGATGCGCGGACTGCGGGCAAGATGGATGCGAATGCCAGCGAGACGATAACCAGGAGCGAAGAGCCGATCATGAGGCTGGGCACGTGCTCGACAAGGAACGGAATGTTAACGGTATAGCCGGGCGGCGGTGGCATATGCAATCCGGATATGTTGATGAGCGCGCCCAACAGATTCCCCACGATGACACCGGCGACTGCGCCCAGAACTCCAATAATCACGGCCTCCGTCATGAAGAGTGCCACGATCCAGAAGCGGGGCGTTCCCATGGCAAGCATCGCGCCGATCTCGCGGGTGCGCTCGAACATGGTCATCAGCAAAGTGTTGACGCTGGACATGAGGACCATGAAAAAGACGATCAGGCCCATGAAGAGAAAAATGTCATTGAAGAGCGTGCGCACCTGCTTGTAATAGGTGGCAAGATCGATCCACTTCTTGAGTTTCATCTGCTGCGACAGTCCGGTGAGGCGCGGGATGAGCGTGTTATAAACGGCATCGGTGTTTGCCGTCGAGTCCAGCCCGACCACAAGGTTAGTGATGCGATCGCTCTGCAGCAGCCGCTGCGCGGAGTTAAGCGTGATGCGCAGATAGCGCGCATCCATCTCAGCTACACCGCTTGTCACGATGCCGGCAATCTGGACATCGACGCCGTTTAGCGCGCCATCCGAGGTCACGGAAAGCAGGGTAAGACCATCGCCGACGCCAACGTTCATCGACTTGGCGAGACCGGCGCCGATGATGGCTTCAACCTCGCCTCCTGGCCGGCTGTCGAGATCACGGCCCGACGAAACATTCGAAGTGAACCCCAGGCTCTTCTCTGCGTCAGGATCAACGGCGCTTCCCATGAAGATGGAGGATTTTTGACCATTGGAAACCATGCCATAAAACTCGATGCGAGGGGCGACGCCACGAACGTGGGGGACGGCTTTCACGGTTGCCGCCACTTGCCGCCAGTTGTCGATTCCAGTGTCGAGCACATGCACCTCGTCACGCTGGAAATGTTCTGCGGTAAAGATCTGGATGTGACCGAGGCCGTTGCGGATGGTGCTCTCGCGCAGGCTGTCGATCATGTGCGCGAAGTATCCGCCTGCCAGAAGAAGACCGGCGACGCCGCCGCTCACCATGAAGAGGGTCATCATCGTGCGGCGGTGGTTGCGAAAGACGTTACGGAATGCGAGAAGAAGAAACTTACTCATTGCTACCTCCATCGGCGGCGCTGTCGGAAGCCACCCGACCGTCACACAGACGAACGATGCGCGGCGTATGTTCCAGCAGCCTCTGGTCGTGCGTAGAAAAGATGAAGGTGAGGCCGAGGCTGCGATTCAGATCGCGCATCAGATCGATTAACTGCGTGGCGTTGTGAGTGTCCAGGTTTGCGGTTGGCTCGTCGGCCAGCACCAGCGCGGGACGATGAACAATAGCGCGCGCCACCGCGACGCGTTGGCGCTCGCCGCCCGAGAGCAGATCGGGACGCTGTCCTGCGCGCGACAAGAGGCCGACGCTTTCAAGCGCTGCGGCAGCTCGCTTGCCGCGCTCACTGGCGCCGACGCCCTGCACCAGCAGTGGATATTCAACGTTCTCGCTTGCCGTGAAGACGGGAATCAGGTTGAACGCCTGGAAAACGAATCCGATCTTTTCGCGCCGCAGCGCCGTTAGCCGCGCCGGTTTCAGCGCTGACGTGTCCTGTCCATCCAGCACGATGCGCCCGGCGGTTGGCTTGTCGATGCAGCCCATCAGGTTTAGCAGCGTGGATTTTCCGCTGCCGCTGGGACCGGCGATAGCCAAAAACTCTCCTGCCGAGACATGCAGACTGGCATCGTCTAGCGCGCTCACATAGCTGTGATCCAGAGGAAATCTCCGGCTCACCGCCTCCACTTTAACCAGGTAGTCCATGCTGTGCCCTTTCCAAAGCATTGCCGCTGAGTAGACAGTAATGCGGGATTGACTGGGGGAAACGCATCGATGGATAGGAGGTCCAGAAAGTGGACGAGAGGTTGGAATTTGTGGATCAGCGGTTTCCGTCCGCCGTTATAAGGTGGCCGTATCAGTCTCAGTAGTTGACATCGGAAACAGGAAAAAATTCATTCACGCAACAAACCGTCGCGCAAAACCATCCTTCAATACAGTCCCCGACGGAGTCAGCAGGCCTTGTCTTCAACCTCATGCGTTTTTCGCTCCATGATGGCTCGGGAATCCGAGCAAAGCGACTTCGCACGAAGGCGTATCCAATACGAAGTACAGTGTTACCACGGTTGTTGTTAGAATCAACCGGAGACGGGTAATCCACGGGAAGCTGGCAGAGTCTCTGAGACTCCTGGCTGGGAGTGAAAGCGCATGGCCTCGTTAGCGGAGAAAAAAACCAAAGGCGTAAAGAAGCAATCCACGAAGGCCGAGCATGGAACCAGCGTCGGCGTCGCGTTTCAGCGAATTCGCGACTTGATCGTGCATGGCAGACTGGCGCCGGGCACTTGGATCGTTGAAGGCGATCTGTGCGAACACCTGAACATGAGCAGGACGCCGGTGCGGGGCGCGCTCTACCTGTTGCAGCGCGAGGGCTATGTCAACGATTGCCGCAATGGCAGCAAATCGCGCATGATCGTGGCGCCGCTGACCAAAGAGGACGCGTACGAGCTTTATCCGATCATCGGGCGGATCGAGGGGCTGGCGGGACGCCGCGCCGCCGCGCTGCCGCAGAGCGAGCGTGACGAACTGGCGGCCAAGCTGAGGCCGGTCAACGACAAGCTGGATCGGATAGCGCAGGAGAACGGCAGTCAAGGCCCAGACATCTTTGACCTTGACCACGAGTTTCATTGCCTGCTGGTGGCCGCCGGAGCGGGTCCGCGGCTGACCAAGCTGCATCGCGCGATCGAGCCGCAGACGGAGCGCTATTGGCGGCTCTATGCCAGTTCGATCATTGGAGAGTTGCACGTCTCGGTGACCGAACATGAGGAGGTCATCGCCGCGCTGGTGGATGGGAACGCGGACCGGCTGGAGCGGGCGCTCTTCGATAACTGGGTGAACGGCTGCCAACGCCTGGCCAAAGTGATCGACATCTTCGGTGAACGCGGCGGTTGGTAGCGGGCTGACAGGCCGGCGCGATTAGACCCGGCACAGGCACTGTTCTCGCATCTCTTGGTGTCTGCCTGTCCGCGAGGCACCGTTACCGCCCCTCTTGGAATTTAGCAGGTGGCACCACGGATTGCCCCGCATCATAAACTAACTTCCGTCTGATGCTTGTTCAGATTGACAGTCGCAACTGGCTTGTTCGGTCATTCCTGCAGTTCATCGAACAGTTGACGATTCGGCACGCGCGCCAGATGAGGCGCTCTTGCCCTTTCGCAGGTCGTGCATGGCGCCTCGTGGGAATCCTGTCGATTCGCGGACCACTAGCTGGGTCTCGATGGGATATTCGCGCTTCGGCTCCGGTGTCCCTTCCACATGCGCTCTCAGCGCAAGGACAGCGGCCTTGGCCAACTCAAAGCACGACATCTGGATGGTAGTGAGCGGCGGAATTGTCATCTGCGTGATGTGAATATTGTCAAAGCCAATGACGGAGAGGTCATCAGGGACGCGCAGCCCTGCGCGATATGCCTCGTGCAGCACTCCGATGGCGGTCACGTCGTTGGAGCACATTACCGCCGTGGGCCGCTTGACGCTGTCCAGCAGTTTCTCGGCCGCGGCCATGCCGCCCTCCATGGTATGGTCGCCTTCAATGATCCGCTCCTTATCGGCTACGATGCCGCACTCCTGTACCGCGCGCTGAAATGCCGCCAACCGCGACTGCGCCGAATGCAGCTTGAGCGGCCCGGTTATAAAGGCGATATCCCTGTGCCCCAGAGCGGCCAGATGCTGCACGCCCTGGCGGATTCCGTGATGATAGTCCACGTGCAGCAGGCTGATGCCGGGCCTTTCCGGCCCCACATCCACAAACACCAAGGGCACCTTGCGATCCGCCAATTGGTCCAGCAGCGGCTCTTCGATGCCGAAGGTCATCACGGCCACGCCTTCGGCCTTGCGTTCTACCATGCGGCGGATGCAGCGCTTCATCCTCTCGGGTTCGTAGTTGGTTGAACCGATCAGGATTTCGTACCCGTGCTCTACGGCTATGTCCTCGAATCCTTGAATCAATTCAGGGAAGAATGGGTTGGTAATCTCAGAGACGATGAGTCCGAGAAGCCTGCTGCGGCCGGAGACCAGGGAGCGGGCCTGGGAATTGGGAAAGTAATTCAGTTCTTTGATAACTTGCCAAACCCGTTTGGCCATCCTGGGATTCACGGTAGGAATGTGATTGATGGTGCGCGAGACAGTGGCAATGGAAACGTTGGCGAGCCGCGCCACCGTATGGATATCCACGCGCTCTGAATTCTGTGCGGAGCGGCGCTTGGGTTTGGGGACAGAATCGGTCATAGGGGCACACTAGAATGCGCTTACAGGATACTCCACAGAATGAGGAGTTGACAGGCTGCGAGAATAAAATATACCTTATATTTGCGGTTCGGGTAAAGGTTTACTCGATTGAGTGACCAGCCGTCAGAACGCAGGCGCGGCTCTGTCCGTGCCCGGCGGAGATCGTGCATACTCGTTTTGCGGAGCTTTATGAAACTGCCTCTCTTGCAAGCCCAGGTTCTCGAAGCCAATCTCGAAATCGTCCGCCGCGGGCTGGTTCTCTACACCTTTGGCAACGCCAGCGGCATCGACCGTGAAACTGGTCTGATAGCGATCAAACCCAGCGGCGTTCCCTACGACCAGATGACTCCCGAGGATATGGTGGTCTGCGATCTGGACGGGAAGATCATCGAAGGCCGCCTCAAGCCTTCATCTGATCTGGAAACTCATCTGGAGCTTTATCGCGCATTTCCCTCGATCGGCGGCGTAGTCCACACGCATTCGGAATTTGCCACGGCATGGGCGCAGGCCGGCCGCTCCATTCCTGCTTTCGGCACCACGCATGCCGATTACTTTCATGGCCCTGTCCCCGCTACCGCCGCGCTGAGTGACGAGGAGATTCAGGGCAAGTACGAGTTGAATACAGGCAAGGCCATTGTGCGCCGCTTCAGCGGTCTTGACCCTATGGCCACGCCGGCTGTGCTGGTGGCGGGGCACGCGCCGTTCACCTGGGGCAAGACGCCGATGGATGCCGCGCACAACGCCGTGATTCTGGAGTATGTGGCGCGCATGGCATTTACCACAACGGTTCTGCGTCCAGAGGGTGCGGGCGTTTCACAAGCCCTGCTGGATCGGCACTACTTCCGCAAGCACGGCGCGGATGCGACCTATGGGCAGAAATAGACGTATGCGCCAGTCAGGCGAGCATGCCGGCCGTCGCAGTTAATTCGCAATGAAAGAGTCGCCTAAAGGCGGCGTTCGAGGTTTGAAACCGTGATCGTGAACTCCATCAGCCAATTTGCATCGCCGGCTCTGCTGGCTTTCGTCAGCACGCCTTTGGCGCATCTGCGCTTCCTGGACATTGCCGTAATCGCCATCTACTTCGGAATGGTGATCTGGATCGGCTTCTATCTCAAGGGCAGGTCGAACACCGGTGAAGAGTTCTTCATGGCCGGGCGAGAGATGACCGCGTGGATTGCCGGCTTGAGCTTCGTTTCGGCCAACCTTGGCTCACTGGAACTGATGGGCTGGGCCGGCTCGGCATATCAATATGGCATTCTGGCCACGCATTGGTACTGGATCGGCGCCATTCCCGCCATGCTCTTTCTCGGCCTGGTGATGATGCCCTTCTATTACGTCTCGAAGACGCACTCCGTGCCGGGCTATCTGAACCTGCGCTACGGCCCAGCGGCTAGCAGAGTCGCCGCCATCTCCTTCGCAGCGGAGATGATTTTAATGAGCGGCGTGAACATGTTCGCGATGGCGGTAGTGATGAAGGTTGTGCTTGGCTGGGATATTACCTTCAGTATCCTGGTCAGCTCGGTCGCCGTGGCGGTTTACGTGGGCTTGGGCGGCTTGCGCTCGGCCATCTTCAACGAAGTTTTGCAGTTTGTTTTGATCTGGGGCGGCGCATTGCTGGTACCCATCCTGGGCCTCTATCAGGCTGGCGGAGTGAGCGGCCTGAAGGCGCAGATCATTCACAATATGCAGTCGATGGGCTCGGGCGTTTCTCCTGACAGCTACTTCCACCTGTGGCGCGACACCGGGCACTTTGCATCGAATCCGATGGGTGTGCATTGGGCGGGCATCGTCTTCGGGCTGGGCTTCGTGATCAGTTTTGGCTACTGGACCACGGATTTTCTGGTAGTGCAGCGCGTGCTGGCGGCGCATAACCTGAGAGCCGCGCGCATGGCTCCGATTATCGGCTCGTTCTTCAAGATGGCGGTTCCGTTCATCGTCATTGTGCCAGGGCTGCTGGGCCTGGTGCTGCTGCAGAATCCCGATGGCAGCCGCCGCCAGTTGGTAGGCGAGGATGTGGTGGCTGCGTGCACGGCGGGGTCGGCGGGAGTTCCGCTCGATGGCGCCTCTTGTTCGAGCGCGATGCAGAAGACCACTCTGCCCGGCGATTATCAGATGAAGGTTCTCAAAGGAGCGCCCGACGCAGAGTTGCACAGCTACAACCAGGCGTTGCCGCTGATGATGGTGCGCTACCTGGGGCCGGGCCTTCTGGGCCTTGGCATTACCGCGCTGATTGCCGGCTTCATGAGCGGTATGGCGGGCAACGTGAGCGCCTTTTCGACCGTGTGGACATACGACATTTACAGAACCATGATCAAGAAAAACGCCTCCGACAGCCACTATGTGCTGGTAGGCCGATTGTCGATCCTGATCGGCGTCGCCGTGTCGATTGGAGCGGCTTACCTGGTGATGCACGCGCACGGCATCATGGATTACGTGCAGGCGCTGTTCAGCATCTTTGTCGCGCCACTACTGGCCACCATTCTGTTTGGCATGTTCTGGAAGCGCGCCACCAAACTCGCCGGCTTCCTGGGCCTGCTGCTGGGCATCGTCTTTTCCGCCAGCCTGTTCATGTGGGTCAAGATGGTCCCCGCCGCGCTGGCCAGCGTGGCGTTATCGCCCGACGCCAAGCCGATGGCCGAAAATGTCTTCCGCGCGTTGTGGGCTTTCCTGTTCTCCGCTGTGATTGTGTTCGTCGTGAGCTTGCTTACCAAAGCCAGACCGGTGGCAGAGTTGGACGGTCTGGTTTATGGAGCAACCATTCTGCCCAAGGAAGACCCGGTTCCGTTCTACAAGAACGTGTGGCTCTGGGCAATCTTGGCGGTATGCATCTTTGCCGCACTCAACATTCTGTTCTGGTAGAAGGATGATTTGTAGTGGATCAAATTGAAGAGAGCGGTATTACGGGCTGTGGAACAGCAAGGGTTCTGTGTCAGGGCACGACTTTACGGACTGCGGAAAAACTCGTAGATCGTATCTCAAAGGGTAGCTTTGTATCAGGGCACGACTTTAGTCGTGCCGCAAACTTAGCAGAATCGCAGCGGGCTTTAGCTCCTGAGTGCAAGAGAGAAGGTAGAAACGATATGCATGGTTCCGGAATTCCTATCTGGTTTTTCATCGGAGTGCTGCTGGCCGTCTATGGCGCAATGATCTTCGGCTATGGCGTTTATGAATGGCAGACAGCGAGCTACCCGCCTCTGGTTGAGTTAACCAGCCTGCACACTCCGGTATGGTGGGGCGGTTTTCTGGCGGCTATCGGCGCGTTCTACGTGGTGAAGTTCCGTCCCGGCCGCGCCCAATAAGCGTCGTCACCATTCTCAAATCCGGCAATGGCGCGTGAACGAACAAGGTTAAAGGAGTAACAGAGATGGCACCGCAACGCACGATGACTTTTGGAGTGATAGTAGGCAATCGCGGTTTTTTCCCGGACCATTTGGCGAAAACCGGCCGCGAAGAGATCCTCTCGGTTTTGCAGGCAGCCGGGGCACGGGCCATCGTGTTGAGCCCGGAAGAGTCCAAGCACGGCGCGGTGGAAACCTATGCCGAGTCCGAGCGGTGCGCGGAGCTATTCAAGAAACACGCCGAAGAGATTGACGGCATCATCGTCACGCTGCCCAACTTCGGCGAAGAACGCGGCATCGTGGACGCGATACGTCTCCCCGGCCTCAAGGTTCCGGTGCTGGTGCAGGCCACGCCCGACCGCTCCGACGCAATGACCATCGCCGTCCGCCGCGACAGCTTCTGCGGCAAGATGAGCGCTTGCAACAACCTGATGCAGTACGGCATTCCTTACTCGCTGACCACGCTGCACACCGAGAGCCTTGCATCGTCGGAGTTCAAGGCCGATCTGGAATGGTTCTCCGCGGTTTGCCGCATCGTCAAAGGCCTGAAGAATCTGCGCATCGGCGCCGTCGGCGCGCGTCCGGCGGCCTTCAACACGGTTCGCTATTCCGAGCGCATCTTCGAGACGGCGGGCATCTCCATCGAGCCGATCGATTTATCTGAAATCTTCGGTCGCATCAGCCGCATGAAGGACAGCGACGATGCCGCGCAGGCCAAGCTGGCCGCCATCAAGAGCTACGTCTCCACCAGCGGTATTCCCGCCGAGGCGCTGCTCAAGATGGCTAAGCTGGGCGCGGTAATCGACGGCTGGATGAAGCAGACCAACGTGACGGTCAGCGCGGTGCAGTGCTGGACATCAATGGAGGAATTCTTCGGCGTCGTTCCGTGCACCATCATGAGCATGATGAGCAACGATCTGATTCCTTCCGCCTGCGAGGTGGATGTGCCCGGCGTGCTCAGTATGTATATGCTGGCCTTGGCCAGCCAGACGCCCTCGGCGCTGCTTGACTGGAACAACAACTACGGCAGCCATCCCGACAAATGCGTTTGCTTCCATTGCTCTAACTTGCCCAAGCACTTTTTTGCTCAAGCTCCGACGATGGACTATCAGGCGATCATCGCCGGCACGGTAGGCAAGGTGAACACTTTCGGCACCTGTGTGGGCCGCGTGAAGGCCGGCGCCATGAGCTATGCGCGCTACTCCACCGACGACCGCCGCGGCGTTATTCGTGGTTACACGGGCGCGGGGAAATTCACCGACGATCCGCTGGAAACTTTCGGCGGTGCAGGCGTGGCTGAGATTCCGCAGTTGCAGAAGCTGCTCAGGTACATCTGCCGCGAGGGTTTCGAGCACCACGTGGCTGCCAACTTCAGCGACGTTTCCAAGGCTGTTCATGAGGCCGCAACACGCTATCTGGGATGGGAGTCCTTCTTCCACGGGCAAGCGGAAGATTAGGAGAGAAAGTGACCATTGTTGCAGGAGTGGATTTTGGAACGTTGAGCGTTCGCGTGTCGATTCTGGACAGCGAACGCGGTCGTCTGGGAACGGCGGTGGCGGAGTATCCGCTCCATCGGCGGCGCGAGGATCCGGATTACGCGACGCAAGCGCATGGCGACCATATGCGTGCTTTGGCCTCCGCTACGCGGCAAGCGGTGAAGGAAGCGGGCATCGAGGGTGCGGAGATTGCGGCCATAGCCCTGGACACTACCGGCTCCAGCGTGGTGCCGGTAGATGCGCAGATGCAGCCGCTCAACGAATACTATCTGTGGTGCGACCACCGCGCCAAGTCCGAGGCGCAGGAGATTACTGAACTCGCGCATCGCGAAAGCCTAGAGGCCATTGACTGGTGCGGCGGAGTTTATTCGCACGAGTGGGGCTTCGCCAAGCTGCTGCACTGGCTCAGGCATAATCCCGAAAAGCGCGACAAATTTGCCTCGGCCTTCGAGCACTGCGACATGGTGGCCGCCACGCTCTGCGGCGTCACCGACCCGAAGCTTGCCAAACGCAGCGTCTGCGCCATGGGCCACAAGTGGATATGGAATCCCAAGTGG
>Ga0255350_1000252_pt1 | contig 21197 bp, 11 predicted proteins | sample HBST25r1metaG_FD_186028 | JGI IMG/M metagenome (GOLD analysis project Ga0255350, IMG submission 186028) | Peat soil microbial communities from Stordalen Mire, Sweden - H.B.S.T-25.r1 | ecosystem: Environmental > Terrestrial > Soil > Wetlands > Peat | place: Sweden: Norrbotten County, Stordalen...
CGCTTCGTCGCCAAAGTGATAGGACTGCGCGATGAAGACCTGATGCTTCAGAAGCCCCATCGCCTGCCTGCGCTCGCACACATACTCGCGCACCGTGGACTCGCCGACGACAATCTCCGGCATCTCTTTCCGCAGCCGCATCCAAATGCGATGCGCGGTATGCCGCTGCTTGCGCGGCGCCTTGCGGTCCGCTTCGAGAATCGCGTCGATGAACGGAACTGCCGGTCCCAGCTTGGGCCGCTCCCGCTGCGGCTTCTTCCGCTCTGGAGGCAGCGCGCTGGCCAAGGCTTGGCGCACCTCCCGTCGATGTACTCCCAACTTCCGCGCTACCGCGCGGATCGTCCCGGCGCCATGCTCGTACTCCCGCCGGATCTGCTCGTATAGCTCCACCTTGCTCCTCCTTGTGGCCAAGCCGCCCTCGTTTCCGGGGAAAATGCCCCCGAAACAAGATAGCGGGCTCCGCCCCAGGTGGGGCCAACTCAGAGCATCAAATGGGGCCAATTCAGAGTAGCGAAATCAACGTCTGCTGGAACCCGAAGAACCTCATCCGGCACGCCTGCAGCATGGCTCGCATCCATGGCTGATTCAAGCTCGCGCAGAATAGCGAACGCACCATCGATATCATCAACCTTGCTCGGAGGTTGAACACCCTGCCAGCCAAGGGCGGCCTGCACCTTCTTCGAGTGCGTGAGAATCGCCTCGTTCTCTGGACTCTTTACATCGATGTTCTGCTGAGAAAGCCACCAGTGTTCGGGCATCTGGCTGGGACCGCCCGTAACGATGATGGGCCGATTGTTGGGGGCAACCTCGGCCTCATTCAGCGAAGCCAAATAGTCTCGCGCTTCGTTCGTTACCAAGTGATCGCTTCCGATGGCTTGGAATAGCTTCGAGAGTTGGGCGGCGCGCATCTCGTCAGGAATGGAAAAGTACGAGAAATCGAATTGGAGAGCTTGCTGCTCAAATGTCCGACACTCTGCATCCGTTCGCATTGGATAGAAGGCGGCAATGGCGTCGATCGCATCTTTGCCCATGTCCAACGACTGAATCACATGCTCGTTTGTCACAATCGGCCAGAGGAGGTCGCTAAAGACGTCAGGGCGATTCGCGGCGACCATGAACAGCCGACTCCAGACCAAGGCAATCTGGTTCTCGGCGAAGATGATGTGGACGGCAGCCTTGGCCTGGTCGGCTGAACACGAGCCAAACCAGTCGACAAGTCGTTGGAGGATCGCAAGAGCGCCCTCATGGTGGACGTAGTTCGGGTCCCAAGCCCATCCGTAACTTTGATCTTCGGAGAAATGAAGGGTCGTCTCGCCAACAACGCAACTCCAACTGGTCTCTCGCTCTTTGAGGATCGGCTGCGGAGACTCCTCGATATCCGGCTCCCAATCGACGATCCCTCTGGGAGGCGTGATCACAACCTCGGAAAGAAGACCATCCAAGACATCATTTAGGAACGAATCGTCTTCGTTCGCGCTCGATGATTCCTGGCGCGGAGCATTTTGAAGCGCGGCGTAGCCTTCAACAGCTAGAATTGCGGCTCGGACACCCCGTTCAAAATTGTCCTCAAGAAGGATCGGGTAATACTGCAAAAGATGAATCCTCGCAATCTCGTAGTCCTGCGCCATGTTGGAGTGCAGCGAGATGATGGAACCTTCAACCAAAGGGGTGACCTTCTGCGACGTGACGGTCTTGCTGAATATCTCTTTGTAGAGCGACACCGCAAAATCCGGATCGATTGCAGCGAGAGTGGCGATACTCCCAGCGATACTTGGAACCTCTATATGGCCGTATTTGTCAAAGCGATCTGGCGAGAAGACCTTGCTCAGCAACTGGCGTGAGCCATCAGGGTCTGATGCAAACGTGTCGGCAACCCGCGATATCGCCGCGCCCGTCAGGCGGGCCGAGTACATCCGCCCTTCGCGTGCAAACGCGGCCTTAAGCAAGTTGCGAGTTGCAGTCCCTAGTCTGTTACGAAGCGACGGCATCGGCACCTCGCGCAATCAGGATATTGACCAGGTAGCTAAGCACGCCAGCGAGTTCCGCCTTAGTGCTGGCTTCGGCAGCCACGCGAGACCAGGGAGCGAGAGACACAGAACTGGGGTGATCTTCGAGGCGAATGCTCAGTGACCCGACGATATGATTAAGCGCAGCGGCAGCTGCGGGCTTTGCGAGGATGCCACCGATGAGCGCGGTGACGTCTTCATCGGTCCTGGGTAACTCGCAGCAGGAACGGGCGGCAACGCTCCTGGCAATCGGATCGACGGATTTGTCCCCGATCATCTCAAGCGCGGTGTCCCAATAAGCCGAACGGTCAGTGTCCCTTCTCCAAAGGTCCTGCAACGCATAGCCGAGCGCGGGCGCCAGTAGCAGGCCGAGCCCTTGCCCGCGTTCAAATAGCTTTCTCAGATCCTCTGCCTGGGCAGCATCCAGATAGAGTCGGCTGGCCGCGTAATCGAAGAGGATATTGTGACGAAACGCGGTATAGCGGTTTCCGCCGGATTGCACGAGAACGCCGGTTTTCAAGAGTCGTGTGAACGCCGTCTGATCGCAGGGGTCGGCGGTCGCAGACGAAACCTGGAGGGAGCGCTTCTCAATCATCTCCCGCAGCAGCAGCCGCAGGCAGGAGTCGGCCGCTGGTCCGTGGTCCTGGACCCGCTTCTCCCAATAAAGCTCCAGAAGGTCAACTTGGGTACCGAGAGATTGGAGCGCTCCCGGCTCGACGCCATCGGTAATCAGCTCTGCCAGCAGTTGAGTATTGAAGGGCACAACGGCTAAATCTTGCAAACGTTGTCCACCAGAGGCCAAGGCGGAGGCCAGCCGAGGGGCTCGCTCTAGCAGGGCTTCGAGTTCGCCTTTTGTCCAGGGCGTCACCTCGATGTGCCTCACCTTCGCGAACTCCCGCGCAGCAAACTCCGGGGAAGGAGGGCTCCCTGAGAACAACGATCTGAATTTTTCGCCGTGCCGAAGATCGAACGACCGAATCGAGGCAAGCACCTTCCACCGACTGCCGGGGAGCGCCAGGGTTTCTTCGATCATCCTCCGAAAGGCGGGCTCGGAGTCGTTGTCACGCGAAGCGTCCAGCCCGTCCACTAGAAAAAATGCGGGCTCGACGCCAGGCCAGTTCGCGAGGACGTCGCGGATTGGATGAGCAAGTCCGATTCCTTCCCTGAGACCGTTGAGCCCTTGCATCGGCAAGGCCTCCACAGATAGTCGCAGGACGACCGCGCCGGTAGCTTCGAGGATCGAGCCCATCTGGTTCAGGACGCCGCTCTTTCCGGCTCCGGGCTCGCCCACCAATAAGAGAGAATTCTGTCTCACGGCTGCGACCGCAGCATCCGTAAATTGTCTGTGAACGGGATACTCCTTGCCATCGAGCGCAATCGCCTCCGAGGGCGCGAGGCGCTTCCGTATCCGCTCCGAGAATGCCTGAAAAGCTTCGATGTCTGCCTGATAGTTCTTGGGTGCGAGGAGTTTCAGACCGCTCGCTTCGAGAGTCCTTCGGATCGCGACAGTGTCGAGGAGGCCGGTGCGATTTTTCATGTGGTGCTCACACTCGCGGGCAAGGACCTCGAAGGCCGCGGGCGCGGCCGCGGGATCGACCAGGAGATCCCGCTGCCTCTCAATGGAAAGATCTCGATGGGCTCCGTCAAAGTCGAATTGCAAAACAGTCGTGAGATCAACGAGCACGTCGATGTCCCCATCGACAGGGCCTGCGCCAACCACTTCACTCCAAGCGAGGCTCAGCAGTGATCGAAACTTCGCTACAGCGGCTTTCTGGTTGCGGTTCAGCGTATCTTTTGTTCCACCGTTTCGGCGCAGATCAAGTGCGGACCCAAGATCCTGGACGACCGTACCCGAGGACTTCGGTCCTACGGCGATCAGGAAGCGGTCCCGTTGTACGGAAAGGGGACGGTCCCATCCTCGGCCACCATCGCCGCTTGAGCAGATGCGCCAGTTGCGGACGATCTCAAGTGCGGTCTTGCCCATTTCACTGTCGAGCTTTGAGACAAAGTCCAGCGAAGCTTTGGCTTGAGTAAAGATGTGTCCATCGGCGCTGGTGGAAACGAGGATGTCATCGACCGGGGCCTCGGTCTCAAAACGGAGGGAACGAACGTGCGCAGAGCCAAGTCCCAGTCGAGAGTCGACCGGCCTGTCCAGCACAGCCGCAATGGCGAAGGAAGCCCCCAGCGATCCCTGAAACGTGACCCCACTCGCTGGCGAACTGCCGCCGCCCGTGGCCAGCAACTGGTCCGACGTTTGGGTATGCTCCTTGATGGAGTCGTCAGGTTGATCGTTCATTGGCTCTTTTCTTCGCTGAGTGAGGTGCATACCGATTTTACGCCCGGCGATGCGTTGATTGGGATCCACCCAAATCTGCTGAGTCGGATCGAGGTACAGCGAATTATTAGGTCCATCGTACCCCTATCCACACTCCGCGCTCGTGTTGCATACTGTCCTGATCCAAAAGGGGCGAAGTGACAGAACTTCGATAATCACCTACTCTGTCAGCGAGTGAGCTGAGGCGAAATTCGCGGTGAAGTAGCACTACCGGGATTTATACCGGAAAGCGCAGATGTCGCTGGAGAGGATTCTGGGTTGGCTGAAATACGCCACGCAATGAGGAGTCGGATTGCTTCCTAAACGAATCAACTCTCGTAGATTCTGCAACCTGGATGTAATGTCGTTGATCCGAAGGCCATATTCTGGCAAAATTGAGATCAAAGTATACGAGGCGTTATGCGAATCGCTTTCCTCCCCTCCTTTCGCATTGCTGCCGGTTTGCTGCTGGTCGTCCTGTTGGGTGTGGTCGGATGCCAAGTCCTCCGCTGGAGGAATCCTGTCTCTCCCGAGGCCCTCCTGGCGCGAGCCGACGAGATGTCGTGGCTCAATAGCTGGATCGCGGCCGACCCCCTATACCGGCAAGCTGAACTTCAATTCACGCAAAAGCGCCAACTCTCCCAGGCGCTCTATGCGCGGGTCAGCGAAATGCCCGCACACAGCGAGTCGTCATCGAGCGTCCCAGCCCAAATTGCTTTGCTGACGCATGACCTTGCACTGCAAGAGGCGCAGGAGCCTGAGACCCGGCTTCGCGTGCTGACCATCCTCGGAATGCTCGAAGTAAATTATGACGCAGGGATGGCGCGGAAGACATGGGCAGAGGTGGAAGCATTGGCGCTAAGTCAGCATCATTATCTGCTGGCGTCCAGGGCTATGGGCGAGCAAGGAATCGCTGCATTCTTGCTCGGAGACATTGCGACAGCGAAGAAGAATGTGGTCAAGGCATGGTTCGTTGCAAAGACCGCCGACCCAGGCGCTCACATCCGATACGCCAGTATGTACGGCGCGGGCCTGGTGGAAATGCACAAGTACAAGGAGGCGCTGGGACCGCTCGACGAGGCCATCAAGGTTGCCGAGAAGACCCGCGGCGCGGCGTATCCGACGATTGCCATCACGGCCAAGATTGAAGCTCTCAGCGGCCTTGGAGAGAACAAGGAGGCGCTGGCGCTCGCCAGTGAAGAGATGAGGCGAGTGAGCGACTACCACCTTGCCGGGCATCTCTATGAGCTTTACCAGACCAGAGCTGGCGTCTACGAGAGAATGGGCCAATGGGATCAAGCAGTGACCGATTACGGTCAGGCCCTTCAATACGCCAAACAACTTTCGTACTGGCGCGGCTTGACGCAGGTTGACGGCTCACTTGCAGCGGCATACCTGCATCAAGGAGCGTTGCAACCGGCATTGATTTCAATCAACGATGCCATTGCTTCCAACGAACAAATCCCCGATGAGCTGTACTTTGTCCCACGTGATCTTGCAATCAAGGCAGAAATCATGGCTCGCCTTGGGGACAGCAAGTCCTCAATCATTCTGTACGAGAAGAGCGCCGATATGCTCGACGCACTGCTCAGCAGAGTACCGACGCCGACCGTTGAACGCCAACTGCTTGCCGATCTCAGCAAGGTCTACTCAGGGTATTTCGAGTTCCTGTGTGATCAGGGCAAGACTGCGGACGCGTTTCGCGTGATCGAGCGCGCCCGTGGGCGGGTCGAGGCGCAGTCCTTGGCGCACCATGAGGTGGTCACGCCACATGAATTGAATCCTGTCGAGCAGCGATTGACGAAGTTGAACATTGACTTGCTCAATACCGACGACTTTGCAGCCAGAGCGCACATCCTTGACTCCATCTATGAGACAGAACTACAGCTCGATACGGATTCAACTGCGAAGGACAAAGCACCGGAGCCAGTCGATCTTCGCCAACTCCAGCGCGAACTCCGTCCATCGGAACTTTTGCTCGAATATGTTCTGGACAACCCGCACTCCTACGCACTCGCATTGACGGCTACCACAGTCCGCAGATACACGTTGGCGTCCCGTGATGAATTGGAGCAGGCGGCAACCCAGTATCGTTCAGAGATTGTGAAGCAGAAGATGGACCTGCTGCTTGCTCAACAGCTTTTCAATGGACTTCTGGGCGGCATTCCAGAATTCAAAGAAAAGCAGGCATTGATTGTGGTCCCAGATGGAAAGCTTCACCTGCTTCCATTCGCTGCTCTGGCCGACAACGGCCAATACGTCCTAGCCTCGCACCTTGTCTCCGTAGTCCCGTCAGGAACCGTGCTTCACATGCTGGAGCACCGAGCACAGCAGACTGAATCGACAAGCCTGCCGTACGTCGGGGTGGCGGCATGGACTACCGATTCGCCGCCGCACACACTGCTTACAAGCATCCATCGAGCGGTCTCCGGTCCTGAAAGGAGCGAGCTTGTTGCGCTTCCAGAAAGCCGCCATGAGGTCGAAACGATTGCTGCCGACCTGCCAGAGCCTGGCACGATTCTTCTGGGAGCCAATGCGACAGAGACGAACTTCAAGCAGCTTCCTCTCAGCCAATTCAGCGTCATCCACCTGGCTCTTCATGGATATGTCGATCCTGAGATCCCAGATCGCTCCGCTCTCGTCTTCGCTCCACAGCCGCAGTCCACGGATGACGGCCTACTCCAGATACGCGAGATCAGAAATCTACATCTCAACGCCAATCTCGTCACGCTCTCCGCTTGCAACACCGGAGTCGGGCCTGTCGGCGAAGAGGGCGTCGCCAGTATCGTCAATGCATTCATTGAGGCTGGATCTCAGAGTGTCGTGTCAACCCTCTGGGAACTTGAAGATCACGCGACCGCGCACCTGATGACCACCTTCTATGGCCACCTCGGCCTGCGGGAGGAGAAGGCCGTTGCGTTGCGGGAAGCTCAGCTTGAAATGCTGAACTCTGGATTGCCGCCGTACTACTGGGCGGGCTTCGTGCTCGCCGGCAATCCTCGCGGCAGACTCTTTCCAGCGCCAACGGTCAATCTCATTTCAAGGAGTTCCAGATGACGGTGGATCATTCTGCCACGACAGCGCCTCCACAGCTTTCCACTAGCGAACGCCGCGCGATCCTAGACAAGGTACTGACCGCCCTGGAGAAGCGTTTCTATAAACCTGAAAAGTTGAATGACGATTGGCGCGCCGCTGTCGATCACCACCGGCCATTGATTGAAGCAGCCAGTACGCCAGATGGCTTTGAGCAGGCCATGACTGATTTGTTGGCAGAGTTGCACACCTCGCATCTGGGTTTCTTTCACGGCAGCGCCCGCAGAGCTTCCAGCCGGGCCGCGCTGAGCGCAACGTACCTCGCTGATGAGACGACCTTCGGAAAGCAATGGATATTTCAGGATGTCCATTCAGGCGGCGCTGCATCGAACGCCGGAATCAAGCCAGGGGACATTCTTCTCAGCGTAGATGGCCGCGAGATTTCCCCGCCGGAGCATCCTGTCTTCGCGATGGGCAAGCAGACCATTCTGGAGATTATCGGCAGAGACGATCAACGGCGCGCGGTCGCGGTCAATGTGGCGCGACCCAAGGGGAAGAAACTCCACTTTGTCGAGCCGACGCTGGTTGAGGCGCGCCATCTCGAAGACGGACTTGGCTACCTGAAGGTTGCCATGTTCCCTGGGCTGATCGGCGTCGAGGTGGCCAACGAAATCTCCCGCGCCGTCGAGGGGCTAGGAAAGATCGACAGCCTCATCATCGACCTTCGCGGGAATACCGGAGGAGGAATCGGAGCCCTTCGTGTCATGAGCCTACTCACGCCCGACAGAATTCCCGTCGGATTCGCCTTAGACAGAAAGCGCGTCACTCCCAATCTTGATTCGGAGAAGCAGCGATTTCGGCGATTCCATGCCATTCCCGCTTCCAAGAAGGCGCTCTGGATGCTCGCATTGAAGTTCGCGCCGACCATGCTGGCCAAGACGCCCATCGTCCTTGAGACTGAAGGGCTGGGCCGCAAGGAGTTCCACGGACGGGTGACGCTCCTCGTGAACCGCCATACCGCGAGTGCAGCCGAAATGATTGTCGCGTTCGCGCGAGAGAACAGTCTGGCCAATATCATCGGTGAGAAGACTGCCGGGAAGTTGCTTTCTGCCACCTCCGTCAAAGTGGGCCATGGATTCCGGTTGGCTCTTCCGACTGGCGCCTACCACACATGGAACGGCATGGTACTTGAAGGAATGCCCATCGAGCCGGACGAATTGGTTGAATTTGCTTGGCGGGCAGCACTAGCCAACAAGGACAGTCAACTTCAATTCGCTATCGAATCTGTCAGCGATAAACAAAGAGAGCGAGCGAGTTGATCACCCGGTCAACGCCTTCGCAGCTCTCAACATCAGCGTAGCCTGTTAGATACTGAGGACTCGATCGGCTTCACTCTCGATCCAGATTGCCCACCGGAGTGTTCGCTGAGTGACTTGGCGATTTGGCGTCATTCCAGAATTAATAACCTTGTGTAACTCTCTATATATCTGGAGGATGCACGATGTTCTTGCCCAAAATTCCTGCAACAAATATCGACATTGTCTTGATCCCAGTTGCCTACAGTCCGCCATTATCAACTCGCCCGATGGAATCGGGCGAGTTTTGAGGAACTGGCGCAATAACCAGGGGCTTTGAATTTGGACCTGATATTTGCCCCATGTAAGCCCTTGGAAACAATGGGCGGCTGTCGTGGGTCAAAAGGTCGCGGTAGGGACGAGCCTTTGGTTTGAGTCTTAGCCTGTAGAAATGCAGATGCCGCACATCCGCTAGTGCGCTACAGAAGAAGTATTGATTTTCGATGCACTATGGAGAACTCCGTCAGGCGGTCCCAGTTCAACCTGACCAATACGCTCCAAGCTAGGACCAGAAGCGACACTAAAGAAGATGAGTCTGCTGATCTGCCCATCTTGAGGCAGTTGGATATCTAGTTGAGAGGTTGCGGCGCGAGTGTCTGCGCAAAGGACGAGCGCTCGAACTTCACCTTCTAACGTCGTCGCTATCACCAGTATTGCCTGATCTGTGGGTTTCAGATTGTTTACGCTGGCGCTGTTCTTCATGTGCTGCCAACGCTTTGCCAAAACGAAGCCAATACCCGCAGACAGCTGCCCACCAGCATCTGCGGACCATTTGACTGTGATTTCCTGATGGAGTGGCACCTTGGTCTGGTACGCCATTTGAGCCGGCACGGAGTCCAGATAACTAGGTAAATGCACACCCGAGTCCTTCAACATTTCTACTGTGAGCCAATCAAAGGACGGCCCCGCAGCCTGAGCGTAAATAGGCGGGGTGATGGCCATAACTCCAGCGCAGAGGCAGAGAGCCATTGCCAGCAAGCTAAACCAGGATTTTGTCCATTGCATCATTTATTTCCTCCTTGCGGGGTTGCTGTCGTTGCATGGATACTAGCGTCTACCAGCCCGGAAAACTCTTCTATACTGCCGAATCCGCCATGCCTTCGCCCGTTGATGAACAGCGTCGGAGTGGAGTGAATATGGTAAGTGGTTGCTTCGTCTACATCTCTGTTCAAACGGGTCTCTGGATAGGGACCAGACATACACTCAAGGTATTTGTCCGTGGAAACCCCAGGGACCGTTTGCAAGAACTCCTTGACACGTTCTTGGAGATTATCCGCAGTTGTTTCCTTCTGCTTCAAGAACAGAAACTCTTGAAATTGCCAGAAGGCATCAGGGGCTTGCCGAGCCACGCAGATTCCGGCACGGGCAGCATCCTTGGCCCACTTGTGCATTGGCAGAGGATTGTTGCGGAAGATCAGGCGTATCTTGCCGGGATTGTCCTTTTGATATTGTTCGACCATCTGGGAGAAGGAGGCGCAGTACGGACACTGGAAATCCGAGAAAAGCACTACTGTCACCGGCGCGCCCTCGGGACCGCGACTGGGTGGATGATCCACCTCCGCCTCGGCGTGCAACTGATCGTTCGTCTGAGCATCTTCCTTATTGAAATCGGAAGTCAGATCCCAGAGTTGAGTAGACACGAAACGATGGTCTGGCGAAAGGTACAATGTTGCATGGCCGTGATTGTGAGGCAATGTCACGAACAGTTGCCAATAGCACGTTCCCGGTAATAGCGCTTCGCGGTCGATCACTGGGAGGATTGGCTCAATGCCCATAGTTCTTGCAGCCACCTGTAACACGCGAGATCGTACAGAAGCATCAAGAGGGGCGCAGGCTGGAGCGGTTTGAGCATAAGCCATAAGCGCACAAAACAGCACTGCCGCAGCCATTGCCAGCACACGCCAGCCGACCAATGCTGTTTTCAGATTTCGGTATCCATGCTGTATGTAGATGCGCATCTGATTCTGCTTCTCCGTGTAATCTGCAACGACGGCGTTTTTCGGTTTCACTTCGTAACGGCGGATGAAGCAGCATAGCCTAACGAATCTGCCGTGGCCTGCACTTCTTTCAGAAAATTCGAAAGAGGCATTCCGTTATACTTCTTAAACAGCGGATCGAGACGGTAAGGAACTGAGACTGAAAACTGACCATTTTCCAGAAATGCGTTGCACTTTTCCACGCTACCGTCGAGAACGCCATTGCAGTACCTGCTATCGCCCCCCAAGGTTGGAGAAAAACGAATGACGAACATTCCCTGTATGCCATCGCCTGCCGTCAGCCGGAAGCTTGGGATGAACTGTGTCTCATCGGTCTTAGACCAACGCAAGAACAAGATTTGTGGTCCATAACTATCCTTCCAATCGAGTCCGCCAGCCCTTGTTTGCAAACTCAGATCAGATTCACCCCAACTTGTTTGCGGCTTCAGTGAGCAAAGGAAATTCCCCATCGGCATACCAAATGTGAGGGTATCGCCAACTTTATGCGCCCCCTTCCATGTGCGCAAAACCGTTACATCGGAGTAGTTCGCCAAGTCTTCCCCTGAGGGAGTGATCGCTGTCGTTGAAGTTGGCGAAAAACCGACCAGAACTACTTCATCGCTCTTCTCCATAAGGCTGGCTAGATCCGATTCGAAAGTCTCCGGGGCCGCTTCGTGGATATGTCGAACATGATGGCCGATTTCCCTTACCTGCTGACATAACGGGCTTGCTTGGATCACTTGCGGCGTTTGCACGGTTCTGATGTCTTTTACACGCTTATCGGGAACGGGAGACAAGGCCGCTTCCTGCGCAAACCCCAACCCGGCCGTAACGACCGCAATCAAAATCGCTTCCACCAAGTTACGCGTTATGATTTTCATAAACTCTCCTCGGCATCTTGCCTTGTTTCAGATTAGCGTTGCTCAGGAATCAACCCGTTCAATTCCGCGAGGAATGCGGACACATCATACTTAGAATACGCCTTCGAAAGAGCGCCCAATCCATAGACCGGCATTACCTTCTCGTTGTCGAGAAGAAACGCGCCCTGCACGCCGCTCCCAACCAGTGTGAAGGTTGGGGAGCTTTGCCCTCCTGCGGTTGAAGAGTGCAGGAATAGGATGTAGCGCCCTCCATCCCGAAGGCGCGAAAAACCATTCACACGCATTCCGGCTTGTACTCCGTCAGGGAAAAGTAGCCCGCCAGCAGAGACGGAGACTCTCACCACGTCACCAGCTTTGTGCGTTCCCTTCCAACTGCGCAGAATCTGAACATCATATTGGGTTTGCACACCATCTCCCGAGGTCGAAACCCCACCGTAGGCAGTCAGGGAATGCACCAAAAGAACCTCGTCGCTGCGCGCCGCCAGCGAAGGCAAATCCCCGGCAAGATCGGCGGAATCGGCATCTTTCGCCTCACTGAGCTTGCCTCCGGAGGCCATTGCTCTCTGATGAAGCGCACTCCCCAACTGCCCTTGTTGCCCTGCCTTGGGGCTGCCCTGATACATACCACTCTGCCCAGTGGCCGGTGCTTGTGCGCCTGCAAACAAGACAGAAACAGCCATCGCGACACCGACCAACTCAATCCCAATTGACGCCGATTTCATTCTGCATCCCTCCGTACATCCACGTTCCGACATAAACCGGAAACCAAACAGTTTGCTTTACTGTGAACGCGCGCAATATTCAATCACAGGAACAAGAGTATCCGTTATAGTACTCATTGTTCCAGTAGTCTCCGTGAACGCATCCGTATTCGTCCTGCTCTACCACCGCGCCATAGTCGCAGTCGCAAGCGGTTGAAACAGATATTACATTACAAGCTTGAGTTCCTTCACGTATCTCTGGGTCTGTTTGATCGATCTGATCATCCAGGCAGTTATAAGTCGTGGTTTCTTGGTATTCCTGCCAAATGTCGTACCAATAGTTGCCACTGGAATCAAACGTATCTTGATAGTCATAGGTTGGATCGTCGGACTGTTGGTATGTTTCACAATCAACAGTCTGGCTAAAATCGAATGTGGCCGAGTCGTAGTTGCTGTCGCCGGAATAGGTTGCAACCATCACGAAGTCGATGTTGTTCTGCGCGTCGTTGGGGAGTGTAAGATCATCGACAAAAAAGGAAAACGTACAGCTTCCATCCGTATTAATGGTGCAACTGCTTATATCGTTGCCAATAGTGTCTGAAAGCGAAATTGTTCCCGTCGGAACCGGCGCAGTACCGTTGGAAGAGTCCATAGGCGTTGGTGATTTTGTTACATTTGAACTCACAGATTTCATCGCACTCGAAGTTTCAGAATTAGTGGTCAGAGTGGCGTTGAAAGTGATTTTCGGTGTGCCGGTCGATTGACTCCAAATAGCGCTATTTGTCCCGCCATTTGATGTGTCATATGCACTCAGGCTAGTAGCAACGACAGGGACAGTGATTGAGCATTCATTTGAGGTGCTCCCTTCATAGTTTTGATCTACCAAGCCGTTGTTATCAATAGCTTGATAACTAGCCTTCAGGAAGTGCGTTCCAGACCCCGATAGGGCCACAGAAGGAAAGGTTACATTGGCGGGCGCTGAACTCGATGAACTCAGGGTTCCAGTGTATTGCTGAGTTGTCCCGGAATATGGCGTATCATATAGGATGACATTTCCCGTAGGCGCTGCCATGTAGCTTAACGGCGCATTCGGTAATTCCGGCGCAACACTGAAGATATAACTATTCGGTTGTCCGTCGGTGACCGAGATCGGACAACTACTGGGGGAAGACAGTGTTGTAACGGTTTGTGCCTGAACGATTGTCAAGGTGACACTCTTCGTTGCAGGCGTGAAGTTCGAATCCCCTTCGTAGGCCACTGTGATGGTGTAATCACCCGGCGCCCACGGCGTCCCGGTTGGTTGCCAATTGGCGTTACCGCTTGCGTCGAGCTGTTTCGGCACGCCAAAAGAGCCGTATGAATTGTCAGCTTCGAAGTCGACATTTCCACTGGGAATGTTGGCGCCCCCATTTGTGCTCGAAACTGTTACGTTAATCGTTACATTTTGCCCATATTGTGGTTGAGGTGGGTCCATGGTAATCGTATTGGTGGCGGCATTCTCAACGGTCATCACACCTTGACCGAACTGTATAGATAATGAGTAGTTACTATTGGTAACTACAAGACTTCCCTGCGAGGCAGTAATAGGGTACGTGCCTACCGGAGACGACGTTGTGGCTGTTGTGGTTAGTAACGGTTCGCCGCCGGTGCCGTCACCGAGGTAGTTTGTTACGGTTTCGGGGTTATCCTCGCCTTGGAATCCATCCCACATGAACATAGGCACACCGGGGTCGTTTGGATTGTGGTCGTTGAGATTAGGAATGGGGCCGCCGACTGGCATCACCTGATTATTCGGGGTTATCGTCAACACCGCTGGACTGACCTGGGACTGCACCAACGAGTTCGCCGGGTTATCATAGATGTCCCCGCCATATGCCGCTGTGATGGTATTGGAGCCGGCCGGTAGAGCTTTTGTCGTTATGCTTGCAACGCCATTCGCGATGGTACCAGTGCCAAGAGTTGTTGACCCGCTTGTAAAGGTAACACTTCCGGTAGCGATACTTGGTGTAAGCGCGGCGGTAAGTGTAACAGCCGATCCATAGGCAACCTTTCCGGTCGCACTTGTGCTCAGAGCAATCGTCGGTGTCGCTTTGTTAACTGTCAAAGTTATTGAGCCTGTTGCAGTAACATAGTCCGTTGTGTTCGTGGGGGTGAAGGTTACTGAGAGCGTTTGCGATCCGGTGGTGAGCACCGTGCCTAATGCCGGACTGTAGACGAAGGTGCCTGCCACGCTGGCCGTCGCGTCCAGTTGCGTCGCGCTCAACGCCGTGCCATAGGTGATGGCGGCAGGCGTGGCCCAAGTGATCGGCGGCGTGGTCTTGTTGACCGTCAAAGTTGTTGAGCCTGTTGCTGTAGCATAGTCCGTCGTGTTGGTGGGTGTGAAGGTCACTGAGAGCGTTTGTGATCCAGCGGCGAGCACGGTGCCCGACGCTGGACTGTAGACGAAGGTGCCTGCCACACTGGCTGATGCATCCAACTGCGTCGCGCTCAGCGCTGTGCCGTAAGTGATGGCTGCTGGTGTTGCCCAGGTGATAGTCGGCGTAACCTTGTTCACCGTCAGCGTCACGCGGCCAGTAGCGGTGTTGTAATCGGTTGTATTGGTGGGCGTGAAGGTAACTGACAACGTTTGTGGGCCAGCCGCGAGGACCGTGCCCGTCACGGGGCTATAAACAAATGTTCCCGCCACGCTGGCTGTTGCATCCAACTGGGTTGCGCTCAGTGCCGTACCATAGCTGATTGCCGCTGGAGTCGCCCAGGTGATTGTCGGTGCAGCAGCAGTGATTGTCAGCGTTCCGCTGACATAGGTAAAGGTATAGTTAGCCGCCGCAAGTGTTCCAGCCGCCGCGGTGATCGGATAAGGTCCCACCGCAGAAGTAGTCGTAGCCGTAGTCGTCAGGCTTGGAGTTCCGCTTACAACACTGGATGTATCCCCGTTGACAAAACCGCTATAGCTAGCTGTGAACGCCGGATTGGCCACACCGTATACGCGGCTGGCATTGTTGGCTGTCACTGTCAGTGGAGCTTTGCTCACAGTAAGCGAGACGGCAGCTGTAGCCGGACTGTATACGGTAGTCCCGGTTGGAGTGCAAATCACGGAAAGGGTCTGAGTCCCAGCAGCCAGCACAGTGCCCAATGCCGGCGTGTAAACGCATGTCGTTGCTGGACCTCCGTTCGCACTGGCAACCGCGTTCAGTTGCGTTGCGCTCAGCGCCGTTCCATAGGTGATTGCCGCAGGTACAGGCCATGTGATAGTCGGGGTCAGATTGCTGCTTGCGCCGATCGCGCGAATGCGCTGGTTGCCTTCATCTGCAATATACAGATCACCGAGTTGATCGACTGCGACGCCTACAGAATAGCTCGGATTCAATTGGGCGCTGGTGGCCATTCCACCGTCGCCGGAGTATCCGCAGCTTCCATTGCCGCCCACTGTATAAATGTTGCCCGTCGCCGCAACCACTTTGCGCAGGCCACAGTTGGCCGGATTGGTCGCGCCGCTGGTTCTGCCGGAGAGAACATAAATATTGTTCGAACTATCTACAGCAATGGCGGTCGCATAATATAAATTTGCGCTTGTCGCCAGACCGCCGTCGCCGGAGTAGCCATTGGTGCCGTTCCCGATCACTGTGGTGATAATACTCGTCGCCGGATTGCTTGGAGTCGTGATCTTGCGAACACGATTGTTACCCGGATCGGCGACATAGAGGTTGCCGGACGAGTCAAATGCAAGCGACGATGGCTGATACAACTTGGCGTTCACGGCGCTCCCTGCTGCGCCGTTATCGCCCGAATAACCCAATACGCCAGTACCGGCTATGGTGGAAATGTTGTGCGTCGTAGCATTCACCATGCGAACCCGCGTGTTGCCCGCGTCCGCAATATAGATGTTACCGGATGAATCAACAGCAACACCTTCGGGGGCATTCAACTCGACAGTGCTCGCGGTCGCCAGCCCGCCGTCGCCCGCAAAGCCCTCGGTTCCATTACCGGCCACAGTACTGATCGTGCCAGTCGTGATCGGGGACGTCACCTTGCGGATCACACCGTTGCCGAAATCCGCGATATACAGGTTGCCCGACGAGTCCAGAGCGATGCCATAAGGATGATAAAGTGTTGCGCTGATGGCCGCGCTGCCGTCACCTGTATAACCCTGCGTGCCGTTGCCTGCCACAGTAGTGATGCTTCCGGTCGAAGCTGATACCATCCGGATGCGATTGTTATTCGTATCTGCAATGTATAGATTACCCGCTGAATCAACCGCTACACCTTCTGGATAAACCAAGGTGGAACTGGTCGCTAGGCAACCATCACCCATGCTGTCTGTCTTGCCAGCGCAAACGGTCCCCCCTCCCACAACTCTGCTGATATTTCCGGCGGTAGGCAACGCAATGAGATTTTGGGCTATAGTCAGTGTGCCATTGACAAAAACAAAGGAATAGTTAGCTGCTGAAAGTGTTCCAGCCGCTGTGATTGGATAGGTTCCCACCGCCGAGGTTATAGTTGCCGTAGTAGATAGGCTGGGCACTCCGGTAATTACGCTGGAGGTATCTCCGTTGACGAAGCCGCTGTAATTTGCAGTAAATGCCGGGTTGGACGCGCCATAGACACGAGTCGCATTGTTGGCCGTCACGGTCAATGGCGCTTTGTTCACCGTGACAGTTGTTTGCGGTGATGCAGCTGCTCCAAAGTTTCCCGTTGCCGAAACGCTCGCCGTCACCACCACAGAACCTGTACCCGTAAAGGTCAGTACACCGTTCGACAGCGTTGCCGGTCCGGAGACCAGTGCATAGCCCACGGCCTGGCCCGTCGCGGTGGCTACTCCGTTGTTCAGATATGTAGATGTAGCCGTCAGCGTCAGCGGTGTTCCATATGTCCCCGATGTCGAGGTCACAGTTACGGTCGGTATGGCCACGTTCACCGTCACGCTTACCGAGCCGGTCAGCGAGTTGTAGTTGGCCGGGACGGAAGGCGCAAAGGTCACACTTTGCGACGCAGTACCCGCATTGGGAGATGTGGTTGGCGTGGTCCACGCGAAGTTGCCCGCTACGGAGGCCGTGCCGCCGGTCAGCGTAGAGGATGCCAGCGTCTGGCCATACGTAATCGGCGATGCAGTCGGCCATGCGGACACTGATGGCGTGGCCTTGCTAACCGTGATAGTTGTCTGCGGCGATGTGGCCGCACCGAAGTTCCCCGTCGCCGATACGCTGGCCGTCACCACCACCGAACCGGCACCCGTGAAGGTCAGAACGCCGTTCGACAGCGTTGCCGGTCCGGAGACCAGTGCATAGCCCACGGCCTGGCCCGTCGCGGTGGCTACTCCGTTGTTCAGATATGTAGATGTAGCCGTCAGCGTCAGCGGTGTTCCATATGTGCCCGAGGTCGAGGTCACCGTCACGGTTGGCGTGGCCGGGTTGACCACGAAGCTAGTCGTCGTCGTCGCTGCGCCATAGTTCCCGCTGGCCGCCTGGTTGGCGGTCAAATAGACCGTGCCCGCGCCGGTTACAGTCACCATGCCGGAGCTGGTGACGGTTCCCGAACTGGTCTGTCCGCTGGTTAACGAGTAGGTGACTGCGCCGGTCGAAGCTGACGACGCGGTCACTTGGAAGGGAGCCGCGCCATAGGACTTCGCGGGGACAGCGGTAAAGGTCAGAGTCGGCGTGGCCACGTTCACTGTCACGCTTACCGTGCCGGTCACCGAGTTATAGTCGGCCGGGACGGAGGGCGTGAACGTGACACTCTGCGACGCAGTACCCAAACTGGGAGATATGGTTGGCGTGGTCCAGGAGAAGGTTCCAGGCACGGAGGCAGTACCGCCGGTCAGCGTAGAGGATGCCAGAGTCTGGCCATACGTAATCGGCGATGCAGTCGACCAGACCGTGACCACAGGTGTGGCCTTGTTCACCGTTACCACGCCGTTGACGTAGCTGATGGAATAGTTGGCGGCTACCGCGCCGGAGCAACTTGTCGAAGGCGAAGAACCTGGAGCGCTGGTTGTCGTATAGCTTGTGGTACAGGTTGGCTGCGTCGTTAGCACCGTGCTGGTCTGGCCATTGACGAAGCCGCTGTAACCTGGCAGGATCGTTGGAACCGGCGCGCCGAAAGCCACCGTCGGGCTGGAGGCGGTGATCGTCAACGTCGCCTTATTGACCGTCTGGATTATTGCAGTCGACGTTACAGAAAGATAATTCGTGTTGCCTGCCCAGCCAGCGGTGATGGAGTGGGTGCCTGCTGTCAAAGTGCTCGTGGTGAGTGTCGCGGTTGTGCCGCTGATTGTGCCGGTGCCAATCGACGTACCACTGTCGTAAAATGTCAGCGTTCCGGTCGGTCCGCTTGAAATGGTTGCCGTAAAAGTTACTGCCCCACCGAAGGTGGACGGTGTGCCCGATGACACCACGCTCAGCGTCGGCGTGATTTGATTATTTGCATACGTTGCAGAACCGCCTCCGTTGGAGAGATAAAAAGTTATAGTAAATGTCGATCCATTTAAGGTAATTGATGATGGCATGGCTCCCTGCGGTTCGCTAGGAACACAACTGCCATTCCATTGGTAGTAGGATGCCGATGCACCAGAGAACGGCGTTACAACGCCAGAAGAGCTAGTAAAAGAAAAATTGGTATAGGTGTATACAGTTACCGTTGCACCATATTGGCTACAGCCGCTGGTCGATGATGACACGCTCCAGTTGAGTGTTCCACCTCCAACGCTGGAACTTTGCGCGCACGCCTTCTGCTGAACTACGCTTCCTAGCAGCGTAAGCAACACAGCCAATGTAAAGTATGTTTTTACGGCGGCGAGAATGCTCGTTAGAAAACCGAGATTCGATTTCTGCGACAGAATATCGAAGGAGCTATTCATTTGCTTTGCTCCAATCCAGTGATGATAAGCGAAGAGTTTAAAAAGCCGGAGGTCGGCGAGAGACGGCTGATCGTGGGCGCGGCCGTATAGGCAGCGTGTGGTGTAACGAACAATATGCACACGAGTATGGCTGCGAAAGATATATGCGCCAAGGATGTACTGCGTGTGAGTAGTTTCTGCTTCGATCCATCGTCATTCATCGCTTTTCCTCGCGGGCTTGCAAGCCAATTTGCTCTATGCGGATATTCACGGTGTTCGTTCATTCATGCAGACCGGAGCGTGTCAACGAGTTTGAGACAGGTGGCGAGAGAGTTTAGTGTCTATTCTCTTCTGTCGCCGGTATTGGTATTTGGCGGGTTGATCCAGACCGCGGTAGGCTGGGGCGGATGCTTTGGTCGAGCATGTGGGAAGCGTTCGGGGTTGCGAGCATAGGCCGCGTCGAGAACCTGTTGCCTCTGTTCGATGACCTGCCCGGCCATGCCGTAATGCAGCATCTCCGGCGTCAGCAAGGCGATGCCGCTGTGATGATGCTCATGGTTGTACCAGGCAAAGAACGTCTGACCAAAATCCCGCGAGTGCTCGATGGATCCGAAACGATCTGGAAACTCGGGCCGGTACTTGAGGGTTTTGAACTGGCTCTCCGAGTACGGGTTGTCGTCCGAGACATGGGGCCGGCTATGAGTCTTGGTCACGCCCAGATCAGCCATCAGCAGGGCCACCGGTTTCGAGGTCATCGAGGTTCCACGGTCGGCGTGGATGGTGAGAGAGCCCGGCTCGATGCCCTGTTTGGCGCAGGTGTCGGCGATCAGACGCTTGGCCAACTCGGCGGTTTCGCGCGGAGCCACCATCCAACCCACCACGTAGCGGCTGAAGATGTCCAGGATGACGTATAAGTGGAAGTAAGTCCACTTGGCCGGGCCGAGTAACTTCGTTATATCCCATGACCAAACTTGATTGGGCCCGGTGGCCAGCAGTTCCGGCTTCTTGTACTGCGGATGTCGCAGCTGGTTGCGGCGTTCCTTCAACTCCCCGTTTTCCGCCAGGATGCGATGCATGGTGCGGATCGAGCAGAGATAAATGCCTTCATCGATCAAAGTGCCATAGACCTCCGCCGGAGCCTTGTCCGAAAAGCGCTCGGAGTGCAGATGTTCGAGCACAAGCTGCCGTTCAGCCGCACTTAGAGCCCGCGCCGGCGTAGGACGGACCCGGCGCAGAGTGGCAGGCAGCATGCGCCTATAGAGCGTGGCGCGCGGCACACCGAGGGCGCGACAGGCAACCGCTTTGCCGACGCTGTTGCCCAGTTCCAAGGCGGCACTCATGAGTTCTCCTCGTCGATCTGGATGTTCGGAATCGGGTTGCCCAACAGCGCAGCCACTTTTTTTTGGACTTCGATGATCAGCTTGGCATTCTTCAGCTTCTTAGTCAGGCGCGCAACGTCAGCTTGCAGATCGCGGTTCTGCTTGACCAAAGGGCTGACCACCACCTTGGGCCCACGCTTCTTGGGCGTAAGGGCGTCGATGCCGCCCTGCTTCCGCTGCCGCCTCCAGGTGGCCAAGTGCGAGGAGTAAAGCCCCTCCCGCCGCAGCAGAAGACCCACAGCCCCGGCATCTTGAGCCGCATCGGCCTGGTCGATCATCGAGCGCTTATACTCGGCGGTGAACCGCCGCCGGCGGGGCCGGGCGATGACTTCGGAATCGGGAACCGGTGGGCGGGGGCCTGGCGTCGCGGCGCCCGCTGCGTTGGCAGCTTCTCCGCTACGCTCCGAAGCTGCCAACGCAGCGGAAGAAGTACTGATCTTGCTTATGCTCATCAAGGTGAGATTTCTTTCCCCGCCCTACAGTAATTGTTGAGGGGCAACCTGTCTCACTGATGTTGGCACAGAGGGGACCGCAACAAACACACGCTGCCTACAGCGGCTGTTCGCTACTTCACTGAAGCCCAGTAATCTTGAAAGGGATGCGCCTTGAGACGATCACTTCCACTTCACTGCGCAACCCTCTTGCCAACCCCACCCCACCGGGTCGCACGGCTCGCAGTGACAGCACAAAGGCGTGATGCGTTACTTCGGGGGGGGGGGG
>Ga0255350_1000258_pt1 | contig 20780 bp, 20 predicted proteins | sample HBST25r1metaG_FD_186028 | JGI IMG/M metagenome (GOLD analysis project Ga0255350, IMG submission 186028) | Peat soil microbial communities from Stordalen Mire, Sweden - H.B.S.T-25.r1 | ecosystem: Environmental > Terrestrial > Soil > Wetlands > Peat | place: Sweden: Norrbotten County, Stordalen...
GCGGCCTGACCGGCTGCAAGGGGGCGGCGTTTATTATGGCTCGGCTATGACCGAGGCGCAAGAGTGCAAAGGTGAGGACGTTTACATTGTCGGGGGCGCAAATTCCGCCGGTCAGGCCGCAATGTACTTTTCAAAATTCGCTCGGCAAGTGGTCATGCTGGTGCGTGGCCCATCGCTTTCCGCGACGATGTCGCAGTATCTGATCGACCAGATCAAGAAGACTCCGAACATCAAGGTAGATACCCACTGTCAGGTCGTGGAAGTACACGGAGATACGCACCTGGAAACAGTTTCCATTCATTGCGCGGAGACCGGCGATACCTCGACCGTACCTACAAACCTGCTGTCGATTTTCATCGGCGCTGAACCCAACACGGATTGGCTCTCCGGCGTGGTGGAGCGGGATGAGCGCGGATTCATTCTTACTGGAGCCGACTTGATACGCGACGGAAAGAGGCCTGTGGGATGGCAGTTAGAGCGCAATCCGTATTGGGTGGAATCCAGCGTCCCAGGCGTCTTTGCGGCCGGCGATGTCCGCCACGGTTCAGTGAAGCGAGTTGCATCAGGCGTGGGAGAAGGCTCGATTGCCGTGCAGTTCACTCATCAATATCTCAGTGAGGTGTAACTTGGCGCAGAACCTGGCGAGTGCGGAAGCGAGAGTTTCAATCGATGACCTGCGCAAGATTGCGGTCTTCGCGGACTTGCCTTGCGAGCAACTTGACTGGCTGGCGGAGCATCTTCCGGTAATGCATTTTGAGCCGGGAGAGATTCTGGGCCGAGAAGGTGAACCGCTCGACTATCTCACCGTAATTCTCGAAGGAGAAATTCGGTTACAACGTGAAAACGGTGCGGATGCAGTCATTTTCAGAGGGTTTGCCGGTCAGGTTACCGGCTTGCTTCCGTACTCGCGGCTGACGCATTTCAGCGGCACGAGCCGGGCCGTGCTCCGCACGCGTGTCGCTTTCCTCCACAGAAGCCTGTTTACTGAGATGCTCCAGCGCATGCCGCTGCTTGGCCAGCGATTGGTTTCCATCATGGCCGACCGCATTCGCGAGACAACGCGGATCGAGACGCAGCGCGACAAACTGGTGGCGCTCGGCAAGCTCTCCGCGGGTTTGGCGCATGAGCTGAACAACCCCGCCGCCGCCGCGCAACGCGCAACGGGAAGCCTTCGCGAGGCGCTTGAGACTGTGCGCGAGGCAAGCATCCGGCTGGCGCGCCACGCCCTTTCCACTGAGCAAAGAGAGATGATTACCCGCTTCGAACGGGAGGCCCAGCTCACCCCCAGCACTTCCGCGGACCCCCTGGCTCAGAGCGATCACGAAGAGCGTATCACCACATGGCTTGAAGCGCGTCACGTGGCGGATGCATGGAAGATTGCGCCGGCAATCGCCGACGCTGGCGTGGAGGTCCCGAAGCTGGAATGCCTCGCGGGCCAGGTTGGCGACGTGGTATTGTCCGATGCCCTCATCCGCATCGCGTCGCTGCTCACCATCGCCAAGCTGATCGACGAGATTGAAATCAGCACAAAGCGCATTTCGTATCTCGTTCAAGCAATCAAAGAGTACTCGTATATGGATCAGGCTGCGATGAAGGAAGTCGATCTTCATCAAGGGCTTGAAAATACGCTCACGATCCTGAGCCACAAATTCAAGTCCGGAATCACGGTGATTCGCGAGTATGACGAAAGCTTGCCGCGAATCTGTGCCTTCGGCGGTGAGCTCAATCAGATTTGGACAAACCTGATGGCGAACGCGATCGAGGCCATGCATGGGAAGGGCGAGTTGCGGGTGCGTACTGCGCGGGAACTCGACCGCGTGCTCGTCGAGATTGGCGACAACGGCCCCGGAATCCCACCCGAAGTTCTGCCCCACATCTTCGACCCATTTTTCACCACCAAAGGAGTCGGCGAAGGAACAGGTCTGGGCCTGGATACGGTTGGCCGCATCATCAAGAATCATCATGGCGAGATTCGCGTTTCTTCGCGCCCGGGCGACACGCGTTTCCAGGTGTATTTGCCTTTAACTCAGCCGAGAACCACAGCCATCGACACGCCACAAAAGGAGGACGATGCAGGAAACTTGTTCACACTTGGACCAGATACAAAACCCACCCCCTAAGACCGATGGGTGCGAGGAGTGCTTGCAGATGGGCGATACGTGGGTCCATCTGCGCCTCTGCGAAATTTGCGGCCACGTCGGCTGCTGCGATTCCTCAAAGAACAAGCACGCCACCAAGCACTTCAAAAAAACAAAGCACTCCATCATGCGATCTCTCGAACCGGGCGAGGATTGGGGATGGTGTTACGTTGACGAGATCATGATTGAGCCGTTTTCGTAAAGGCTGGAGCAGGCTGGAATCGAAAAGAAGGATGCGCGAAATGAATGCGACGGTAAGTCAACCCGACATTGTGGACCGGCTCTTGCTGCGCCTGGCTGAAGCGCGTGCGGTAACTGACGACTTGTTTCGAATTGTGCGTACGGACGCGCTCTACGACAGGCCCATTCCCGAAAGACACCGAATTGTTTTTTACATCGGCCACCTCGAGGCATTCGACTGGAATTTGATCGCAGGTCACGCACTCGGCCTCGGCGCTGCTCACAAGGAACTCGATCGCCTCTTCGCTTTTGGCATCGATCCGGTGGATGGCGGCCTGCCGCAGGACCGACCTTCCGACTGGCCTCGGCTCGCGGAAATCAGCGCTTATAACCTCCGCGTCCGAGAAAAAATCGATGACATTCTCAAGAGCCATTCGCAGGCTTCGGCGAGCCATTGGCAATACCCTCAGGATGTCATCTTGAACGTAGCAATTGAACATCGACTGATGCACGCGGAAACCCTGGCTTACATGCTGCACCAACTTAGTCCGGATCGTAAGATTGTGCCGCACGGCTATCGCGCCGTGGATTCTCATCGATCTGGTCCGCCGATCATTGCCCGAATGATCGACATTCCGCCAGGAACTGCCACGCTGGGAATTCCGCGCGGCGGAGATGCGTTTGGCTGGGACAACGAGTTTGAGGAGCATTCCGTCGAAGTGCCGGCCTTCGCGATCAGCGCGCACAAGGTCACGAACGGAGAGTTTCTCCAATTTGTGCGCGAGGGCGGATACGACGGCGAGCAGTTCTGGAGTGCAGCCGATTGGGTCTGGATCAAGGAACAGAAGATCGCCCATCCGCATCAGTGGTTCAAGCGTCAGGATCAGTGGTTCTATCGGGCCATGTTTGAAGAGTTGCCGTTGCCGCTCGATTGGCCGGTCTACGTCAGCTACGCGGAAGCCGCGGCCTATGCGCGTTTTCGCGGCATGTCCCTTCCCACTGAAGCTGAATTTCATCGCGCCGCTTACGGAACGCAGCAAGGCACGGAGCGCAAGTATCCGTGGGGCAATGCGCCTCCCGATGCCGGCCGCGGAAACTTTGACTTCGAGCGTTGGGACCCGGTCGCGGTGGGGAGCTATCCCGATGGGCGGAGCGCCTTCGGATTGGAGGAACCTCTCGGCAACGGCTGGGAATGGACCGCCTCGCCCTTTGTGCCCTACCCAGGCTTTGAGCCGTTTCCTTTTTACCGCGGCTACTCGGCTGACTTCTTTGACGGAAAACATTTCGTCGTCAAAGGCGCTTCGCCGCGGACTGCGGCGTCGATGTTGCGGCGTTCGTACCGCAACTGGTTTCAGCCGCATTATCCGGTTGTTTACGCCTCTTTTCGCTGTGTGGAACGCTGAATGGAGCCGGAATGTTAATTCGTGGTGGAGCAACACAGGCCGTAAACTCATTTGCCGAAGACGTGCGGAATGGGCTGAGGCAACTCGGGCAAAAGGAGTTGCCGTCAAAGTATCTTTATGACGAACTAGGCTCCGCCCTGTTTGAAGCGATCACGCGGCTTCCCGAGTATGGGCTGACAAGAGCGGAAGAGCGGATTCTACAGCAGCACTCAGGCGACATAGCTGAGCATCTCGCGGCGCACGGCATGGTCGTTGAACTCGGCAGCGGCAGCGGCCGAAAGACGCGCCAGATACTGGAGGCGCTTGCTCTCCATAAGTCGATGACTTACTGCCCCATTGAAATCTCGTCTTCAGCTCTGGTGAGTTGCGAGCGTGAACTCGATGATTTGGCGCACGTCAGCATTCTAGGGTTCGAGACTGAGTACCTCGATGGCTTGGGCAAGGCAGTGGCTCGCCGCAAACCCGGCGATGCCGTTGTGGTGCTGTTTCTGGGCAGTTCGATCGGCAACTTCGATCGCCGGCCGGCCGAGGAGTTCCTGCGGAATATTCGTCAAGCGATTGAGCCTGGCGATTCTTTGTTGCTCGGTACAGACCTCGAAAAACCGTTGGCCCAACTTATTCCCGCCTACGATGACTCACTCGGCGTTACCGAGGCTTTCAATCGCAACCTGCTGGCGCGGATTAATCGCGAACTGGGCGGAGATTTCGACTTATCGCAGTTTGAGCACGTTGCTCTCTACAACGCCAGCGAGCACCGCATCGAGATGCATCTCCGCTCCATTGCAAACCAGACTATCACCATTGACGAGACCAGTTTCACGTTCCGGTGCGACGAGACAATCTGGACTGAAAGTTGTCATAAATACGCGAAGACCGAACCCGCGGAGATGGGCAGGCGAGCAGGTTTCGAATGCGTCGCGCAATGGGTGGACAGGGAATGGCCATTTGCCGAGAGTCTGCTCGTCGCCATATGACTTTTAGAGTTTCTTCCGGCTCTATTTCCTGTTCCCTGCCATCCAAGACGCCACTGCGCACACCGCCAGAATCGCACCCATCACCGAGAGTGACAGCGTGATCGGCACATCGATCCAGCGGGCAGTGAGCATCTTCAACGCGACAAACGCCAGCAGCGCGCTCAGGCCGTAGTGCAGATAGCGGAAGCGATCCAGCAGCGAGGCCAGCGCAACGTAAAGTGAACGGAGGCCCAGGATGGCTGCGATATTCGATGTGTAAACCACGAAGGGATTGTGGCTGACAGCCAGCACGGCGGGAATCGAATCCACAGCAAAGATCACATCCGTGACCTCGACAGCCAGAATCACCGGAAGCAGAGAGCAAATTCCTGGCCGCGAGCGCTGGGCCGGTTGCAGTTTGCGAATCAAATTCCGAATAGCCGTTGGCGCTTCAGGAATAGCCACGCGAGCCGAACCGCCGCCTGCGGCATCACCGCGCAAGAGCCGCCACGCAGCATATAGCAGAATCAGGCCGAAGACCCAGGTAATCCAGCTAAAGCGCCGCAGCAGCGTGATGCCCGCGGCGATGAAGAGCGCGCGCAGCACCACCGCTCCGGCCATGCCCCAGAGCAGCGCGGTGTGCTGGCGTTGCGGCGTAATGCGGAAGCTTTGAAAGATGATCAGGAAGACAAAGAGATTGTCCACACTGAGCGAGGCTTCGATGGCGTAGCCAGCCACAAATTCGAGCGCTGGCTGTCGGCCCTTGGCGATTGCAACCCACGCAGCAAAGCCGGATGCGGCGGCGACCAGTAAAGCCGTCCAGAGCCACGCGACGGTTTGAGTGCGCTGCGGTTCGCGTTGACGGCCAGCTAAAAGCGAATCCGCCACCAGCAGCGCCGCCACCACCGCATGAAACCCCAGCCACCAAACCCAGGAAACGCCCGCAATCATCAATAGCCAACCTTCAGGGACGCCGACCGGTCTTGTTCAGTTCGCTGTAAAAGCCCAAATCCGCGCCGCTGAGCGTCTTGACGATATAAAGAATCTGTCCGTAATGCATTCCGAAGTGCTCCACTACGTGGTAGATAGCGACCAGGCCGGTGCCTTTGTAACCTTGGATTTCGTACTGCGCTATCAGATCATCGTGGGTAAGCCGGGAGAGAACTTCCGACGCCTCTTGCAGGGTTGCGCCCAGACGATCAAGAAGCACGGAAGCCGGAATCAGCTCCCGCTCGGCGAATTCCACAGGCCGGTTGCGGTTGTCCTCCAGCCGGTTGAACGACGCTACCAGCCACTGGTGCACATTTCCGTTCAGATGCAGCAACAGATTGCCAATGCTGTTGCAAGCTTCGTTTGGCCGCCACCAGACTTGCGCATCGGTGAGCGGCTCGACGCACTCCCGCAGCCGGGGCCAGTATTGTTCCAGGAGTGAGTGGCGGGAAGATTCAAGGAAAAGGGTAGTAAGGTCTGCCGGATTGGCGGTCATTGGGGAAAAGCCCTCCTTGATAGAGAGTCAGCTTATCGCTGGTCGATCAGCCTGATCGTCTCCATGAACACATCGCCGTCAATCGTCAAGCTTTGGGAGCTGATCTTGTCCATGGTGTCTTTGATGGTGTGATGGTAGCTGTCGTTGGGGCCGTAGTCGATGTCGATGATGTCGATGGACGGCACGCCGCGCCGGAGGAAGGGCAGATGATCGTCGCTCACCGCCTCGTCCTTTTTGAAAAAGTAGCGATCGTATCGGAACTTCTTCACGGCTTGCCGAACCAGAGCGACCAGCCAATCGGTGGATTGCGATTCGCGCTGAATGTCGAGGTCCTTGTCGCCGATCATGTCGGCCAGGATGAAGGCTTTTATCTTTTCCAGCGTCCCGTCGCGCGCCCATTTGGCAGCCAGGTGGCGGGTGCCGTAGAGCGAATCGGAGTCGGTCCAGGTGGGCTGAATGGACTCTTCACCGTCGTCGAAGACCAGCCACACCGAGTAGCCGTCGAGCGTCTTGCCGTGGGCAGTCTGTGCGCGCAGTTGGTCGGCGATAGCCATCAGCAGCCCGGTTGTCGAGCCGCCGTCGTTGGCGCCCACATAGTTGATGTTCTTGAGCCAGTAGTTGGTCTCGTAGTGCGTGGCCAGCACAATTACGCCGTTCTTTTTGCCGGGGAAGCGCACGATGAAGTTGCGCATTGCCACCGGCCCAATGGGCGTCGAGGCCGTGAACACATCCTCTTCGAGCTGGTCGTGGCGGAAGTGATCGCGCAGGAACGCCTCGGCCTTCGCGTGTCCTGAGCTGGTAGAAAACCGCGGCCCGATCGCCACAAACTGCCGCGCGTATTCGAGCGCGGCAGCTCCGTTGAAGTGTTGCTGCGCGGGGACGGTGACAGGGGTGAGAGCCACGACCAGAACCGTCAGCGTCGTTGCAACTTTCTTCTGAGTTGAAAAGAAACTCATTGCGCCGCCTCTTTCTTCTTGCGCCGCGAGGGATGCACCCACCACGCCACCGCAATGCCGATCAGATAAAGCACCAGCATGGGAACGGCGTAGATGCACATGGTCCACGGGTCCGGACTGGGGCAGATGACGGCCGCTACGACGAAGACCGCCAGAATTGCATAGCGGATATTCCGCCAAAGAAAGCTCGGGCTGACAATGCCGAAAAGAGCCAGAAAGAAGATGAGAATCGGCAGCTCAAAGCTGATGCCCAGCCCCAGGATGATCGACAAAAAGAAGCTGGAATACTCCTCAATGGTGACCATGGGGGTGAAGTTCTTTCCGAAGTCCACGATCAGGATTTGCAGCGCGCCCGGCAGCACCCAGAAGTAACCGAAGGCCGCGCCGGCGAGAAACAGCCCCACAGTGGCCGCCATGAAGGGAATTACAAACCTCCGCTCTTTCTGGTAAAGTCCCGGCGCAATGAACAGCCACACCTGATAGAGGATGAAGGGCGAAGCGATAATTGCACCGCCGATCAGCGAAACCTGCAAGTCCAGATTCAGCGGGTCCATGGGGTGAGTGAAGACCAGCGATTTGCCGATGCGGTTGAGCGGTGCCTGGATGAAACCCACTAGCTGCTTATAGAAGATTCCGGCCACGGCACAGCCGAGGACCAGAAAGATGAATGAGCGGACGATGCGCTTGCGCAGCTCGTCAAGGTGCTCCATCAGGCTCATGCCGGGCAGTTCAGCGCGCTGACTCACGGCCGCTCGCGCCTTGCCGATTGCCTCCGCGGGATCAACCATTGGAAATCTCCGGCTCTTTAGGAGCCTTTTTCGCTCGTGTGCGCGGCTTGCGCTTGGGCTTTTCGACGCTTGTCGTCGCGCCTGTTTCTTCCACGACGGCAGAACCGGATGCAACCTGCGCAGCCGAGCTACCCGGCCGCGCCGCCGCCACAGGCTCGCCTGTCGAGGGCGGCAGAATATGCGGATATGTCTCTTCCGCCCGCTCTTCCGGAGCGGCTGCGATTACGGGAGGATAAACGACTTCATTGGGATAAGGACTTTCGTTGGCGACAGATGCCCCTGCTTCCGGAAGCGGGGAAACGGCCTCGATTGTCCCCGCAGTCTGTGCCGAAGCCGCCACCGCAAGCTGCCGCTCCTCGTCTTTCTTCCGCCGGTCAGCATCCTCGGCGCTGCGCAACTCTTCTTCCATCTGGAACTTGAAGTCGTTGGAGGCCTTGCGGACCTCGTACATCAGCTTGCCGATCTGGCGGCCGATCTCCGGCAGCCGCCGCGGCCCGCAGACGACCAGCGCCATCACCATCAGGATCAGCGAATCCCACATCCCCAGGTTGGCAACTTCAATTGGCGGTGCGATTCCCATGAAGGCTTATGATACCTTCCGCCATCCAGCCATCACAAACGGCAGATCATTACCCGCGCCGTTTGAGTTCCCTGTGAGGCTTTTGTTAAAATGACTAGCAGTGGAAGCGGTCTTTGCCGGATCGGACTCTCGAATCCAATGGCTTTGGGCTGCGTCCAACTAGAAGTAAGGCTTGCAACAACCCCGTAGATGGGGGCTTTTCTGAAGCGGCTGGCCGCAAGCGCCGGCAGGTCTTCACCAAATCCAGTGCATCTACTGCAAGCTGGAATTGCTTTCAACATCCCCGTCCGCTGCTCCAAATAAGAGCGAGCTGGACTGAAGGCGGAAGACAGTGAACCTGGTTCTCGACGATCTGACGGCGGCCTCGCCGGAGGCTGGCAGCGCTTGCAGCCTTGAAAACTACCTCGCGCTCCCCGACCACACAATGGACGAGCGCATTGCAGCGGCGCGCGCCAAACTTGGCTCGACAACCCTCCTGCTCGGCCACCACTACCAACGCGACGAAGTGATCCGCTTTGCCGACGCAACCGGCGACAGCTACAAACTGTGCAAAGTGGCTGCTGAGACCGACGCGAAATACATTGTTTTCTGCGGTGTGCACTTCATGGCCGAGAGCGCCGACGTGCTAGGCCGCGAAGGGCAGCAAGTCATCCTGCCCGACCTGAACGCCGGCTGTTCCATGGCCGATATGGCGGAAATTTCGCAGGTCGAGGCTTGCTGGGAAGCGCTCGAACGCCTTGGCGTAGCGGACGAGATCATTCCGCTCACCTACATCAACTCGACAGCGGCTATCAAGGCCTTCTGCGGGGAACACGGCGGCTTGGTCTGCACTTCTTCCAACGCCCGCGCCGCCTTCGAGTGGGCCTTCGCGCGTAAAAAGCGAATCTTCTTTTTGCCCGACCAGCATCTGGGCCGCAACACTGGCTACGCGATGGGCATTCCACTGGAAGAGATGGTGGTTTGGGACCCGTGGGCCATTCAGATTGGTCCAAGCCAGGGCGGTCTGACCAGGCAGAGCCTCGACGCCAGCCGCGTAATTCTATGGAAGGGGCATTGCGCCGTCCATCAACGCTTTCTGCCAAGCCATGTCGATCAGGTGCGTCAAAAATATCCCGGCATCCAGGTTATCGTCCATCCCGAATGTCGCTGGGAAGTCTGCCAGAAGGCCCACGCCCTCGGCTCCACAGAACGGCTGATCGCGCTGATCGAACAGGCTCCCGCAGGCGCGATGTTTGCCGTTGGCACTGAGATTCACCTGGTCAACCGCATGGCTCGCCGCTTCGCCGCCGAGGGCAAGAAGGTCATCACCCTCGACGACACCGGCTGCCTCTGCACCACCATGTACCGCATCAGCCCTCAACACCTTGCATGGGTTCTGGAGAATCTGGTCGAGGGCCGCGTCGTCAACCGCATCCAGGTGAAGCCGAACATCAAGCGCTGGGCCAAAGTTGGGCTGGACCGAATGATGGAAGCGGGATGAAAGCAGGGAATAGGGAATAGGGAACAGGGACTAGAGACTACCGGGGTTAGCGGAACTGGCAGGGTATACTCGCACCGTTCGCTGACCGCTGATCCCTGATCCTTGACCCCTGTTCACCAAACACGGTTCGCGGTAAACTGTCTCCATGAGGACGTTCACTCTCGAAGAAGCGCAGTCTCTGCTCCCGGTGCTGGAGTCGCTGCTGAAGCGCGCCATTGAAGGCAAGCAATCGGCAGAAGAGATCGAGTCCGGCCTTTCGGAGATGGCTCGCCGCATTTATCTTTCCGGCGGCATGAGAGTGGACACGGGCAAGGTAGCTGGTCTGCGCGCGGAGATGGAGTCTCACGTGAAGCGAGTCCGCGAGAGCATCGCTGAGATTGATTCCATAGGCGTGCAGGTGAAGGACCTCGAGACCGGCCTGCTCGATTTTCCTTATCGTCTCGACGACCAGGTGGTCCTGCTCTGCTGGCGCATGGGCGAGCCGGTTATTGAGCACTGGCATACAACTGACTCCGGCTTTAAAGATCGCCAGCCGGTGGATGAGCGCTTTCATCGCCGCTCCACCTCCGGCAACCGCCCCAACTGAGGCTCGTGCATCAAGACCCCGGCCATTCTGGGCAGCGGCGTGCAGGCTCGCTTCCATATTTATGCACTCGGCGGCAAAACCAAAATGCACCGGGCCCCGCAATTCGGCTCATTGCGCCCACAATAGTTGATTCCTTCCGAAGCGCATCAGGCAGGCTTTCCCGCTTTGCGGTATTCTTGTGAAAGTGGACCATTACGGTCTGGAATCGCACGGCGTTCGCAGGCATCTAACAGAGAGGCCTGTGAACGGTTTTTTGGATTCGTATGCCCGCTCGCACGAGCGGCAAACGGCCTCATTTGTTTCTTCCATCGCGGACCGTGGCTTACGTGTCCGCGTCTTGCAGTCAACCCAGTCACATTCCCATTAACCAATAAGGAGTCATTCATGCTTACCGTTGGAGAAAAATTCCCAGCCTTTGAACTAACCGCCGTGGTCGATCTCGATCTCAAGAATGCCTTCAAAACCCTCACCGATCAGAGTTTTGCCGGCAAGTGGAAGGTCTACTTCTTCTGGCCCAAGGACTTCACTTTTGTCTGCCCCACTGAGATTGCCGCTTTCGGCGAACTGAACCCTGAGTTCGTCAGCCGTGACGCCCAGCTTCTCGGCGCCAGCATCGATTCAGAGTTCGTTCACCTGGCCTGGCGCAATGATCAGCCTTCCCTGAAGAACCTGCCCTTCCCCATGCTCTCCGACATCAAGCGCGATCTCTCCGAGCAGTTGGGCATTCTGGACCTGAAGGCCGGCGTGAGCCAGCGCGCCACCTTTATCGTCGATCCGGAGAATGTCATTCGCTTCGTTTACGTCACCGATTTGTCTGTGGGCCGCGATCCGCAAGAGGTTCTGCGCGTCCTGGACGCACTGCAAAACGGCGGACTCACTCCCTGCGGTTGGCACAAGGGCGATGAGACCATCAAGGTCTAAAGTAATTTCATGGTTGTTGAAACACAGGCATCCCGCCTTCGGCGCGTATTTGTGGCTGAGGCGGGATTCTTGTTAGTTCTATGATTGCCTGTTTATGTACCATCTTCCGTGCATCATCCTTTCGCCTTTTTCCTGGCGAAAGGTTGGGAAACCTGCAAGGCAACGCGCATTGCGGGCATGATGTCGTTGTGTGCGTCCTACGAGCCAACCTTGATTCGGGCGTCAATTTCAGGGAGAAACTATGAGCACGGAACGAGGAGCAGAAGACTTTCGATTGCGGCTTTGTTCCTGCGCGGCGCTGCTGGCGCTTGCGGTTTCCATCAGTGCGTGCCACGCTCCGCGGCGTGTGACGCTGACGGTCTCTGTTGCGGCCAGCGTCAAAGACGCGATTTTAGAGGCAGAGACCGCGTACCGGCGCGATCACGCCGGCATCGACTTCCGCAATAACTTCGGCTCTTCAGGAACGCTCGCGCGCGAGATCGAAGAGGGGGCGCCAGTGGATGCGTTCATCGCCGCCGCGTCCAAACCCATGGACGATCTGGAAGCAAAAGGCCTGATTGCGCCCGGCACGCGCCGCAACTTGCTGCGCAACTCGCTGGTGTTGATCGCGCCGCGCGACTCCCAGCTTCGAGATTTTCAGGGACTCACAGATCCTTCCGTCCGGCTGATCGCACTGGGCGATCCCGCCAGCGTTCCGGCAGGACAATATGGAAGGCAAACGCTGGCAGCGCTGCATCTCTTAGACAGACTCAATGAGAAACTTGCCCTGGGAGGCGATGTTCGCCAGGTCCTTACTTATGTTGAAACAGGCAACGCGGACGCGGGCCTGGTCTATGCAACCGATGCGCAGAATTCAGGCCGTGTGCGTATTGTCGCGGTAGCGCCGGCTTGGTCACACGACGCAATCGTCTATCCTGCCGCGGTAATCAAGGCGAGCCAAAATGGAGACGCCGCGCGCAAGTTCATCGGTTACCTCGGCACTCCCGAAGCTCAAGCTGTCTTTGTGAAGCATGGATTTACAATAGCCTCACCGTGACGCTCCCGATCGATCTATCGCCGCTGTACATTTCGCTGGCTACGACATGCGCCGCCACGGTCGCTACTTTCTTTCTGGGATTGTTTGCGGCCAGAGTGATGGTGCAGATGCGCGGCAGCCTGCGCGCCTGGATTGACGGAATACTGACGCTTCCTCTGGTTCTTCCGCCCACGGTGGTCGGCTTCTTCTTGTTGCTGATTTTCGGACGACAGAGCTTTGTTGGCCATGCGCTGGAACGGCTCGGCATCACGATTGTATTTTCGTGGCCTGCCACTGTGATTGCGGCAACTGTTGTTGCATTTCCGCTAATGTATCGCACCACGCTGGGCGCATTCGATCAGGTGAATCCCACTTATCTCGAAGCGGCGCGCACGCTGGGCACCTCGGAGTGGGCAGTCTTCCGCAAAGTTCTGTTGCCGCTGGCTGCGCCGGGCGTCATTGCTGGAACCGTTTTGGCTTTTGCGCGCGCCATGGGAGAATTCGGGGCAACCTTGATGCTCGCCGGAAACATACCCGGCCGCACGCAGACCATGCCCATCGCCATTTTTTCCGCTGCCGAGGATGGCGATATGCGCGGCGCGCTTCTGTGGGTGATCTTGATTGTCTTGCTGTCGCTGGCCATCATTCGCCTGTTGAACAAGCAGAGCGCGCAGCGAGCGCCAGCGCACCGGCGGCTGACAACGCGCTTGACTCCGGCTCCTGTGGCGCTCCCGGTTGCCCCACGCAGGATGGATGAGGCCGCGACTCCCGCAGCGCTCGAGATGCAGGTTGAAAAGTCGCTCGAGAATTTCACTTTGCAGGTGAGCCTTTGCGCAGGCATGGGCGCAGTTGGATTGCTGGGAGCCTCTGGCGCGGGAAAATCGATGACGCTGCGCATGATCGCCGGCGTGGCTGCTCCGGATGGCGGGCGAATTATTCTCAATGGCCGCGTTCTTTATGACAGCGCGACGAAGCGCAACATTCCTTCCGCCAAGCGAAGAATCGGCGTCGTCTTTCAGGACTACGCGCTCTTTCCGCATAAGACGGTTGCGGAAAATGTCGGCTTCGGGTTGAGCGCATTGCCTGAGCAAGAGCGCCGCGCGCGCGTCGACCGGCAACTCAATCTGATGCACATCGCCGAATTGGCGAATCTCTATCCAAGAGAAATTTCAGGTGGAGAGCGGCAGCGCGTGGCCATCGCGCGATGCATGGCGATCGAGCCGGATGCGCTGCTGCTCGATGAACCTTTCGCGGCGCTGGACCCGTATCTGCGGCGGCAGATGGAAGAGCAGCTTCGCGAGACGCTCACCAACTATAACGGCGTGGTAATCTTTGTAACTCATGACATGGAAGAGGCATTCCGCTTCTGCACTGATCTGCTGGTGCTCGACAATGGCCGCGTGATCGCAAGCGGGCCGAAGCATGAGCTCTTCGAGCGGCCTCGCACCGTGGTTGCCGCGCGGCTCACCGGCTGCAAGAACATCGCTTCTGCTCGCCGCGTCGCTGCGGATCGAATCGCCGTGGATGCATGGAATTGCCAGCTAAAGTCGGTGGCTCCGGTCTCCAGCGAGCTTACTCACGTTGGCTTCCGTTCGCATCAAATCAAATTTCAGCAAGCCGCTGAGGTCGAGAACACGTTTTCTTGCTGGCTAGTGACGAGCAGCGAAGCGCCGCATGAGATGACGCTTTACCTGCGCTTGCACGCCGCGCCACTCGCGGGAGAACCGCCTCACCTCCAAGCCGACGTACCCAAAGAACTTTGGCGCCAGTTGAACACGCAGCCTCAGCCGTGGCGGATTACGCTCGATCCGGCTCGGCTGCTGCTTCTTGAGGGATAAGGAATCAGCTCCAACCGTCCGCGCTTGCTCATCAGGACTTCACAGCTTCACCAGAAAGCGAAGCATCAGGTTCGGAGAGCGGGCCGGAGTCCTCATTTACGACGCTGGCGAGAGCCGCTCCCACTCGCGTCTCCACGGCCAGAGCCACTGCCTTTGCCGTAGCCATGCGATTTTGAACCGCCTCGAGCGCAACCGGGTCATCGCTGGATCGCCTGAGAGCGGCCTCGAATTTCTGGTCAATCGTAACCGGACGCTCGCCGCTCATCAATTTGTCCGCGAGATAGATGACCGCGCTCTCGTCGAGGCGGCCGTCGAAATCCAGATCAGTATGCGAGCTAACGACCGTTGCAACCTGCGGGAAATCCATCGATCTCAAAATCGTCGCGCCCACGCTGGCGTGCTCCGGCTGGCCTTTGGCCAGATCGTGCAGCAGTGCCCCAGCCAGCACCAAATCCTCATTGAGTGCGACGCCGCCGTGGACCAGTGCAAACGCGATTCGTTGCGCCACCTCGGCCACCAGACGCGAGTGGCGAACGATAGCCGGCTCAACAGAGTGGTCAGCAAGAATTGCTTCGCACTCGGCGCGTGTGGGAATTTTGTTCCTCGCCATGATCTCCGTCAACTGCCCACGCTCTCCATCACAATCAGTGTAAACGGAAGACCGTAGCTCCAACTCGGTAGCTTTTCCGCAAGCCGCCCAAACTCATTTACGAAATAACTTGGCAGATGCGATAAGCGTTTTCGTGTGATAGATTTGCCGTGTGGAGTTAGTGGAGAGTTCATGCGAATGTTATGCGTTGTCGCATTGCTCGTAGTTTCGAGCGGAAGCTTTTCCAGCGGGCAGCAAACCGGTCCTTCCGCGCCATCTCCGTTGCCGGATGCGCAGCCGGCACACGTGAAGGTATATGCCATTGGCCCGGGAATAACGGCTCCGGAGCTTCTGCCACTTAACCCGACCCCGATTCCCACCGGAAAGTGCAAGAACAAGCAAGATGGCATCGTCATTCTCTCTGTCATCGTGGATGCGACAGGCCAGCCACGTAACCTCATGTTCTTTCATCCGGTGGGCACGGACCTGGACAAGTTTGCCCTCCAAATTGCCGCAGCGGATCGATTCAAGCCCGGAACAAGCGATGGCGCACCGATCGCCGTCGCGCAGTTGCTGGACGTTATCATGCAATCCTGCATTGATGAGAAAAAAGATGATGCTGGCAAGAAAACCTATCAGTTGCGGCTACTATCCCAGCCGGTGCAGAAGTTCGCGCCCCTCCCACAGCCACCGGAGGAAGCTGTCCTTTCATCTGCCAGTTCAAATCTTAACGATCCCGATAGCGCTGCTGTTCACGACTTTCGTGTCGGAAGCGGAGTCAGCGCTCCGGTTCTTCTTATGTCTGCTGAGGCGGAGTTCAGCAAAGATGCGCGAAGGGCAAAATACGAGGGAACATGCATGATCTCGCTAGTTGTCGATGCGCACGGGATGCCGCAGAATGTGCATGTTGATAGACCTCTGGACTATGGATTGAGCGAAAACTCCATTGAGGCAGTCAACAAATATCGATTCAAGCCAGCCATGAAAAACGGCCAGCCTGTTCCGGTCAGGATTGATGTAGAGGTGAACTTCCATCTTTACTAGCGATCGCGCTGAGTCGTAAAACGCCCTGAAGGGTAGCCCAACCAAAGAATGTCCGAATATGCGCGCCAGGAGAGCTCTCGCCCCGAAACGCCCGCCACGATAAACTGCAAATGAGGAAGCAGTTTTTGAGCGATACAGAACCAGTAGCGCGGGTGGACGCGGCCGAGGCTGCCGCCGAGGTGCAGTTGGGCGTGACATCCGGCGTCTCTCATGCCTGGAGGGCGCTGCGCCATCGCAATTTCCGGCTATTTTTTGGCGGCCAAACCATATCACTCATCGGCACGTGGATGACGCGCGTAGCCACCGGCTGGCTGGTTTACAGGCTTACCGGCTCGGCACTATTGCTCGGCACGGTCAGCTTTGCCGGACAGATTCCCACCTTTCTGCTTGCACCCTTTGCCGGCGTGTGGGTAGACCGTCTCGATCGCCGGCAGGTGCTGGTGTGGACCCAGGCCTTATCCATGGTCCAGTCGCTGGCCCTGGCCGCGTTGACGCTTACCGGCCACATCACGATTCCGCTGTTGCTGGCCTTGAGTGTGATGCAAGGTATGGTCAACGCATTCGACATGCCGGGGCGCCAGTCCTTCATGATCAAGATGGTGGACGACAAGCGCGACTTGCAGAATGCCATCGCCATCAACTCGTCAATGGTCAACATGGCGCGGCTCATCGGCCCGTCGCTGGCCGGAATGTTGATCGCGGTCTCCAGCGAGGGATGGTGCTTCCTGATCGACGGCATCAGCTACACCGCCGTCATTGCCTCGCTGCTCATGATGCGCGTTCATACAGATGTGATCGAGCGCAAGACCACCTCTATGCTTACCGAGTTGGCCGCCGGCTGGACTTACGTCTCGGAGTTTCTGCCCATCCGCACGATTCTGATGCTCTTTGCCGTTGTGAGCCTGATGGGAATGCCGTTTGTGGTGCTGATGCCCATCTTTGCCGCGCGGGTGTTGCACGGCGGGCCGCATACGCTGGGATTTCTGATGGGCTCGATGGGGCTGGGCGCGCTGATCTCGGCGCTTTCTCTGGCGGCGCGCAGGAACGTGCGCGGACTGGTGAGGATGATTCCCATCGCCGCCGCGGTCTTCGGCCTGGGACTGGTCGGCTTTGGACTCTCGCACTTCTTCTGGCTCTCGATGGCGATGGTATTCATCGCCGGCATGGGCATGATGCAGGGCATGGCCGCCAGCAACACCGTCATCCAGACCATTGTCACTGACGACAAGCGCGGCCGCGTGATGAGTTACTATACGATGGCCTTCATGGGCATGGCGCCCTTTGGCAGCCTGCTGGCCGGGACCATGGCGCACAAGTTTGGCGCTCCGTGGACGGTGATGATGAACGGCGCGGTGGTTCTGCTGGGCGCGGCATGGTTTGCAACGCGGCTGCCTGCGCTGCGGCGCCAGATTCGACCCATCTACCAGGAGATGGGCATTCTGCCGGCTGAGGAAGGAATACAGCAGTGAGCGAAGAGAAATCAATTCTCAAACTTGATGCACGCCACACAGCCATCGTGGTGATCGATCTGCAAAAAGGAATCGCAGGGAGGCCGGGCGCGCCGTATCCGCCGAAGGCCGTGGTGGCGAACTGCGCTCGAATTTTGGCCGCGGCCCGCGCCGCCGGAACACAGCCGGTGCTCATCCATGTGGGCGGCGCTTCCGATGGAGCCGACCGGCTGCACACCACAACCGATCAGGCGTGGAAGTTGACTGGCCCAATGACGCCCGATTGGAGCGAGTTGATTCCGGAACTCGGCCAACAGCCCGGCGATGTTGTAATTTTGAAACGCCAGTGGGGCGCGTTCTACGGCACCGATCTCGACCTGCAACTGCGCCGCCGCGGACTGACCACCATTGTCCTTTGCGGCATCGCCACCGAGTTTGGCGTGGAGAGCACAGCACGTGATGGCTATGAGCACGGCTATGAACTCATCTTCGCTGAGGATGCGATGACCGGCGTGACGGCCGAAAGCCACTTGAATAGCGTGGAGCGCATCTTTCCTCGCCTGGGCCGCGTCCGCTCCACAGAAGAGATTGTTGTGGCTCTCAACTGTTGATAGCTACCTTGCGCATCTTCCCGGGCCAAGTAGACTTTGTGCATACTCGCACTCACCACTCTTCGAAAACAACTTTTCCATCGCTCCCAACCACTGAGTGCTTGCGGAAGTTTTCGTCCTCGCGCCTTGGAAAGTCGTTGCGGAAGTGAGCGCCGCGGCTTTCGGTGCGAGCGAGCGCCGACGCCAGAATGACGTGCGCTATGCGGCTCATCGCAAGAGCCTCAGCCAGCCGACGGCTTTGCTTACCGTGCCCGATCCGCGCCAGATCCGCAGCGCAATCTTCTTGCGCGGCAAAGCCCTGCCGCAACGTTTGCTCGTCGCGCAGCAGCCCGGCGTAGGACCACATGGAGGCTTGCAGCCTGGCAATGATCTCTTCCAGTCGAGTCTCTTCATCACTGGTAAGCGGCTCAGATTGCGGCATCGGCGCCTCGGCAAGCTGTCCATGCGGCAAGCCGTCGTCGAGCATCGACTGCGCGGCGCGAGCGCCGAAGACAAGTCCTTCGAGCAGTGAATTCGAGGCCAGCCTATTCGCGCCGTGAACGCCGGTGCAGGCAGCTTCGCCCGCAGCGTAGAGGCCGGACAAATTGGTGCGACCTGCCAGGTCGGTTCGGATGCCGCCCATCAGGTAATGCGCAGCCGGACGCACGGGGATCAGATCGCGGCTGAGGTCGAGGCCGTACTTCGCCAGGAACGCGCTGATGCCGGGAAAGCGATGGTGCAGGTCGATGCCCTTCACGGAGCGCATGTCCAGATGCACCACGCGGAATTCACCGGGCGCGGAACCCATACCTTCGCGTGTGATGGCGCGGGCCACCACGTCGCGCGGAGCGAGTTCCAACAGCGGATGATACCGGTCCATGAAGCGCTCGCCGCGATCGTTCCGCAGAATCGCGCCCTCGCCGCGCAGAGCCTCGGAAAGCAAAAAGCGCGGCGCGCCCGGGAACGAAAACGCAGTGGGGTGGAATTGATAGAACTCCATATCAGCCAGCGCGGCGCTGGCTTGTGCGGCCAGCGCGATTCCGTCGCCGGTGGCGACGGCGGGATTAGTGGTGTCGGAGTAAACTTGGCCCGCACCGCCAGCGGCAATCAGTACGGAGCGGGCGCTGACGCGATTCGTGTGGTGCTCGCGGTCCAACAGATCAGAGGCAATCACGCGGCCGTCGGCGACAACCAATCCGGTGACCGTAGTCCACTCAGCAAAGCGGATGCGCTTGTGGGCCAGCGCAAAGGCCGCCAGCGAGCGGCTGATTTCTGCTCCCGTGGCGTCGCCATTGGCGTGCAGTATGCGGGCCAGGGAGTGCGCACCTTCGCGAGTGCGAAGCAACTCGCCGGCCTTATCGCCACCCGCGCGGTCAAAGTTCGCGCCCCACTCAATCAGCTCGGCCACGCGCACTGGGCCCTCGGCCACGAGGACCTCGGCTGCGGGACGATAGACCAGCCCATCGCCAGCGTTCACCGTATCTTCCAGATGCAGCGCGATGTCCTGGTCGCCCTCCATGGCGACCGCGATGCCGCCTTGCGCATAGTGGGTATTGGACTCCGCCACTGACTCCTTGGTGACCACCAGGACATCGCCGTGGCGCGCCAACTCAACCGCCGCACGCAGTCCGGCCACACCCGCACCCATCACTAAAAAATCCATTTGAGATGACTCTTTCATTAACGTTCAGGCTACCATTGAAAGCTGGAAGCGAGATATTTCCTGCCTTCACGCAACTCTTTTCCCAATCCCGTGTATAACCACTCAGGAGCGAGACAGGCTGGCAGCTCGAAAGCGCGGGATTGCTATTGCCGATGATTGAGCCTTGCTGCTAGAGTCAAATCGGTTCATTAAGGATTGACTGCAACCCCGGCGTCGTGAAGGAGTTTCAGAAGCGGATTCAAAACCCTTACGGCAGATGCTGTTGCCAGAGTTTTCCGAACGGCAGCAGAGCGCAGCACGCAATATAGGCAACCGCAGATACCTCAGGAGGGGTTATATATGCGAGGACTCAAAACTCTACTCGGAGCGGCAGTAGTGCTTGCTGGACTGGCCATTGTGCCGGCAGCGAAAGCGCAGATTGCCATCGAAATCGGCGTCCCACCCGTCTGTCAGTGGGGCTATTATGAAGCTCCGCCTTACGCTTGCGCGCCCTATGGCTTTTACGGACCGGGGTATTTCTACAACGGCATCTTTCTCGGCGTAGGCCCATGGGCCGGCTGGGGTTACGGCCATGGTTGGGGCTACCATCGCTTCCATGGTGAGGGCGGCGGCCGCTATCACGGACGCGGCGGCTGGGAGGCCGAGCACGGCCATTATGCTCACGGCTACGATGATCGCGGCCACGGTGGACCGCACGGCGGAGACGCCTACGGTGGACCTCGCGGCGGTGGTGGACCTCACGGTGGCGAAGCGCATGGCGGGCCTCACGGTGGTGGAGCACCCCATGGCGGCGGAGCGCCTCATGGTGGTGGAGCACCCCATGGCGGCGGAGCGCCTCATGGTGGTGGAGCACCCCATGGCGGCGGAGAGCCTCACGGCGGCGGAGCGCCTCATGGTGGCGGCGGGCATGATCACCGGTAACCAATAGCCGCGAAATCAGGCGGCGGGGAGCACAAGAAGCGGCGGGGCTTGATGGCTCCGCCGCTTTTCACTTGTGTGCGCCCAGCATGGGCGCGTTCTTACGGGTGCGAGTCCCGTCGTAAGCTGGTCACAGTAAACGAAGTGAAGCGCAACTGCATGAGGGTGACCGAGTGTGGGGAGGAAGCGTGGATCGAAACTGCG
>Ga0255350_1000275_pt1 | contig 19898 bp, 15 predicted proteins | sample HBST25r1metaG_FD_186028 | JGI IMG/M metagenome (GOLD analysis project Ga0255350, IMG submission 186028) | Peat soil microbial communities from Stordalen Mire, Sweden - H.B.S.T-25.r1 | ecosystem: Environmental > Terrestrial > Soil > Wetlands > Peat | place: Sweden: Norrbotten County, Stordalen...
GAATACGACTATCCACTAACGGCTGTGGTGACGACGGCGCATGCGGGAGCGCTTCCAGGAGAGCACTCATTTGCTTCAGTCTCGCCGGAGAACGTGGTCTTGACCGCGGTGAAAAAGGCGGAAGACGCCGATGGGCTGATTTTCCGCGCCTACGAGTGGGCAGGGAAGAGCGCGACGGCCGAGTTCCACGTACCGCCGGGCGCAACCAGCGCCACTGTGACCAACCTGATGGAGAAACCCGAGGGCAGCTCTCTTGCAGTGACCGGGGACGTGGTGAAGGTCCCCATTCATCCCTACGAGATCCTGACCATCCGGGTGGATTACGAAAAGATAGGGAACAGGGAATAGGGAACACTGGACATGGAACAGTGGACAGTGAACAGTGCGGAATCTGGTAATTTGCTGCGGTGCGCAACCGGAAAATTGAAGGCTAGAAGCTAGAAGCTGGCCTTTCGTGCATCAGGCTAGAGGCTGCGAGCGGATGGCTGAAGGCCGGCCACTGACCACTGACCACTGTTCACTTTCCACGGTTCGCTGTTAATCTGAAAGCAGCAAGGAGACCCCGCCATGAGCATTACTTCCCCGTTCCTCGTTGTCCCTGTCATCGTCATTGTTTTCTTTGCGTCGATCCTGTTTGCCACCAGCAGCAAAGAAGACGGGCACTCGAGCCACTGATCCCTGGAACCGGTTCCGGGAACAATTTGCCGGCCCTGAGCGTAGTAAAGAGCGAGAGGTTGGTCACTATGAATCGGAATTTGACGCCAAACCTGCCGTGGAACACGATGCGCAATGCTTCAACCCTGCTCGCCGCTGCTGCCTTCGCGATTGGGATTGCCGGCTGCAGAGTGCAAGTGGACAAGGGTGAAGGGGGCGCCGACAAGAATGTCCAGGTGGATACGCCCTTCGGCGGCGTGCATGTGAATACCAACCAGACGAGTGCGGCCGATCTCGGTCTGCCAACCTACCCTGGCGCGCAAACCGTTACCGACGATGGCAAGCACAATTCTGCTGACGTCCACCTTGGTTTTGGACAGTGGGAGTTGCGTGTGAAGGTCGTCAACTACAGCACTCCCGATTCACGAGACAAGGTAACGGCGTTCTATAAGAAAGCGCTTGAGCGTTATGGTGAGGTGATTACCTGCCAGGGCAACACCCCGGTGGGCACACCGGTTGCCACTTCGGAAGGTCTTACCTGTGCCGATGACAAAGAGAATACCGGCACGGTTCAGATCGATCGCGGCGATTATGGCTCGAGCAAGAACGGGCTTGAGTTGAAGGCGGGGTCCAAGCGCCACCAGCACATTGTCGGCTTTGAGAAGGACGACAATGGCCAGACCCGATTTGAGCTCGTGGCACTCGATCTTCCGGTGGGCTCGGACAAGGGCGGCGACTGAGAGCGGAGCGGCGGTTAACTCGAATTCCCATGCAAGGGTACTCGCTCAGTGAGCGGTCGCCGTGGCGCCGCAGGTCGAGAGAATTCTGCTACACTTGTTGAAGCGTAATCAAGGGGTTAAACGCGCCAGGCCGCGCCCAACGATACGCGTCCGCAACCCATGTTCGGGGAGTGGCTCAGCCTGGTAGAGCACCTGGTTCGGGACCAGGGGGTCGGAGGTTCAAATCCTCTCTCCCCGACCATTAAATTCAGCAATATCAATTGATTAGCGAAGACCCCATTTCCGGCCAATCCGGAACTTGGGTCCATTTAGCTTTTCACAGGTTTCGAATCGCTTTTCGACCGCTTTTACCGCAGTAGAAGGTGATTTTTCGTTCTGGACAATGCGCATAGAGCGATCACCCGGAGCGCCTAAGGTTTGAAATATCCCTCTTCTGCCATACGTATGCCCATCTGCTTGTACATCCCTGGATCGCGCGGTTGCCAAGTCGCCAGGCCGTCGACATAACGGTTGTACATGCAAAATGCAGCCGCGATCAGCACAGTGTCGTGAATATCGGCATCCGTCGCTCCGTGCTTTCTTGCAGTCTCAACGAACTCCTTTGTGACGTTCTTGCCGTCAATCTGAACCTGTTCTGCGATGGCGAGGAGAGCTTTCAACTTGTCGGAAATCGGGGCAGTTCTGAAATCCGCGCAAACCGCGTCCACGAGACTGGCGTTCCCACCGTTCAAGTGCGCTGCTGCCGCGCCATGGCTTGTCTGGCAGAAATAGCAGGTGTTGCGCGAGGAAACGAAGGACGCAATGAGCTCGCGGTCGCGCGAACTGAATCCCTCGTTTCCTGAAGTATGCAACAACACATGCGCCAGTTCGCGCATGGGCCCGGCCGTTTGAGGCCGAAATGCGAAGCCGGCCGTGATGCCGGGCAAGTTTTCAGGCAGATCAATGTGCGGCATGGCTATTCCTCCAGAGAAAGTGGGTTGCGTGCAGTGATTTCTTCCAGCTCCAATGCGGCGGGTTTGCGGTCGCTGCGCAGCAGCAGGCTGATCGCGGCTGCTGCAAATGCTACCACCGCGAGGCCAACGATAAACCGCGGCTCATAGGAACCTGCACGGTCATACAGGTGCCCAATGACCACGGGCCCAGTGCCGCCCCCAATCGCATACGCGGTCCAGGTAAGTCCGTACAGCACGGAGAAATGCTTGCGCCCGAAATAGCGTGCGAGCAAATAAGGCGCCACGTCCGCCTCACTGCCTAGGCCGATGCCCAGCAGTGCCGCACCCAAAAGCGCTACGGCGGTTGTGCTCGCGAACCCGAGAATCAATGTGCCGAGGGCGGCGAGCATGAGGATGAAAGTCTGCATGCGCTGCGGGGAGAACCGGTCGATCAGATAGCCAACACACAGGCGGCCGATGATCCCAGAGCCACCGCGCACTGAGAGCGCAAGAGCCGCGCTGTGTGCGGTGACTCCATGCTCGGTCAAGATTGTCGCCATGTTTGTAACGAGGCCATTCTCGCTGAAAGCGGAGAGCGCAGTGATCGCGGCCAGAACCCAGAACGCAACCTTGCCTAGAGCCGCGCCAACGGTGACTCCGGATGCGGGGATTGGATCTCCATAGACGGCATCGGCAGTCCGGTTGCGCACGAGCAGAGCTGTCAAGGGAAAGCCAAGCAGCGCGATGCCCCCCAGCAAGAGATAGGCGCTTCGCCATCCATGATGCTCGATGGTCCATTGCGTCGCCGGAGGTATGAGGATGGAGCCGATACCACTGCCGGTCAGGATCAGCGCGAGCGCAAAGCCTCTGCGCTTGTGAAACCAGGTGAGCATTGTGCGCGTATAGGCAAACTGCGCAGTCCCATTCGCAACCAGCCCCAGCACAAAGAAGGTGAGATAGAATTGCGCGATATTGGGTCCGAGTCTGCTGAGCGATGCGAGCGCAAGAGCAAAGATCAGGATCGAAGGGAGGATGATGCGTCTCGGCGCAAAGCGATCGAGCAGCATCCCGATTCCCGGTGAGACGAAGGCGACCGTGATGGCCGCAAGGGCAAATGTTCCGCCAATCGCCTCGCGTCGCCAGCCGAATGCCGCGTGCAAGGGGCTCAGGAAGAGGCTGAATGTGTAGGGCACGATGGGAGCAAAGCTGGTCATCACTCCGACAAAAGCGGCAGCGGCGACACCCCATCCGGCATAGTGGATCGAGCTCTCGTCGGCAGACCTGGGATTAAGGTGTTCTGTCATCCCTCGCCAGGTCCCGGTTGTGGATTGGCTTCGACCTCAGCAAGAAACACGTGACGATCGTCGACGTTAGCCATGGCTCTTGACCTCATTCGCATAGACCGCGAGCAGATCCTGCGATGGCAGCCCGAACGCATTCACCACCCGATTGAAACAAGCGAACAGCGCGGTCAAGTGGATCGTCTCCGCAATTTGCAAATCGCTCCACCCGGCGGCACGCAACTCTTCGATATCGGCCGGCCGAATGGCCTGCGAATTCTCTGTGACCTTGCGGGCGAAGTCGAGCAATGCCCGCTGCGGCGGAGTAATCGCGTCCGAATCAAGACGGCACACCACGACAGCTTCAAGTGCTTCAGCCGAGCCGCCGTGGGCGCGAAAAGAGAGGCCGTGACTGTCTGTGCAGTAGGCGCAATTGTTTTGCGCGGACACGAATGCCGAGACCATCTCCTTATGGCGTCGGTCGAGCGCGCCATCCGCAAATAGCATTGACTGCGCAAGCCCCATCATGTGCTCCAGCAGAGGTGGATGGGTTGCGAAGCACTTAAGTATGCCGGGGACCTGCGGACGGCCGAAGTCGTTACGGAATTGCGCGTAAAGACGCGCGACTTCATGCGATGCAGTTTGCTCGGTAATCACAGAGAGATTCGCGGCCTCTATCGGCCGCGATGCACCGCTCTCCGCAAGTATCTGATGCTCGGGCGTCGTCATTGGCTCTAGAACTCCAGGCGCGTCGCGAATTGGAAGGCACGAGGGCCGCCCGACCCGAAGAAGCCCCCGGCCACGCTCGCCGCAGAGAAAAAATTGGTTTGAACCGGAGTACCCGCCTGGTAGGGGCCTATGGAAATGTTGCGCCCGGAGAAGTTCGTATTGTAGTTGCCACGTATGTTGACCTGGTTGGCAAGGTTGAACCCCTCACCGATCAGGCCGAGCGAGAGGTGGTCACCAAACTTGAACTGCTTGCGCAGCCGCAGATCGAAGGAACTGAATGGACTGGAGAAGTTGATGTGCGCCGGGACGACGTCAATTGGACCTCCGGCCTGGCAAGGGTATGCGCCCGGGCATGCGGGCAATGCATTCCACTTGGCGATCAGGACATTTAACTGATCGCTATTTTTTACCTCGCGGCCAAGCGCATTGCGCGGCAGCAGTGGAAGGCGCGCGCCGCTGGCCCCGTTGACTGCGGTGCTGGGCAGATATGTGTCAGCGGGAACACCCGAGCCGAACGTATAGATGGGCGCAATGGAGAATCCGTACGGGAGCTGAGCCTCTCCGTAGAAAGTCAGGCGTTGGTGTTCATCTGTAAGCGCGTAGCCTTTTTCCTTGCGCAGGCCCGTTGTGCCCTCGGCAAGATTCACCTGTTCGTCGGCATTATTATTTGTGAGCTGATCGTCGTCAGAGTAGTCAAACGTCTTTGACAGCGTGTAGCTGACGTTGTATTGGTATCCGATTTTGCCAAGCTTAGACTCGCGATGCGCGAGGCTGGCCAGAAGTCCGTCGTACCAGCTCTTGGCGCCCGAAGTGATCAGCGTGATGTTGTCGGAGATCGCAGTGACCGGGTCGGAAATCGTGCAGGGAACATTGTCGCCGGGGCAACTGATGTCCGGCGAGGTGGAGTTAGTGGTGCGGAGCAGGCTGCCAATCAACTGACGCTCTGCGAAAACATGAAGCCCGTCTGCGCTCATCAACCATTTGCCGCCAGCCTCCTGTTGAAGACCGAAGGAGAATTGCTGAACGAGAGGATGGTGCGAATCCGGGCCCATCGCAATGATGCCAACGCCACCCGTCTGGCTGGGGCCGCTGAACGCGTTGGCGATGGTCGGGCTTCCCGGAGCGAACATGGCTCCGGGCGCAAAGCACAAGTCGAGACTGGGCGGCGCCGGCACTCCCGGAAGCACACAACTGGAGCCTGCATATTGTGTAACAGCGAGGGCGCGATCATTCTGCACGCGCTCCTCGGCGCCAGTCTCGAGAATGATGCGGTCATAATAGATTCCATAGCCGCCGCGAATTGCCGTCTTTCCATGACCGAATGGATCCCAAGTGAAGCCAACGCGGGGGCCAAAGTCCTTGGTGTCGGGGTTCTTCTTCAGATCGATGACGTTGGCCATCCAGACGCACGGCTGGCTTGGTATGCTGGTCAAATTCGGGCATGGATTATGGTCGCTGCTGGTTCCCGTCAAATCGGAGTCGTATTCCCAGCGCAGGCCGAGATTGAACGTCAAGTTGGGAAGTGCGCGCCAGTCATCTTGCGCGAAAAATGCCAGGTACGTATCGCCCACTTGCGGAATTGGAACAGGAACCACCGGTGCGGTGCTGTGAATGCCGACGGCAACCGGGATGTCGAGATCGTTAATCACTCCATCGCCGTTCAAATCGGCAAAGCCAAAGTCAGAGACCAGAATCTCGGTTCCGTTTCCAAACGGATTGATAATGCCATGCGCGGTATAGTGCTGAAACTCTCCGCCAACTCGAAGCGCATGATTCCCGAATGCCAGGGCCAGGCTGTCGCGCACCTGGGAGCGATTTAGAAACGTACTCTGCGGCAAATTGAAGTTAGCGCCGTCAGCGAGGTCGGGAAAGATCAACTCGCTTCCGAGGTTCAAGGACGGATCTGTCAGCGAAGCGTCCTGCGGAAATGGTGGAATGTTGTTAAAGAAGTTGTCGAAATGATACGACAATTCATTGGTGCGGCTCGGGCTGAAGACACTCGTCCATGCGGCCTCAATCGAATTAAACCGATTCAGGGCGTTTTGCCGTTCCGCCGCCGTACTGAGCGGCGTAGTCGACGAGGCGGTGGCTTGCGCCGTATCCGTGGAGCGATTGAAGCTGTATCGTCCGCTCAGGGTATTGGCGTCATTCAAATGGTAGTCAACACGATTGGAGAGAAGAAAATCGCGAAGTGGCGTTGCGGCTGCGGTGTGACTAATGGTGTCTGTCGTAAAGTTGCGCGTGCCGGTTTGAATGTTCGCGTTCTGGTCGCGGAATTCAGCGGAGGAAAACCACCAGAACTTGTCTTTCTGGATAGGCCCTCCAAAGGACCCTCCGTACTGTTCCCGATCGAATGGAGGTTTTGCCTGGCCAGCGTCGAAAGTTGCCGGAAGCGCCTGCAAATTGCGATTCCTTTCAAACATGAAGGCCGATCCATGAAACGCATTGGTTCCGGATCGCGTAATGATGTTGATGATGCTGTTGCCCGAGCGGCCGACCTCCGCGGTGAAGCGTGCCGTAGCAATTTGAAATTCGCCGATTGAATCTTCCGGCAAGTTTGACAGAGTTCCACCGACAACTTCGTCGTTGTTGTCGCCACCGTCAATCGTGACATTGCCGCCGCGGCCAAAGCCGCCGGCAGAGCTCACCTCCAGCGTGTTGGTTTTTGTGGGGTCAAAGGTCGGCGCCGGCCGATTGCCGGGGAGGAGATAGGCGAGTTCCAGAAAATTCCTGCCATTCAGTGGAATATTCTCAATGGTCGCCGAGGTGATCTGCCCTTGCAGCATTGACTGTGTCAAATCGACACTGGTGCTGGTTGCATTCACGTCCACGGTGCTCGTCTGGGCTGCCAGATTGAATGTTGTGTCGAGTGTGACCGCTTTCCCCGCATTGATCTGGACGCTCGCGTAACGAACATCCGAGAAGCCATTGGCGCCCAATACAACCGTGTAGCTGCCGGGCGCCAGGTCGGGAATTGTGAATGAACCGTCGGAGTTAGAGGCGCTAACCCGCGTCGTCCCCCTCTGGTCGTCGGTAATCGTGATGCGCGCGCCCTTTACTACTCGCCCGTTAGGGTCTTTGACAATTCCGTCAATCGATCCGGTTGGAACTTGGCTGTGCACCGAAAGAGCAAGTGCAAGCGAGCACAGAACTAGGGAGAAGCATGACTTGATATGCACCAGTGGACCTCCGAGATACCAGTAGTTTGTCCGCTAAGAAAAGGTTGGGTTGGCGTCGCGGCCTTTGCGAAGCTGTCAGGACATGCAAATGCTACGCACCTGCGCATTATTCGTCTTCAAACCTTCGATGGAGAAATGCCTCAACCTATCGCTTCCGGCGCACACGGTGTATGCTTCATTTCGTTGCGCAGAATGCGAGCAATTGTCAGCACGATGCAGGAGAACAGTGATGCCTCATATCAATTTGCCGGAAGGACTGCAGGGAATCCGGAGCGCAATGGCGTTTCGCCCCGAAATCGCCAAGCCTCTTAACGAACTCGCCGAGGCACTCCTGCACGCACCAAATTCATTGCCGCAGGGCGACCGCGAACTGATCGCGACCTACGTCTCATATCTCAATGATTGCTACTTCTGCCAAACCGTTCACGGCTCCATCGCGGCCGCCTGCCTCAACGACGACCATGATCTTGTGAAGCGAGTCAAGGCCGACTTCCGCGCTTCTGAAATTTCCGACAAGCTGAAGGCCCTGCTGGTGATTGCGGCAAAGGTACAAAAAAGTGGCAAGAACGTGACGACTGCCGACGTGGAGGCTGCGCGTGCGCAGGGCGCAACCGACCTGGAAATCCACGATACAGTACTCATCGCCGCGGCATTCTGCATGTACAACCGCTACGTGGATGGTCTGGACACCTGGCAACCCCACGATGAAGCACTCTACCGCGAGCGCGGCAAGAAGACAGCCCGTGAAGGCTACGTGAGCATGAGCCGTGAGTATCTCCCCGGCGGCATAGATAAGGCTTGAACATTAGCTCGAGCGCGTGCCTTCTTTGCTGCGCCGTGAGGCCTTTATTCACTCTTTGTTCTTACGCGTGAACTAGCGGCCAACCACCTCGACGAGCTGACTATCCGGGATCGTCCTGGCAACCGATCCTTTCTGGGTGAACTTGCTCGCTGCGTTGTCCCAGTGCAAGTCGGTGATGTGGAAGTCGCCCTTCTCGTACGCGTATGTCTTGCCGTCGTCGTTGTAGAGGGTGAAGTCTCCATCAGCGCCGGGGTAGACCTTGATCTTTTCCAGATACTGCTTCTGCTCCGTGGTTAGAATCGGCTTGCCGAGTGGAATGATGGAGCCGGCACGAACGAAGAGCGGAACCGTATCGATAGGCGCGCTGGCGGTGATTGTCTGGCCGCCTTTGTAGCGTTCATTTGTCCAGTAGTTGTACCAGTCGGCCCCGCTGGGCAAACAGACGGTGCGGCTGGTCGCTCCCTGGTCCGTCACCGAGGCTACGACGAGCGCGGGCCCAGACAAGTACTGATCGCCGATTGCGGGGACATTGGGGTCGCCAGGAAAATCCATGAAGAGCGCACACATGTACGGTGCTCCGGTTTGGTTGGTCGAATAGGCAAGTGAATAGAGGAAGAGGGGATATACGTTGTAGTCGCGGAAGCCGGAGCCGACAAAGAAGTCGTCCTTTGCCGGGTCGATGTTTCGCGAAGTGGACGCGACTCTGAACAGTCCCGTTTTTGAGCCAAGCTGACGCGGCGAGCAGTTTTTGTCTTATGTAGTTTGTCGCCTGCTTGGAGGGAAGCGCTAGCGGCTCCGAGAACGCACCATAGGAGTCGATCTCATTAAGCGCCCTGCCGGTTATGCAGCTGGGGATGATCTTGTCGTTCGGGTGCGGGCCGGAAGATCCGCACCACTCAGATGACTGGGCCTCAAGCGAATGTTTCCGGCCAGGGGGCCGGAGGCTTGAACCCTTTCTACCCTGGCCGGCTTGAAAAAGATCTGGGGAAACTGATCTCCTCTACCGAGGGACAAACCTCTCGTTGTTCATCGTCGCGACGTGCTGGAACTCAGAATGTGCGAGAACCTTCACTCAGCACCGCTACTTCCAGCGCCGCTAGGCCTTGCTTATGGATGCCGAGTCTTGTTGCGGCAGCCTCTGAAAGATCAAAGTCGCGGCCTTTGAGCCAGGGGCCCCGATCGTTGATGCGCACGACGACCGAACGGCCAGTCGTTGGTACGGTCAGCTTGACGATGCTGCCAAGCGGCAGGCTCTTGTTGGCTGCGGTCAGCTTATTCTTGTCGAAATGCTCACCATTCGCCGTTAGTCTGTTCTGAAACTTCTGGCCATACCATGAGGCAATCATCAATTGCTTTGCGGCGATTGATGAGGCGGGGCACGGCTGCTCTGTCGCGCAGGATGTGCTCGCCGAGTGGATGCCTGCGAGCGGCTGTTGCTTTTCAACGGACGACCGTCCGGGACCGAGGAACGAAAGCAGCAACAGGGCGAGACTACTGAAAGTCTTTACGCCCAAATGCAGACTTGCGAGGCCCCCGCAGCAGAATACTGTCGAAAAAGCACGAGATTGGTCATGCATATGGCACTACCTCCAGGGTCATGTGCTTGCCCGATTGATTTGGGTTCTTCGATTGGTGAGTCTGATTCGATATTCCGAAGAGAATCATCAGCAGCATTACCGTGAGGGCGAATCAATCTGAACCCGGCCCGTGTGAACAAGTCTGAATCTAGGCCAGTGAATCGTCGCGAGCAATGCGGCTTTGGCTGCACGGGGGCCTCCCATTCAGTGCTCAAAATCATCAAGTTGGTAACTCGGGAAAGGGTTACTAACAGAGCTCTTTTGCTTCGTGAAAAGCTGGATGCGGAGGACCGATTCGAGCCTCTGGACGCGAGACTCTGCCGGATTCTCTGATTCAATCCAATGGTTTGGAATGCCTCTCCTGGAGCCCCAGGCCAAACGCACTTTAGTGCAACCTTGCGACGGGTAGCGTGCGGAATTGGGTGTGGGCGCGGTGAGTTTCGGAAGGGTTTGAAACCCGGCGCGCAAAAAAATCTTCGCGAAAAGAGAATATCGGTCGGGCGTCGCCGATCATTCAGGGCAAAAGCAGGGGTCCGCGATGGCTGGGACGCTCATCAAACGGACCTCGAGCGCACTGAGCACCGCAAGCGTCTATGCCAAGAGCCCCGTCGATTACTGAATGGGAATCAAGATCCGCAGTGAGTGCATCGGTGCTGCACCGACCGTCTGTGCGCTCTTGCGCCGGGACTCACGTGATCGCTCGCCGGAAGTGTGAGGATCAGAGCAGAGAGGAGTGACCTTGGGAATACGGAGAGCAACAAGTTTCGGCAGGTGGACAGGCCGGCTGATGCAAATCCATTACTTTAGTAACGAAGAACTACATTGAAATCTAGAGGATACGGCCGCAGCGAGCAATATTGATCAGGTATACTCGAGACATTATTCCTGGTGGTTTCTTTATCCGCCAGACTTGCACTTTTCCGTTATCTGCGTAAGTGGAAAGCCTTGGCTCCGCCGAACCAGCATCGGGGTTGTTTTTAGAAGCGAACCGTTTTTGGTCGCTCGACCGCTGCTGATCAGGCTTATGAAAGGGCAAAGGCATGATGACGCGGAAGGCAGCATCCAGTCTCCTCTATATTGCAATCCTCTCTTTGGCAGGTTGCAGCGGCACCATTGAAAACCTCGTGCAGGCCCCGGCCATCTCATCGGTGGCGGTTTCCTGTGTTTCAACCAGCGTACAGGCGGGTCAATCGAGTCAATGCTCGGCCAAAGTGAACGGCACTGGCAGTTTCAGCCAGGGCGTCACCTGGTCCGCAGCCTCCGGTACGATCACGAGCTCCGGCCTCTATATTGCACCGGCTTCGATGCCCGCATCAGGTTCTGACACCGTAAAAGCGACCTCGACCCAAAACAGCACAAAATATGGAACGGCCAAGATTGCCATCGCCACTACGGCCATTCAGCCCACAATATCCAGCGTCAGCGTGTTGGCAGCGCCGTCTTCCATCACTACCGCGCAAACCTCAACGTGTTCCGCCACTGTTACGGGGACAGGATCGATTAGCAGGGCCGTTACGTGGACAGCGACGGGCGGGACCATCACTGCCGGTGGAGTGTTTACGCCCTCCGGCACTGGAACCGGAAGCTGCACGGCACATCCCGCGCAGGCGGGCTTCACCAATATTTCAGGAACTGCACAGATCGCGGTTTCTTCGCCTTCGGCTACGGCTACCGTCACCGGAGTTGCAGTTGCGGCGATTCCGTCCTCCATTACTACCGCGCAGACTTCAACTTGCTCGGCAACAGTATCAGGAACAGGCACCTTCAGTAATGCCGTTACGTGGACAGCGACGGGCGGAACGATCACGGCAGGCGGAGTGTTTACGCCCTCCGGCATTGGAACCGGAAGCTGCACAGCACATTCCGCGCAGGCTGGCTATACCAACATTTCAGGCTCTGCACAGATCGCGGTTTCTTCGCCTTCGGCAACCGTCACCGGAGTTGCAGTTGCGGCGATTCCATCCTCCATTACTACCGCGCAGACTTCAACTTGCTCGGCAACGGTTTCAGGAACAGGCGGCTTTAGCAACGCTGTAACCTGGACAGCGATGGGCGGAACGATCACGGCAGGCGGAGTCTTCACGCCGTCCGGCACTGGAACGGGAAGCTGCACAGCACATTCCGCACAGGCTGGCTATACCAACATTTCAGGCTCCGCAAACATCACAGTCAGCTCTGCTCCCTTCACAATCACGTCGATCGCGGTGGCGGCAGCGCCTTCCTCCATCACTACCACGCAGACCACAACCTGTGCGGCCACGGTTTCCGGGACAGGAGCCTACAGCTCTACAGTGAATTGGACGGCCACCGGCGGCTCCATTACGTCCGGCGGAGTTTTCACTCCCTCAGGATCGGGGACGGCCAGTTGCACTGCGACCTCGGCCGTGCCGGGATACACGAACATCTCGGGTTCGGCGAATATTACGGTGACGGTTGCGGCGCCCGCAATCACCGGTGTTTCCCTGGTGTGCACACCGTCTTCCATCACCGATGTTCAAACCGCGAGTTGCACACCGACGGTCACAGGCACAGGAGCCTTCACGAACACTGTGAATCTTTCAGTGAGCCCAACCGGCGGCGGGACCTTCAGCACATCGACGAATGTGGCTTCTGGAACGGGCGTTACCTTCACGCCGCCCAATACCGGAGCAGAGACGGCAACCATCACGGCAACCTCCACGCAGGATGCCACGAAGTTCGGCACGTTTGTGGTTACGGTCACGGTGCCCGGCAGTGGACCTACCTGCGCTGGAATGAGTCTTGGCAATGAAGCCAGCCTCAACGGATTCGTGCCCTTCCCTGCGACTGCTGCATGGAACACCGATATCTCGGCCGCTCCGCTTGATGCGAACAATGCTTCAATTGTGGCAGGCGTCGATTTTGGCGGGGAGCACCTGCACCACGACTGGTCTTCATTTGCCGGCGGCAACTACGGCATGCCATATGTTGTTGTCGATTCCGGTTCCACTGCGCTGGTTCCCATCAACGTGGGCGCATATGCCGTCGAGAGCGACGTGGCTAACGCGCCGTTCCCCATAACCGCGCCGATCGAGGGATCACCAGCGGACTGCAGCGACAGCAGCGATCAACACGTGCTGGTACTCGATAGGAACCGCTGCATGCTGTATGAAACCTATAACACGATTCGCTGCAACGGGGCCTGGGCCTCGGATTCGGAAACGATCTGGGATATGCAGAACTTTGAGCAGCGTCCGTGGGGCTGGACCTCGGGCGATGCTGCAGGGCTGGCCATCTTCCCGGGCCTTGTCCGCTACGACGAAGTTGCAGCTGGTGCGATCAACCATGCCATCCGCTTCACGCTGCAGAATACAAGGAGCGACAACAACGGCGGATACTTTGTTGAGCCTGCGAGCCATGCCGCGGGAACTTCATCTACCAACCTGAATGTGATGGGCATGCGCATTCGTCTGAAGGCGAGCTTCGATATTTCAGGCTATTCCGCAGCCAACCAGGTCATCCTTACAGCAATGAAGAAGTATGGCATGATTCTCGCCGACAATGGGGGCAATTTCTTTTTTCAGGGGGTGGTTGATTCGCGGTGGGACGATAACGACCTGATCAATCTCGATTCAATCCAATCGTCAAACTTTGAGGTCGTTCAGATGACGCCTGCATGGCCTGGATGGGATGCCAACACGGCTCCCACCGGCGCTGCGCCCACTATTGACAGTTTCACGGCTTCCGCGTCGACTGTTGCTGTGGGCACTGCCGTGACGCTTACGTGGACCACCACCAACGATTCGTATGATTTTATCGACAAACTTGGTGGAGTCCGCGGCGGAAGTGTCACATTTACGCCTACGGCCGCAGGCACCATAACCTACACACTGAATGCAACCAACCAGTACGGACGATCGACAAAAGCAGTCACAATCGTCGTTCAATAAGCGAAAACGAACCGGCCAAATCTGGCTGCCGGTCATGAAGGTGCATCGACGCTGCAATACCTCGCCAATTCATCTCGGCGGGGTATTGCGGCGCGGTTCGCTCACAGTCCCGTCCCCGACTCGTTCGTTTGTAGAGCAGGTATAGAATTGTGCGGTCATGTCGGATGGAGTTCCGGGGCGCTCTCGTCGTCAATTTCTCAAATCAGTCGCAGCGACTGCAGCAGCCGCACATGGCAGCACCAGCCTTCGCGCTTCCCTGGTGTGATCCGCCGATGTCGTTCAGGCGCCCTTTCATGCCCACGCGAACGGTGTGATACGATTTCGTCGATACGTCGGCGTTTTCAATGGGAGCAGCAATGCGCGAGCGCAGGACCGGAATCATCATGAACGGCGTCACCGGACGCATGGGACTCAATCAGCATCTCATCCGGTCTGTCCTCGCCATTCGCAATCAGGGCGGTCTTCCTCTTTCTGATGGCAGCATCCTCATGCCCGACCCCATCCTCGTCGGCCGGAACGAAGACAAGCTCAAGGCCATTGCCTCTGCGCATGGTCTGTCGCGCTGGACCACGGATCTCTCCCTCGCTCTTGCCAGTCCCGAGGACACCATTTACTTTGACTCCGGGTCTACCGGCATCCGCGAACAGAATGTGCTCGAAGCGATTGCTGCCGGGAAGCACGTGTATTGCGAAAAGCCGCTCTCCACAACCATGGAAAGCGCCCTCAGAATTGCGCGCGCCGCTCAAAAGGCCGGCATCAAGCAGGGTGTGGTTCAGGACAAGCTGTTCCTTCCCGGCATTCGCAAGCTTCGCCGCCTGATTGACTCCGGTTTCTTTGGCCGCATCCTCACCGTGCGTGGCGAATTCGGCTACTGGGTCTTTGAAGGTGATTGGCAAACCGCGCAGCGCCCCTCCTGGAATTACAGGAAGGAAGACGATGGCGGCATCATTCTCGACATGTACTGTCATTGGCGCTACGTACTCGACCACACCTTCGGCACGGTGCAGTCCGTAAGTTGCGTCGGCGCCACGCACATTCCCGAGCGCGTAGATGAGAGCGGCAAGCCCTACAAGTGCACTGCCGATGATGCGGCCTACGGCATGTTCGAACTCAAAGGCGCCATCTTCGCGCAGATTAACTCTTCCTGGGTTACGCGCGTCTATCGCGACGAACTTTTCAACCTTCACGTCGATGGCACTGAAGGCAGCGCCGTGGTCGGCCTGCGCGACTGCAAGGTGCAGCACCGCGTCAACACGCCAAGGCCTGTCTGGAATCCCGATCTCCCTAACCCGTTCAAGTTTCGCGATCAATGGGCCGAGGTTCCTGATAACGCCGACTTCGACAATGCCTTCAAAGTCCAATGGGAGATGTTTCTTCGCCACGTCTTTGCGGATGCGCCTTTTCCTCATACCTTTCTCGATGGCGCTCGCGGAGTGCAACTCGCCGAACTGGCACATACATCGTGGCAACAGCGCCGCTGGGTCGATGTCCCCGACCTCTCTCTCGGCTCTTAACGGTTAGCAGGAAGACTCGGGGAAGAACGCGCATGGCAGATAAGGCAAGGCTCTCGCTCAACCAAATCACGACCTCAAGCTGGAGCGTCAGCGAGGCTGTGGAGGCGTGCGCGTGCCAGGGCGTTTCCTCGATTGCCCTGTGGAGACACAAGATTCATGAGGCAGGTCTCGATGCCTGCGTGCGCAAGGTCAAAGACGCGCAACTGCATGTCTCCAGCGTTTGCCGCGGCGGCATGTTTCCCGCGCCCACGGAGGCCGAGCGGAAAAAGAACATCGAAGACAACTTCCGTGCGGCCGATGAAGCCGCCGCGCTCCATGCCGACTCCCTCGTGATGGTGGTCGGAGGCTGCGCCGGTGTCGGCATTGAAGAAGCCCGTCAGATGGTTTCAGACGGACTCGCAGCTCTCGTCCCTTATGCCGGCCAGCTTGGTGTGCGCATCGGCCTTGAGCCGCTGCATCCGATGTATGCCGCCGATCGTTCGGTGCTGTCCACCATCGGCCAGGCTCTTCAGCTTGCCTCGCCTTACGGTGCGCACGAAGTCGGCGTTATCCTGGACACATTTCACATTTGGTGGGACCCGCAGGTTGCCGAACTGATTGCTCAATCCGCCGGCCGCATCTATGGCTTCCATGTCTCTGACTGGCTGGTTCCGCTGCCTGACGTGCTTCTCGGCCGGGGCCTCATGGGCGACGGCGTCATTGATAACAAGGGGCTCCGCGTGCTCGTCGAGAAGGCAGGTTACTCTGGCCCCATTGAAGTGGAGATATTCAACCGAAAGCTCTGGGATTCCGATCCTAACGAAGTGTTGGCGCAGGTCATCGAGCGCTTTGAGAAGTTTGTCTAGCTGAGAGGATGCAAGTGGAATCGAGCAACACCTTAACGCCGCAGGCACTCATGCCCTCGATCAAGCGAGCGCTCGAGCTTGCCTCGCAAAAGACCGTACTGCTCGATCGGCGCTGGAAGGTGCCTGATGGCGCGCCTGTGTTCACCGTCGCCGGCAAATACACTGCGCGCAGTTGGACGCAGTGGACGCAGGGCTTTCAGTATGGCAACGCTCTTGTCTGCTTCGATCTCACCGGCGACTCAAGCCTGCTCACACTTTCGCGCCGCCACGTAGTGGACGATATGGCCGAGCACCTGACTCACACTGGCGTCCATGACCACGGTTTCAACAACATCTCTACCTACGGTCATCTGCGCCGTCTTATGCTCGCCGGCCGCATCCCCTCGAACGAATGGGAGCTCAATTTTTACGAGTTAGCGTTGAAAGTCAGCGGCGCCGTGCAGTCCTCGCGCTGGACTGCGCTTCCCGATGGCGGCTATATACCCTCATTCAACGGCAGCCATTCGCTGTTTATTGATACGATGCGCACTTTGCGCATCTGTGCCATGGCACATCGTCTTGGTCATGGCCTGGTTGGCGAGCAAGACAAGCGGGTTAACCTGCTCGGCAGGCTGCTCGCGCATGCAAAGACCTCAGCGGCCTTCAACATTTACTACGGCGAGGGCCGTGACCACTACGATGTGCCTGAGCTCTGTGGCCGCACGGTGCACGAGACCATTTTCAACGTGTCCAGTGGCGTCTTTCGCTGCCCATCTTCGCAGCAGGGATTTTCTCCATTCACCACATGGACGCGCGGGCTGGCCTGGGCGATGCTCGGATTTTCTGAGCAGCTTGAATTCATTCAATCGCTGCCGGAGAGTGAATTCGCCGCTGAAGGTCTTCCCGCGAAACGTGAAGCCTGCACGATGCTTGAGCGCGCTGCTCGCGCCACTTGCGACTTTTACATCAACCAGGCAAGCGCGCTCGACGGCATCTGCTATTGGGACACAGGCGCGCCGCAACTCCATCTGCTCGGTGACTGGGGAGCCAAACCCGCAGATCCGTTCAACGATTTCGAGCCCGTCGATTCGTCTGCAAGTGCAATCGCCGCTCAAGGCCTTCTGCGTCTCGGCCATGTGCTCGGCGAGGCGGGCCGCGCCTACATGCAGGCTGGTCTTGCGATCATCGAACGCCTGATTCAGGAGCCCTACTTATCGACCGATCCGAGTCACGAAGGGATTCTTCTGCACAGCGTCTACCATCGGCCCAACGGCTGGGACTACATCCCTCCTACGCGGAGAATTCCATCTGGCGAGTCAAGCATGTGGGGAGACTATCATCTGCTTGAAGCACTTCTCCTCGTCACCAGGTTAGCTGATTCAATGTACTACACCTTTTTTTAGCACTGGTTCAGGACAGGCGGGAAAGGAGCGAAAATGCAGAGCGAGACAAAAGTCGCATTGGTCACCGGCGGGTCCCGCGGCATCGGGCTTGGCGTCGCGCTCAAACTGGCGGAGGCCGGCTTCACGCTTGTCATCAGTGGCAGGCGCGCTCACGATCAGGTGCAGTTCGCTCTCAATCAGCTCAGGCAGCACAGCGCTGCCTCCATCTATGTCCAGGCTGATGTTGCCAGCGGAGCTGACCGCGCTCGCCTCTTGCTGGCTGTAGAAGATAATTTCGGCAGGCTGGATGTTCTCGTAAACAATGCTGGAATTGCACCTCGCGTCCGCGCAGATATTCTTGAAGCTCACGAAGAGAGTTTCGATGAACTCATCTCTACCAATCTGAAGGGACCTTACTTCCTGACACAAGCTGTAGCCTCCTGGATGATTCGCCAGCAGTCGACCGTCGCCCAAGTCCATCGGGCCATAATCAACATCAGCTCGATTTCAGCCACGGTGGCCAGCGTCAATCGCGGCGACTACTGCATCTCCAAGGCTGGAATCGCGATGGCCACACGCCTGTGGGCCGTTCGCCTCGCGGAGTATGGCATTGGGGTGTATGAAGTCCGCCCCGGCATCATCGAGACGGACATGACATCGGGCGTTCGCGACAAGTACGACGCGCTGATTGACGCAGGTCTTCTTCTTGAAAAGCGCTGGGGAACGCCTGCCGACGTGGGTAGCGCCGTTTGCCTTCTCGCCAAAGGCGAACTCAAGTACGCAACCGGCTCTGTTCTGCATGTGGACGGCGGCCTCACCGTGCCGAGGCTCTAGAGCAGATGAAACTTCTGGAACAGTTGCATGGATAGCCCGCCGCACAAGGCCGCACATGCCGGCTCCGTGTCGCCAGCGGCGTCCAATCCCACGCCGCCGCTTCCCGCCCGGTGGGGCTTTGCCGTGGGCTCGGGAATCCTGGGATGGGTCCTCGACGCTTTCACGTTTTTCATTCTCATCTTCGTGGTCGATGCTCTTGCCAAAAACTTTCGTGTCGACAAAGCCGCGATTGTCTGGAGCATCACCATTACCTTGGCCACGCGGCCGATTGGTGCGCTCATCCTTGGCTCCATCGCTGATCGCTTCGGCCGCCGCCGACCTCTCATCGGCTGCGTGCTCTTCTTTTCCATCTTCACCGCGCTCACACCATTCGCGCCAAACTACAGGGTCTTTCTTCTGTTTCGCGCTCTTTATGGAATTGGCATGGGCGGTTACTGGGGCATCGGCGCCTCACTCGTCATGGAGAGCTCGCCTTCACGCTGGCGCGGTCTTTTTTCAGGCATCATGCAGGCCGGCTATTCTCTCGGCTATTTACTCGCAGCGGTGGCCATGCGCGACCTTGAGCCACGCTTTGGCTGGAGGTGGATGTTCCTTGTGGCGCTCATTATTGCCGGCCTCGTTGCACTGCTCACTGTGCTCGCTCCTGAACCAGCCGCATGGAAAAAGAATCGCGCGGCAGGCTTTGCCGATATCCTGCGCACTCCGCTCAAATACAAGAAGGAATTCCTTTACCTTGTCCTGCTGATGACGGTCATCACGTGCCTCTCGCACGGAACCCAGGACTTGTATCCCGACTTTCTCAAGTCGGCGCATAACTTATCCACGATTGCTGTTTCCAATCTAACGATTCTCTATAACATCGGCGCCATTCTCGGCTGCCTTGCCATCGGTCACTTATCGGAACGATTTGGCAGGCGTAACTCAATCATGCTCGCTCTTGCTGTCGCTGCTGTTTCGATTCCGGCGTGGGCTTTTGGTTCGTCGCTGATCGTTCTCGCGCTTGGATCGTTCATGATGCAGTTCGGCGTGCAGGGCGTCTTCGGCGTCGTTCCCGCGCATCTGAATGAACTATCGCCCGACAACGTGCGCAGCCTCTTTCCCGGCGTTGTCTACCAGCTTGGCATGTTATTTGGCGCGCCTTCAGTGGGCATTGAATATGCGCTGCGCAACCGGCTTGGCTATTCGTGGGCACTAACGGCGTTTGAGCTGTGCACAATCGCCGTTTTGTTTGTCATCTGCGGTTTCGGGCCCGAGCGCCGAGGGCGCGATCTCTCGGGCGCTTGAGGCTCGACAGTCTGCGCCGATCTACTTGCGGCCCTCGACGAGGATGGTGAGTTCTGAGGCAATGTTTGCCAGTATCTTTGCGGTAGTTGCATCAGGAGTGTCGTCGTGTGAGGCCAGAACCTCAAACTCACGAGCAAGTTCAGTTCCCCGCGTCAGATTGAAAGTTCCCAGCGATCCAGCCAGTTTATGCGCGGCGGCAACGGCCTCTCCGCGATCCTGTGCCGAAAGATTGTTGGCCGCGCAGGCCGCAGCCGCAGTC